>Ga0256406_1000654_pt1 | contig 61762 bp, 49 predicted proteins | sample RumenRJG_03DNA_FD_185986 | JGI IMG/M metagenome (GOLD analysis project Ga0256406, IMG submission 185986) | Bovine rumen microbial communities from Lethbridge, Alberta, Canada - RJG_03 | ecosystem: Host-associated > Mammals > Digestive system > Stomach > Rumen | place: Canada: Alberta | collected... | reverse complement strand
CTGAGGCAAAGCCTGTCGTTAACCTTACAGAATTTGCTGTTACCTAGCTTTTTAGGTAACAGCTTTTTATAATACTTACGAATACAAAGGGAGAGAAAAACAGAATGAAAACGATTCTAGTCACTGGTGGTGCCGGCTATATCGGATCCCATACGGATGTCGAGCTTCTTAATCGCGGGTATGATGTCGTTGTTTTGGATAATCTTGTCAATTCCAGTAAGATCGCTTTAGAAAGAGTCGAGAAGATCACCGGGAAGAAAGTCAAGTTCTATCCCTATGATATGAGAGACAGAGAAGGGATGGAGAAAGTCTTCTCGGAGAATAAGATCGATGCGGTGATCCATTTCGCCGGTCTTAAGGCCGTCGGCGAAAGCTGTCAGAAACCGTTAGAGTATTACGATAACAATATCTATGGAACCTTGGTTCTTCTTGAGACCATGCGGAAACATAACGTCAAGACCTTCATCTTCTCTTCTTCCGCTACCGTCTATGGTACTCCGGAACGTCTTCCTTTAACCGAGGATTGCCGTCTTTCGACGACCAATCCTTATGGTTCCACCAAGCTTTATATCGAAGGTATCCTTCAGGATGTCTATAAAGCCGATAACAGCTGGAATATGATTCTTCTCCGTTACTTCAACCCGATCGGTGCCCATTCTTCGGGGCTGATTGGGGAAAACCCGAGAGGGATTCCGAATAACCTGATGCCTTATATCGCTAAAGTTGCTATGGGTCAGTTAAAACAGGTCAATGTCTTCGGTAACGATTATCCGACGCCGGATGGAACGGGTGTCAGAGACTATATCCATGTCGTCGATCTTGCCGTCGGTCATATCGCCGCCATCGAACACTGCACCAAGCCGGGAGTCCATATCTATAACTTAGGTACGGGACATGGATACTCCGTCTTAGAAGTGATTCACGCGTTTGAAAAAGCCTGTGGTAAGAAGATTCCGTATGTCATCACCGCCCGTAGACCTGGGGATATCGCCGCTTGCTATGCTTCCAGCGAAAAAGCGGAGAAGGAACTCGGCTGGAAAGCTAAGTACGGCATCGAGGAGATGTGTGCTTCCCAGTGGAACTGGGTGAAGAACAATCCGAACGGATACGAAGAGAAGTAGTTTCTGTTTCTAGTAACAGCAAGGTCAGGGTTTCGGCTCTGACCTTTTCTTTCGGAGATAAATGGCGATTCAGGGTACTTAATTTTGCAAAATATATAATTTAGTACCGTGAAATGGTAGTTATCTACGAAAGAACATTCTGTTCTTGGAAGATTTCATTCCGTTTTTGGTTTGACCTTTTTGATTCTTCAAGTGACTATGATGGGCCGATAATTCCTTGCTTTTCAAGTTTGGGTATCACCAAAAGGTGATAACGTGTATCGAAAAGATGTTCTTCTCTTCTTCCTTTAGAAACACTATTCTGTTTTCGCAAGGAGGAAAAGACAAGATGAAAAATACCTTGGTTGTTTACTTCAGCTGGAGCGGAAACACGAAACATTTAGCCGAAGGTGTTGCCAGTAAAGAAGGGTACCTCTATTAAGAATCGAAAGAGAAATCCCTTATTCGAAAGATTACGATACGGTCGCTTATACGGAATCGAAAGAAGAGGTCGATAAGGATCTAAGACCTGCTATCAAACCTTTATCGGTAGATCCGATGAAGTATGATGAGATTCTTCTTTTCTTCCCCATCTGGTGGTATACGATGCCGATGGTGATCCGCACTTTCTTAGAAAGTGTAAAAGACTGGAAAGGAAAGACGATTCTTCTGTTTGCCAATAGCTATACCAATAACCCGGAATACTTCTCTACTTCCTTCAAACAGGCAAAAGAATCCGCTCCTACGGCTCATATCATGGAAGGTCTCTTCAATGTCTCGTTAGGAGAACATATCCGCTTCTTAGAGACAGGATGGAAGAATGCAGAGAAGTAATAAACAGAAAGGAAACTTATCCTATGAAAAAGAAATTTCTTTTAGCGTTTCTTCTTTCACTTGCTTTAGCTTCCTGTCACAACCTTCCAACGAGTAGCACTACCCCTTCTACTCCTTCGAAAGATAACAACATCATCTCTACCGACAGCGGAGATTCGGCTTCTTTTTCTACGGGAGATAAAAAGACTCTGATCCTTTACTTCGATGATGGAGATAGTAGCACCGATATCAGCGCCGGTGTCAGTAACTCCGGAGGAGGAAATAGAACCGCTTCGATTGCCAGTAAGATGCATAACTTAGTCGATTCGGATCTTCTGGAACTCACTCTTGCTAACCCCTATACATCCGCAGATCTCAATTACAGCAACCGTTCTTCAAGAGTGATTACCGAATACAATAACGGCAACACTACCGCTAGACCGGTCTTGGCCAGAGACTTCACTTTGGAACCCAGCAAGTATTCCCATATCGTTGTCGGTTATCCGCTTTGGTGGATGCATGCTCCGTGGCCGTATCTTTCTCTCTTTGAAAGCGACCGCTATGATTTCACCGGTATTGTCTTCGGTGCCTTTGACTCGAACGGATACGGCAATGCCGATATCGATTCGAACCTCCGTGCTGCTCTTCCAAACAACACTTTCGTTGCACCCGGTTACTTCTCTTCCTCTTCTTCGGATTCTAGTCTAAAGACTTTCTTAGATACGGTGCTAGCCGCGTAAGTATAGCTATTCTACTTTGGCAGATAGGGAAACCTATCTGCTTTTTTCTAGACTTGAAATGGAAACAACCTTTTCTTTATGGAAAAAGGTTTCATTAAGGGAAAAGATAGAATAAAACCGAAGATTCTTCTTTCACGGGTCTTTTTTATTCTTAAATCTTCTTTTCTCCTCCCTTCTCTCTCAAGTTGCTTTTTGAAACAGGATAATCTATCTTAAGAACATTATGGCAAGCACGATAAATGAGCTCAATTGGTTTCCGGGTCATATGGCCAAAGCCCTGAAACGGATGGAAGAGAAACTGAAGCAGTGTGATGGGGTGATTGAGATTGCGGATGCCCGCGCTCCTTTTTCTTCCTATCCGGATTCTTTGGATAAGCTGACCCAGAACAAAATCAAAGTGATTGTTTTCTCGAAGATCGATTTAGCCGATCCACTCCGTTTTGCAAAGCATCAGGAAATCTATCGGAAAAAGGGGATTACTCCTTTTGCCTATGATTTAAGAGATCCCAAAGCGGGAAAAGAACTGAAGAGTTATCTCACTTCGTTAAAGACCAGTCAGGATCGAAGATATGAAAAACTCGGTTTTCCTCTTCCGGTAAAACGCTTCATGGTTCTCGGTATTCCGAATGTCGGTAAATCTACTTTTATCAATTCCTTAGCCGGTAAGAAAAAAGCAGCGGTAGAGAATAAACCGGGTAAGACAAGAGCAGAGACTTTGATCCATGTTTCCGATAAGGTCTATATCTTTGATGCTCCGGGAATTCTAGAGCCGAATTATGAAGATAAAACCGTAGTTGCTAGACTTGCCTGTCTTGGTAGTGTCAAGCAGGATATTCTTCCTTTAGTAGCACTGAGTGATTTCTTACTCGATTATCTCCGAAAGAATTATCTTACGAATCTCGAGAAACGTTATGAGATTTCTTTTGAAGGAAACGAAGAAGAAATCTTCCAGCGTCTGGCTTTAAAACGTCAGTTCCTGTTAAACGGAGCACCGGATAGTGAAAGAGCGAGAAACACTCTTCTCTTTGAATTCCGTTCCGGTGCTTTAGGGAGGATCTCCTTAGATGAGTGAGAGAAAAGAACATCGTCTTGATCTCTTTGACGAAAAGATCCGAGAAGAGAATAAGGTAGTCAATATCGCTGGTTTTGATGAAGCAGGAAGAGGACCCTTGGCCGGGCCTTTAGCCAGTGCCGGTGTGGTTCTTCCTATCGACTATCGAAACGATAAGATCAACGATTCGAAACAACTTACCGATAAAGAAAGAAGAGAACTCTTTACGGAAATCAAACAAGTTGCTTTAGCTTATTATGTTACGATTGTTCCGGTAGAAACGATTGATGAAGTCAATATCTTAGAAGCCGATCGTTTAGGAATGGAGACCGCCTTAGCCGAGATTCAGAAGAAAGTGAAGGTCGACTATATCATCACCGACTATATGGCTCTTCACACCAAGATTCCCCTTCTTGCTATCGCGAAAGGCGATGCTACTTCTTTAGCGGTTGCCGCCGCTTCGATCCTAGCGAAAGTCACCCGTGACGATATCATGATCGAACTCGATAAGAAGTATCCACAATACGGATTCAAGAAGAACAAAGGTTATGGAACCAAAGCGCATCTAGAGGCTTTGAAGCAGTATGGATACGTCAAAGGTCTTCATCGATTGACCTTTGAGCCGGTCAAATCCATGGTCGAAGGAATCGAGCAGGAAACACTTTTTTAAAATTATGTGAGACAAACTCCCCTCTTCTAGGAAATATCTAGATGAAGGGAGTTTTTTTATGGAAGCCAAAGATATCCTGGTCGCGTTGTCTTTGAAGTACGAAGGTGATTACGAGAAGATGCTATCCGATATCCGGAAGAAGGTGCCGTTAACCAAGGAAGAGAAAGAGCGAGGACAGAGAGAAACCAAATCGATGGTGGTCTCGATTGTCGATTCCGATTATCCTTCCTGTTTCCGTTCCTGTTATCAGCCTCCTCTTCTACTTTATTATTATGGGAATCTCTCCTTGCTGGAAAAGCCGTATCGCCTTACTGCTATCGGTACAAGACATCCGAGTGTCTATCAATCGGAAACCTGTTACTCCTTACTCTCGCAGGCTGAAGAGAGAATGAAGAACAAGATGATTGTGGTTTCCGGTATGGCTATCGGACTCGATCAGCAATGTATGCTTGCGGCGATGGATAGAGGAGCACCGGTGGTATCGGTGATCGGAAGCGGTATCGATAAACCTTTCCCGAGTGAAAACCAAGGCTTGTACGAATACTGTAAATCCGGAAAAGGTCTTGTCTTAAGTGAGTATCCGATCGATTGCTCGGCAAAACCGGAGAATTTTCTTTTCCGCAATCGTCTCTTAGCTGGTATCTCCAACGTTCTTTTTGTCGGCGGAGGTAAAAGCCATTCTGGAACCTCGGTTACGGTGCGTTATGCTTTAGAAGAAGGAAAAGATGTTCTGGCTTTACCCTGCAATATAGGAGGAGATGATCTGACGAATTCCTTGATCAAGGATGGCGCTTCTCCGGTATTAGATACCAAGGATATTCTGGAAGCTCTCTTCTCGGCTTATGGGATAGACGAAGAGATGAAAAGGTATCTTTCTACCTCGAAGAAATCCGCCTGACTTCTTTTCCTATATATATTAGGTATATAGAGACTGAGATTTTTGAGGCTAGGGAAAATTTTCCTTATCTTTAGATAAGGGGAATTCTTCTGCTTGACATTTCAGGGTCTTGGTTTCGATAATAGTTGCACTTTAGAAGAAGGAGCAGTGTGCAAACAATGAAACTGGTTATTGTCGAATCTCCGCACAAAAGTGATACCATCGGTCAATTCTTAGGTTCGGGTTACACGGTCATGGCCAGTAAAGGCCATATCCGTGATTTAGCAAGTTCCGGAAAGATGGGCCTTGGTGTTGATATTGATGACGGCTTCAAGCCAACGTATAAGATTTCTCCCGATAAACTCGGATTGGTCAGACAACTCAAAAGTGCCGCTAACAAGGCCGATGTTGTCTACCTTGCAACCGATCCCGATCGCGAGGGAGAAGCGATTTCCTGGCATCTTGCCCAGGTTTTAGGTCTGGATGTTAAGACGACTCCCCGTTTGGAATTCCACGAAATCACCAAAGGGGCGATTGAAAAAGCTCTTGCCCATCCGCGTACGATCGATATGAATCTGGTCGAATCGCAGGAGACAAGACGTATCATCGACCGTCTTATGGGTTTCCGTCTTTCGACTCTGCTTCAGAAGAAGATCAAGTCCCGTTCCGCAGGTCGTGTTCAGTCGGTTGTTCTCAAGTTCATCGTCGACCGGGAAAAAGAGATCAAAGCCTTCGTTCCGGTCGAGTATTGGACGATCAACGATACCTTTGGAGACGATAAAAATCATACCTTAGTCGCTGACCTTGTCTCCTATCAGGGAAAACCGGTCTCGATTCCGAATGAAAAGGAAGCAGACCGCATCATCAGCGAACTTCCGAAGGAATTCTCTGTCAAGAGTGTGAAGACCGTTCAGGTGAAGAAGGAACCGAAACCTCCGTTCATCACCTCGACGTTACAGCAGGAAGCCTATTCGCTTCATCATTTCTCGACCGCGAAGACCGCTTCGGTCGCGCAAAGGCTTTATGAAGGCGAAGAGATCAACGGAAAGCTCACCGGTCTTATCACCTACATGAGAACCGACTCAATCCGTTTAGCCGATGAGTTTGTCGCTGCAGCTCATGATTTCATCCGCGATAAGTTCGGTGCGGATTATCTTGGTTACACCCATAAACAGAAAGCCGATAAGAACGTTCAGGATGCTCACGAAGCGATCCGTCCTACCGATATCACCCTTACTCCGGATGTCGTCCGTCCTTTCTTAAGCCGTGATGAATTGATTCTTTATACTCTCATCTACGACAGAGCCGTCGCTTCTTTGATGAGTGCAAAGATCGATTCTCAGACCACTCTCACCTTAGAAGGGAATGGTTATGATTTCACCACTTCGGCAACGAAGAATATCTTCCCTGGTTATACCGCACTTTACGGCAAATACGAGGAAAAGGAAAACGTCAATAAGCTTCCGGCGGATGTCAAAGAAGGCGATACTTTCACTTCCTTAGAACCGAAGAAGACACAGCATTTCACGAAAGCTCCTTCCCGTTATAACGAAGGCACGATCGTCAAACTGATGAAGGAAAACGGAATCGGCCGTCCTTCGACGTATGCTCCGACAATCACTACTCTTCTTCACCGCGGTTATGTCGAAAGCCAGAAAGGTGCTTTGGTTCCTACGGAACAAGGTATCCTGACAGCCGAAAAACTTGAAGAATATTTCCCAAAGTATATGGATGCCGGATATACGGCCGGTATGGAAACAAGTCTGGATTCTATTGCCGATGGGAAGACCAATCGTGTTTCTCTTCTTACCGATTTCTGGGATGAATTCCAGAAATACTACGATGCCGCGGATCGGGATATGGCCAAAGTCCAGCCTAAGGTTGTGGAAGGTAGAGTCTGTCCGAAATGCGGAAAACCTTTGGTCTACCGCAAAGGCAGATACGGAGAATTCATCGGATGCTCCGATTATCCGAACTGCGATTACATCGAAAAAGAGAAACCGACGGTTGTTACTTCCCATGTCTGTCCGAAGTGCGGCGCTCCTTTAGTTGTCCGCAAAGGGAAACTCGGTGAGTTTGTCGGTTGCTCGAATTATCCGAAGTGCACCTACATGGAGGATATGAAAGGAAATCCGATCGTCAAGGAGAAGAAAGAGGTTGTCATTCCTCCGGATGCTCCGCTTTGCCCAGTCTGTCATACAGGTCATTTGATTGAGAAGACTTCCCGTTACGGAAAAAAGTTCATCGGATGCTCCAATTATCCGAAGTGCCATTATATCCAGAAGGATCCTAACGAGAAACCGACGAAACGTTCTTCAACTTCCCGCTATCGCCGTTCTGCTTCTTCTAAGTAGTTATCTTTGCCTCTGAAGTTCTTTTCAGAGGCTTTTTCGAAAATATGGAAAGTACAGCAAAGAATCCGGAAGAGACTTCTACAAATCGTATCTCTCAGGTTCCGGATAAAGAATTCCAAGAGTTTCTTTCGTATCTTACCGGGGTAAGAGGTTATTCCGATAAGACGGCTCTTTCCTATGGGGAAGATGTTGCCGATTTCCTTCTTTTTCTGAAGAAAGAGGGAGTCGAGAAGACGAATGTCTCTTCCGAGATCATCCGGGAATATCTTCTCGATCTTACGTTACGTCATCTGGAGAAACGGAGTATCAAGAGAAGACTTTCTTCGCTCCGTCATTTCTATCGTTATCTTGTTACGTATCAGGGAGTGACGAAGAATCCGTTTGAAACGGTTTCTTCGCCGAGGTCGGAAAAGAAGCTTCCTTCTTTCTTCACTTACGAAGAAGTGACGGATCTACTCGATTCCAACCGGAAAAGAGAAGATAAACTCAAGGATAGGGATCAGGCGATACTGGAACTTCTTTTTGCTTCCGGGTTACGTTGTTCCGAAGTGATTAATCTTACGCTATCTTCCTTGGATTTCTCTTCCTCTAGAGTGAAAGTCTTAGGAAAAGGAAAGAAAGAGAGAATCATTCCTTTTTCTTCCTATGCCAAAGAGGCTTTGGAGAACTATATTCACGGTCTTAGAAACGAACTGTTGAGAGAGAAGAAAGACAAAGGCATTGTTTTTCTTAATGCCCATGGAGAAAAACTCTCCGAAAGAGGGTTAGAGTATATCGTCTCGAAAGCAGCCGAAAAAGCAGGCTTTTCTTTAAAAATCCATCCGCATATGCTCCGTCATACCTTTGCTACCGAACTTCTTACCAATGGTACGGACTTACGTGTCATTCAGGAATTCTTAGGTCATGAATCGGTCTCGACGACGGCTATTTATACGCATGTCAGTTATGCTTCTTTGAAACAGACCTATGAGAAATGTTTTCCGGAGACCGATTTATCTTTACCGAATCCGGAAGTAAAAGGAGTCATCTTCGATTTCAACGGGACGATGTTCTTCGATGAAGAGAAACATGTTCTTTCCTGGAGAGCTTTTGCTAAAGCTACCTATGGGGTCGATATCAAAGAAGAGGATTTTCCTACCCATATCCACGGACACAACAATCGAGAGATTCTTTCTTTCTTAAGTGGAAAAGACGTCAGCGAAGAAGAAACCGATAAGTTAGCGATTGCCAAAGAAGGTATCTACCAGAAGATGTGTGAAGAAGATAAAGAACATCTTCATTTAGTCGACGGATTAGAGGATTTCTTAGATCTCTTAGTGAAAAAGAATATCCCGATCGGTATTGCTACCGCCAGCCGTAAATTCAATGTGGATTGGTATATCAATACCTTCCATCTTCTCAAGTGGTTTAAGAAAGAGAACATCATCTACGATGACGGTACCATCACCAAAGGAAAGCCGAATCCGATGATTTATCTGAGAGCCATGAAGCAGTTAGGATTACCAAGCAAGGATATTCTGGTGTTTGAAGATTCTCCTTCCGGACTTCTTTCGGCATTAAGAGCAAAGGCCGGTTATGTGGTTGCTATCGGTCCTAAGGAGAGAAGAGAAAAGCTTCTTTCTCTTCACGGAGTCAAAGACTTCATCACGGATTATCGCTCGATTCCTGCAGGAGCCGAGGAGTTTTTAGGAATTTGATTCTTTTTTTCCACGGAAAAAGGTTTCTTTTCCTTGGGAAGCGATTATACTAATGGTTGAAAACAAGGCCTGAATATATGTCATTGATTTATAGCAGTCTGATACCTCTTCTCGCGGTCAACCCCGAATTCCAAGACCCCGTATACTGGGTTGATTTTGCTATTTCCGTTACGATTGTTCTGATTGTCTCTCTCTTCATGTGCTTAAAGCTTCAGAGAGCCTGGGTCTATATCCTTTATGGCGTGTTAGATACGCTTTTCCTCATCTCTCTTCTTTTTCCCGCTTTACAGTATCTTCCCTATGTCTCTTTGATGCTGATTGCCGTATTGACGATCATCTGTCTTTTCATCAATTCCGGTTTGCTCCGTCAGTATCTTGCAAAATCACTGAAGAACACCGGCTCAACTTCTGGCAAAGGCTCGAAGAATGAAAAAGCTTTCGATAAAGAGAAACTGATCAAGGATGTTGTCACCGCTACCCAGTGGTTAAGTAACCACAAGGAAGGGGCATTGATCACCTTTGAACGGGATACCCCGATGGAAGATATCATGAAGAACGGCACCATCATCAACTGCCCGTTCACTCCGGAAATCGTCGAGACCATCTTCTACGAAGGTAGCCGACTCCACGATGGAGCCATTGTCATCAAGAAGGATACCAATATCATCGAAGCCGCAGCGGTCTATTATGAACCGACGACATCGGTTCTCTCCGGAAAGGTCGGTGCGAGACATAGAGCCGCGATCGGTATCTCCGAGAAGACCGATTCGGTTACGATCATTGTCTCTGAGGAGACCGGACGTATCGGGATTGCCCACGGTGGTGTTCTCGATAGAGTTCCGAGCGATCAGATTGAAAAATTTGTCCGTCTTTTCCTCTCTTGATTCCATCTTCGCGAATATTGGACATGCCATTCTCTTTTTTGGCTTGCACTTCGATTTGTCAATACGTAGAATAGTCAAAGAGCCCTGAACGCGTGTGTGTACCGCTTACAAGGTTCTTTTTTTAGGGGAATACGTTAAAATTCTTTTAAGATTACTTTATGTTTTCCACTCTTAGAGGAAGAAAGAGCAAAAATCTAAGAGAATTCGCATTTTCTGGGAGCGAGGTTCTCAGAAAAGTAGGAGGGTACCTCAAGTATGGAAGATGAAGATAACGAACTCGATACGGCTGCCTATCTTAGCCCCTCGGTGACCCATTATCGCCGTTCCGCTTTTTATTCGGCCGAAGAGGAGGACTACAAAGCTACTTCTTCTTATTCCTCTGTTTACACCCAGCCGCAGATTGCGGTGTATTCGAAGACGGCGAGACAGGTGAAGGTTTCCGGTGGAAAAGGATATGAGTTTGTAAAAAGGAGCTTTGATCTTCTCGCTTCAGGCATGGTGCTTCTTCTTTTCGGCTGGTTCATCCTTCTTTTGATGTTCATCAAATTCTGCGAGGATGGTCATAACCCGATTTACACTTCGGTCCGCGTCGGTAAGAACGGGAAACTCTTCAAGTTCCACAAGATTCGTTCCATGGTCCCCAATGCGGAAGGCATGAAGGCAGAGTTAGTCAAGGAAGGTCTTAACGAAGCGGATGGTCCGGCCTTCAAGATGAAAAACGATCCCCGTATCACGAAGTTCGGGAGATTCCTCCGGAAGACCTCACTGGATGAACTCCCGCAGATTTTTGATATCTTCTTAGGCAATCTTTCGGTCATCGGTCCACGCAGTCCTCTTCCCGAGGAAGTTGCCGAATATGACGAATATCAAAGACATCGCCTGGATGTGAAAGGCGGTCTCCTCTGTTATTGGCAAATCCAGCATAACCGCAATGATCTGAGCTTCGAAGAATGGATTGATCTTGACATCCACTATGTCGAAACCCGTTCCGTCAAGACAGACATGAAAATTCTTTTTAAAGGCATCTGGTTTGTCCTTACGGACCATAGCGGCGAGTGATGCGGCTATTGCCACCTCTTCGGGGGTGGCTTTTTCTTCCTCTTTTTTCTGTATTTTGTTTCATAATAAAAGAAAAGGAGTATCGATAATGAACATGAGAACAGCCAGAATCGGTGGTCTGAACAAAGAGCTCTCCCGGATTGTTTTAGGTTGTGACAGCGATCCTTTCCGCAAGGGAGAGGATCTGGATGGATTCCTAGAGCAGGCTTTGGATCTTGGGGTCAATGTTTTCGATACGGCTCATAAGTACGGAGAATCGGAGACGGTGATCGGTCACTTCTTACGGAATCATCCGGAAGCAAGAGAGAAGATGGTGATCATCTCCAAAGGCTGTCATCCGGTGATGGGGGTTTCCCGCCTTACGCCTAATGTTCTCCGGCAGGAACTGGATGCTTCTTTCGGAAGATTAGGTACGGATTATATCGATATCTATTTTCTTCACAGGGATGACCATAAAGCGGATCTGAAAGAAATTCTTTCGATTCTCAATCAGTATCAGAAAGCCGGTAAGATCGGAGTCTATGGGGGCTCAAATTGGCGTAGCGACCGTATTGAAGAAGCCAATCGGATTGCCAAAGAGAACGGCTTTGCTCCGTTTATGGTTTCTTCTCCGAATTATTCTTTGGCGGTCTGGGAAAGAGATCCCTGGGGCGGAGGAGAAGGATGTGTAAGTGTCAATGAAAAAGGGTGCAGTAAAGAATATGACTACTATAAGAAGACACAGATGCCTATCTTCACCTATTCTTCGTTAGCAAGAGGTTTCTTCTCCGGCAAAGTTCATTACGATACCTATAGCGAAGAAAAGAAGAATCTGAAACTGGATTGTAAGTTCGCTTACGAAAGTAAAGAAAACCTTGAAAGACTCAAAAGAGCCGAGGAGCTTGCTTTGAAACATAAGGCTTCTGTTTCTCAGATCGCTCTTGCCTACCTTCTTAATCAACCTTTACAGGTCTTCCCAATTGTCGCGACGACAAATATAGATAGACTCAAGAGCAATTTAGCCGCCTGTGATATTGTTCTCTCTCCCGAAGAACTTTCCTATCTATCGTATAAAGAGTAGTCTTTTTCCCTCTGTCGAAGCATCGGCGGAGGGATTTTGTTTGCTCAGGAATCTTGCTTACAGAGGAGTGCAACCGTCAAAGACGAAACCTTCTCTTGACACTTTCCTGTTGCTTTTCAGGAAAAAGCAATTATACTTTTTTTAGAACTACGAAATCGATTACGCCACAAAAAATTGAAAAGTTAATCGGTTACATTCGGCAAAAAGGAGGGTTGATAAAAATATGCGCTATGGCCATTTCGATGATCAAGCGAAGGAATACGTCATCACTTCGCCCCATACTCCCTTACCCTGGATCAACTATCTGGGAACCAACGATTTCCATTCTTTGATCTCCAATACCTTAGGGGGTTATTCCTTCTATAAAGATGCAAAGCTTCGCCGTCTTACCCGTTACCGTTATAACAATGTCCCGCGAGATATCTCAGGACGCTTCTATTATCTTAAGGAAGGGAATACCATCTGGAACATCGGTTATCTTCCGACGAAGACTCCTTTAGATAAATACGAATGCCGGCATGGCTTAAGTTATTCTTCTTTCTTAGGAGAGAAGAATGGACTGGAAGCGAAACTTCTTGCCTTTGTTCCTCTGGATTTAGAAGGCGAGATCAATAAGATCACTCTTACTAACAACAGCGATAAAGAGAAGAAGTTCTCTTTATACGGAGCGGCCGAATTCTGTCTTTATAACGCGGTCGATGATGCCAATAACTACCAGAGAAACCTCAATCTCGCCGAAGTCGAAGTCGACGATAACACTATTTTCCATAAGACCGAATATCGGGAAAGAAGAAACCACTTCTGCTTCTTCCATTGCTCTCTGAAACATCAGGGCTTTGATACCGATCGGGATATCTTCTTAGGACTGGAAAACGGATTCGATGCGCCTAAGGCGGTCTTAGAAGGCACTTCCTATAACTCGGTGGTTCATGATTATTATCCGATGGCTTGCCATCGTCTGGATATCACCTTAAAGCCGCATGAGAGCAAAGAAGTCGTCTTCTTCCTCGGTTATGTCGAAAACGATCGGGAACATAAATTTGCTAGGGATGGTTCTCTCAATAAAGAGAAAGCCTATGAGATGATTAAGAGAGTCGATGATCCTAGCTATGTTGAAAAAGCCTTCTTAGACTTAAAAGCGTACTGGGATAAACTCCTTAGCGTCTTCACGGTCCACTCCAACGATGAGAAGTTTGACCGCATGGGCAACATCTGGAACCAGTACCAGTGCATGGTCACCTATATGATGTCGCGTTCGGCTTCCTACTTCGAAACCGGTACGGGCAGAGGTATGGGCTTCCGTGATTCCTGCCAGGATCTCTTTGGTTTCGTCCATCTGATTCCGGAGAAAGCCAGAGAGAGAATCATCGATATCGCTTCGATTCAGTTCGAGGATGGTTCGACGTATCATCAGTATCAGCCTCTTACCAAGAAAGGCAATGCCGATATCGGTTCTGGCTTCAACGACGATCCTCTTTGGTTAGTCGGTGCGGTCTGCGCCTATATCCGTGAGACCGGCGATACTTCGATTCTGAATGTTCCTACTCCCTTCAACAACGTCAAAGGAAGTGAGAAACCTCTCTACGATCATCTTCTGATCTCCTTAGAACACACCATCAAGAACAAAGGCCCGCACGGCTTACCTTTGATCGGAAGAGCAGATTGGAACGATTGCCTCAATCTCAACTGCTTCTCTACAGTTGACGGCGAATCCTTCCAGACGGTGGAGAATAACGACACCCATACGGCGGAAAGTGTCTTTATCGCCGGTATGTTCGTGAAATACGGAAAAGAATTCGTCGATCTTGCTCACTATATCGGAAAAGAGAAGGATGCTTCTTACTTCGAAAGCGAAGTCAAGAAGATCGAAAAAGCTACGGTCGATTATGGCTTTGACTATCAAGGCGGTTACTTCCGAAGAGCTTACGATGCCTTCTCTCATCCGGTCGGCGATTCGACCTGTGAAGAAGGTAAGATCTATATCGAACCTCAGGGCTTCTGCACCATGGCCGGTATCGGGAAAGAACTCGGCTTAGGCAAGAAAGCCATCGAAGCTTCGAAGAAATACCTTCTCGATGATTGGGGTATGGAAATCCTTTATCCGCCGTATTCCCATTACCATGTGGAATTAGGAGAAATCTCCTCTTATCCGCAGGGTGTGAAGGAAAACGGTGCGGTCTTCAATCATAACAATCCGTGGATGGTTCTCGCTATGGCTTATGAAGGTGATAAAGAAGGAGCCTTCGATCTCTATAAGAGAAATGCTCCTGCCTATATCGAAGAACATTCCGATATCCATAGAACGGAACCTTATGTCTACTCCCAGATGATCGCCGGCCGCGCTTCCTTAAGCTATGGACAGGCAAAGAACAGCTGGCTTACCGGTTCGGCGACTTGGAGCTTTGTCGCTCTGAGTGAAGGAATCTGCGGTATTCAGCCGGAGTTAGATGGACTTAGAATCCATCCGTGTCTAGCGAAGAACTTCACGCATATGGATATCCTGAGAATCTTCCGTCACAAGAAGTTTGAAATTCACATCGATAATTCCGGAAAAGAGAACTTCTTCAAGGTCGACGGAAAGAAGCAGGATTCGGATCTGATCCGCTTAGAGAATATTAAGGACGAAGAAGTCGTCCATGTCGATATCGCTTGCTGAAACAAGGAGGAAACCTGGTATGAGCGAAGAGAAAACAGAAGTGAAAGCAGAAGAGAAGAAAGAGGCTCCGTTAGGAGTCAACGCACAACCGAAACCGAAGAAGATGTCCCGTTCGGAACGTCGTGCCGCCGATAAGGCGATGAAGCAGAAATCGAAAGAAGAGATCGATGCTTTACTCAAACGTGATGCCGAAGATGGCTGGTTAGCTCCGGAAGATGCCTTTGTCTCCCTTCATAACATCAACAAGATCTACGATAACGGATTCCATGCGGTCCACGATTTCTCAATCGATATCAAACAGCACGAATTCATCGTCTTCGTCGGTCCTTCCGGCTGCGGTAAATCCACGACCTTACGTATGATCGCCGGTTTGGAGGATATTTCTTCCGGTACTCTTGAAATCGATCATGAGTACATGAACGATGTCGCTCCGAAGGATAGAAACATCGCAATGGTCTTCCAGTCCTATGCGCTTTATCCGCATATGACCGTCTACAACAATATCGCCTTCCCTTTGAAGATCATGAAGCTTCCGAAAGCGGAAATCGACCGCCGTGTCATGGAAGCCGCCCGCATCTTACAGATCACTCCTTATCTCGACCGTAAACCGAAGGCTCTTTCCGGCGGTCAGCGTCAAAGAGTCGCCTTAGGTAGAGCTATCGTCAAACATGCAAAGGTTCTTTTGATGGATGAACCGCTCTCGAACCTCGACGCGAAGCTGCGTGTTCAGATGCGTTCCGAAATCGTCAAACTTCATAACTCTTTGAATGCTACTACTATTTATGTCACCCACGACCAGACCGAAGCGATGACGATGGCGACCCGTATCGTCATTCTCAAGGATGGTTATATCCAGCAGATCGGTACGCCGTTAGATATTTTCAACCACCCGATCAACAAGTTCGTCGCCGGCTTCATCGGTTCGCCTGCGATGAACTTCTACCCGGTTCTCTTCGAAGATGGCGATATTTCCTTTGTCACTGGACAGAAGATTCATCTTCCGGAAGAGCTTTGGAAAGGAAAAGATATCCCGCACAAAGCGACCTTCGGTATCCGTCCGGAGGATATGTACGAAGGAAGAGGCAAGTTTGCCGAACTTTATCCGGATGCCTGCTTCCAATCCAAGGTCATTCTCGCCGAACTTCTCGGTAACGAATACTATGTCCACACCGATTTCGGTTTCCAGGATACGGTCTCTAAATTCCCGTCCGATCAGAAGCTTGCTCCGGGTGATAAAGTCACCTTCTCGATGAACTTAGCCCACTGCCATCTCTTCAATGACGAAGATGGAAAAGCCATCTTCTAAAGGAGGGTCTTATGGCAGATAAAAACGATAAGAAGTATCAGGAGCTGACAAAGGGACTGAATCCCGAAGGAGCCGGAGAGAGCAAGGAAGCGGTGGATTTCCGCGTCAAGAATTATAAGAAACACCGCCGTATTTCCTATGCCAAATACGGTTATCTCTTTCTGATTCCCTTCTTCGTAGCCTTCATCATCTTCCAGCTCATTCCGCTTTTCCAGACTTTCTACTATTCCTTCTTCCGTTATGAACGCAACGGCATCGATATGATCGGCCCTATCTTCAAGGGCTGGCGCAACTACAAGCTCCTCTTTACCGGCGGAGAAATGTGGAAGTATCTCGGCAACACTCTTATCATTTGGATTGTCGGCTTCCTTCCGCAGATGGTTGTCTCTTTGCTTCTTGCTATCTGGTTTACCGACAGCCGTCTGAAACTCCATGGTACCAAGTTTTTCCAGACGGTCACCTATATGCCTAACCTCGTCATGGCGGCTGCATTTGGTTATATGTTCAATATGTTCTTCTCTCAGGGCGGCCCGGTCAACCAGATCCTCATGTCCTGTCATTGGATAGATTCCCCTTATCTTTTCAAGGATTCGGTCTGGTGGGTCCGTTGCATCATCGCCTTCATCAACTTCCTCATGTGGTTCGGTAATACTTCCATCCTTCTGATGTCCGGTATTATGGGTATCGATGAATCGGTCTTTGAATCCTCACGTTTGGATGGTGCTAACTCTCATACCGTCTTCTGGAAGATCACCTTCCCGTTACTAACTCCTATCTTCGTCTATTTCGTCATCACTTCTATGATCGGTGGTATCCAGCTCTTTGATGCCGCGCAGGTCTTCACTCTCAGCAATGGTGGTCCGGATAAGACTTCTATGACCATCATGATGTATCTTTACACCCTTATCACTTCTTCACAGAACTATGGTCTTGCCGGTGCGCTTTCGGTCCTCCTCTTCCTCATCACCGGTATTCTCTCCCTCATCGTCTTCAAGACGATGGTTCCGAACAACAATCCTATCCGTTCGGAAAGAAGAGCTCAGAAGGCTCGTCTTCGCTATGTTGCCCGTGGCCAGAGAGAGGCTCAGGCGAAAGCTGCAGCCGAAGGAGGTAAGTAATTATGGCAGAAAATACACCGACGGTCACTCCGACGCCGATTGCTCAGCAACGGAATCGTTTGACTCCGGAGAAAAAGAAACAGCATCCGAAATCCGAAAAAGGTGTTCTCGCGTTAGAAAGAACACTGGTCTATATCTTCCTCATCCTTCTTACGATTCTCTGCCTCGTCCCGTTCTGGATTCTCTTCGTCAATGCTAGCCGTACCACTCCGGAAATCCGTTCTTCCTTCTCTTTTATCCCAGGTGGAGCCTTCTTCACGAACTTAAACAACCTCTTCCATACGGATAACTTCCCGGTCGGCAGAGCTCTCGTCAACTCCATGCTTATCGCCTTCTGCTCCGCTATTCTTTCTACTTATTTCTCTGCCTTGACCGCCTATGCAACCGAAGTCTATCAGTTTAAACTCAAGAAGTTCGTTGAGACTTTCATTCTTGCCATCATGATGATTCCGACCCAGGTTGCTACGATGGGTCTCGTTATGATCTGTATGCAGGCTAACCTCTTCAACCAGTTCTGGATTATCATTCTTCCCTCTATCGCTGCTCCGACCGTCTACTTCTATATGAAGCAATACCTTGCCTCCGTTCTTCCTTATGAAATCGTCGAAGCCGCCCGTGTCGACGGTGCTGGCGAATTAAGAATCTTCCATACCATCATTCTTCCTATCCTCAAGCCGGCTATCGCCGTTCAGTTCATCTTCGCCTATGTCGCTTCTTGGAATAACTACTTCATGCCTTCGATGCTTCTCAAGGATGCTTCTACTTACACGATTCCTATCCTTATCGGTCAGCTTCAGTCTTCCTCTCCGGATACCTTCGATCTCGGAAAGATCTATATGCTTATGTTCATTGCAGTCTTCCCGACTCTTCTCATCTATCTCATTTTCTCCCGTGGCATCATCAAGAACCTCACCAACGGCGCTGTCAAAGGATAAAATCTTATGCTTCCTTCGCATTTCCATTTCGGTGTGGGCACGTCTTCGTATCAAGTCGAAGGCGCGCCCCACGAAGGGGGCAAGCTCCCTTCTATCTGGGATGTCTATAGTCATGTTCCGGGTCACATCAAAAACGGCGATACCGGAGATGTGGCAGTCGATTTCTATCATCGGTACAAAGAAGATATTGCTCTAGCTAAAGAACTCGGAGTCGACACCTTCCGTTTTTCGTTAGCGTGGACTAGGCTTGTCAAAGAAGACGGCTCCGTCAACTTAGAAGGTGTTGCTTTCTATCGCGCTGTTCTCGAAGAGATTCACCGTCAAGGCTTAAGACCGGTCATCACTTTTTACCACTGGGATCTTCCGCAATATCTGGAAGATAAAGGTGGCTGGAAAGAAAGAAGCATCCTCGATGCTTATCTTGCCTATGTCTCTATCGTCAAAGAATATCTTCTTGATCTCTGCACAGATTTTCTCACGTTTAATGAACCGCAATGCTTCATCTATCTCGGTTATCAGAACCTCGGCCATGCGCCGGGAAAGGCCTATACCTTTGAAGAGATGATGCGAGCGGCCCACAATGTCTTGGTGTGTCATTTCAAAGCCCAGAAACTTCTCAAAGAGGGCCATCCGGAAGTCACAGTCGGTTTTGTGAATACGATGAACGGTGTCATTCCGGATAACGACAATCCGAAGCTCTGGAAAGCTATCCAAGAGAATTTCTTTATGACTCCGAAAGGAGTGAAAGACTTCTATACGCAGTCGATCTATATGGATCCTCTCTACCTTCATCACTATCCGAAAGAAGTGGAGGATTATCTCCGGGAACACAACATCTTAGAGCCTGGGGATTTAGATCTCATCAAAGAAGGTAAAGACGATACGGTGTATCTGAACCTCTATACTTCGAATCATTGCTATCTTGATGACAAAGGTCAGTATCACTCCGAAAGAAGACCGACCAAGGAGAAACAAGGCTACTTGGATTGGTTGATTCAGGAACCGGAGACTCTTTACTATACCCCGAAACTGATTCAGGAAAGATATCATCTTCCGATTGTGATCAGTGAGAACGGCTATGCAGTCGAAGATACTCTTACTCCGGATGGTCATGTCCATGATCCCAGAAGAAGCTCTTATCTTCTCTCTTATCTTCAGGAAATGGAAAGAGCTATTGAGGACGGCGTTGATATCCGTGGTTACTTCTATTGGTCCTTATGCGATAACCTGGAATGGTCCGAAGGTTATGGTCCCCGCTTCGGGCTTATCTATATCGACTATAAGAACAATCTCCGTAGGATAAAGAAAGATTCTTTCTTCGACTATCAGAAGTTCATCAAGGAGAACCGATAGTTATTCCTCTATCCGGTTCCTTACTACCCTGTCCTAAGAGATGGGGTAGTTTTTCTTTGACTCTTGGAGCATCAAAAAAGGATAAGGTTACCCTTATCCTCAAGACTACTTCGAAAGCGGAACGACCGTATCTCCAGTCTGAACTTCGCCTTGAATTGTGACCGAAGAGGGAATCGGAGCGTTCGGATTCTCAATCCGTTCGATCAATTTCTTAGCTGCTTCTTTTCCTAATTCGGTAGCATTCTGATGGTAGGTCGTGAAGCAAGGACGGTAGAGACGGGAGAGTTCGACGCCATCGTAACCGGCGATGGAGATATCTTTTCCAGGGACAAGACCTGCTTGCTGAAGGGCGGTGAAACCACCTAACATAGAGACATCGTCAGGATAGCAGATACAGGTAGGGGGATTCGGAAGAGAGAGAAGTTCCTTGGTAGCGTGACCGGAATCTTTCGGGCGGTGGAAGAAGGCTTCTCTGATATATTCTTCTCTGACAGGGATATTGTGCTTATGAAGAGCGATCTGATAACCTTCTAAACGTTTCTTGGTGACATCGGTCATTTCGCCGTGGATGAAGGCGATTCTCTGATGCCCTAAGGAGACAATATAATCGACCAGTTTTTCCATACCTTCGGAGTTATCGGAGAGAATGGCCGTCACATTCGGGAAGATGTAATCGAGAGTGACGACCGGCATATTGGAATTGACTAACTCGGCGATGCCAGGATCGGTGAAATCCTCACTGACCACGACAACCCCATCCATGTTCCAGTAGCGGGCTAACGAAAGATAAGAATCGGAAGGCATCTTCAGAGAACGGGAGAGGAAGGTGATAGCGTATCCTTCGCTTTCGGCCTCGCTCTTGATAGCTTCGATGACGGTAGAGAAGTATTCATGCTTCAGTCCACCATGAGTAGGATCATGGAAAACGATGCCGATTGAATAGGATCGTTTCATCTTCAAAGCGCGGGCATAGGCATTCGGAACATAACCCATTTCCTTTGCTTTCTTCTGGATTCTTTCGATGGTGGCCGGGGAGAGTTCCTCGGAGTTACGTAAAGCCTTGCTGACGGTCGCGCTGGAGGTGTTGCAGGCTTTGGCTATGTCTTTGATTTTGATCATTCTTACGCTGCTTTCTGAAACTTTGTGACAAGCTTCGTGGTTGGGAAAAGTTGGTATAAGGATTATATACGATACTTAATAAAAAATAGAGAAAAAGAGGAATCAATAAAACGGATTTTGTTTAAAAACAAATTCCGGAAATCCTCTAAGGGGCAAGAAAGAGGACTTCCGGAATTGTTACTTATTCACTGAGGCGAAAGAAGGAGGTAAGAGGGTTACTTCCTTCTTTCAAAGGGGATACGTCTCAGATTTATAAGGCAGCATCAAACGTATCGTCGAAGACAACTGCCGGAACCTTAGACTTAACGGTGTTCTTGAAGTTCTTGATGGCAGTCTTATAGTCGACAGTACCAGCGAAGTAATCCTTCATAGCATTCTGGATACCTTCGTTGCAGGTCTGATCGATCGGAGACATAGCAGCCATCTGGATGCTCTTGGCAGATTCCTCGAAGAGAGCGATGTGGTTCTGTCCGCCTAAGAAGGACGAGCCGAAGTTGGCATCGGTGGCTAACTCATGCATAGCGGTCTTGTTGTTGGTGTAATCCTGAGTATCTTCAGTAATCTTCTTATCGATGGCCTTATTGCAGGTGAGCTGCTTCATAATATCGGCAACTTCCGCCTTATTATCGGTACCCTGAGCGCCGACAATCCAAGTGCCACCCCAATAGTAGGAAGCAGGACCCTTGCAGACTCTGTACTCACCATATAAGCCGTTGCCTAACTTCTGCTCAGCCTTTGCATCCGCTAAGGAGTTGCCTAACAGAGTGAAGTTGATACCCCAAGTGGAATAGAAGAAGCCGAAGACCTTGCCTTGCGGACCCTGATCCTTAGCCCAATCCGGATCCCAGAGAGAAGTCTTGTGGCTATAACCCTTTTCTGTGTAATTCTTGGTCTGCTTGATCCAAGTCTTAATCTGCGGATCGAGAGTGACCATAGAGGTCTTGACACCATCTTCATCTTCAACATACTTCTTAACCCAAGAGGTCTGGACGTTGTTGGAGAAAGTACGGTAAGAATCATCGTAGCCGGAGAGCATGTAATAACCATTAGCCTTAGCTTCCGCAGCAACGGCATCGAACTTAGTCCAATCCGCTAACTTAGCCTGGACGAAGTCAGACTGAGCCTTAGTCTTCTGCGCTTTTACAGCATCGGTATCGTTAGCTGTCGGATCTGCCGGATAGTCTGTCCATAACTGCTTAGCGATATCGTTACGATAAGCATAAAGGCCCGGAGCCGCCTGCCAAGAGACACCCTTTAAGGCTTTGTTCATGCCAGGACGAGTATCGGTAGCGATGACCTTGGTGTAGTCATACATATCGGAAAGATCGGCATCGGTGAGGCCTAAATCGTGGACATCGAGAGAATAATCGGAGTTCGCATACTTAAGAGCATAATCGGCTTCCATTAAGAACATATCGACCTTTTCATCGACAGCCGGATTGCTCTTGGAAAGAGCAGCATCAAGAGCGTTCTGATAACCGTTGTTATCGTTCGGAGTGATTGTGAACTTGACAGTGACGGTTCCGGTTCCGGACTTAGAAGGAATGGTATAGGTGTTATCAGAGACTTTTTTATTACCCGGATAATACTTTTCGAACCGTTGTTCGAATTCGTTGTTCCAGCACTGGATGTTGAGAACTTTGCCACCATTCGTGGCAATCGGAGTCGGCTTCGTATGATTCGGCTCAGAATAATCCTTATAGGAAGAGGTAGCAGGAGTTTCCGGAGTGTTCGATCCGCCCTTATCGGAAGTAGAGGTTTCACCACCGCCGTTGCAGCCAGCTAAGAGTAAGAGACTCGTGACAGCTAAGATTCCTAGAACATTACGTTTCATTTGATTTTCCTCCTTGTTCTGTTGAATCACTTCTGAGCGGTTTCCCATCGATTCAAGGACGCTCAGTTTCCTTGTCCTTTTGCTTCTCCGTGAGGCATGATGGTATATCTATGCCGGGATGTAAGAGGTTTCGTAATCGATTTCGCAAGTATTTTATTTTGGCTTTGATTTCTTGTCAACGTGTTTTTCGAAATCGATTGCGCTTTCTGGTTTTCGCTAAAAGACTAGCAAATGTTAATTCACACTTGTTTTTTGATTGCTGTTTTTCTTTTCCTTTTTTCAAAAAGCCGAGAGCTATCGCCAAATTGGCTTGTAAAGGGCTTACATTTTCAAAGCGAAAGTTTCTTCTTCTTTTTTCTTGATGGAAGCAAAAAAACAGCATTTTCGATTGTCTTTACAAACATCATTTATCGTCAAATTCTGCTACTTTTTTGCATTTCTTTTCCTCGTAATCGATTACATAAAAGCCTTCGGAAAAATCTTCTTATTCCTTCTTCTTGCCTTCCCTACTTTTCCTCGATAAGATAATTCCGCTATGCAAAACAAAAACGAAGAATATAAAAAGGCATTAGAAAAGCTTTTCCAGGATTCCTTCCGTCTCTTAGGCAGTACTACCGCCTTTTCCTCTGCTACTTATTTAGAAGAGTATCAGACCAAAGCTAGTAAAGAAGATCCTTCCCTCGCTTACAAAGAAGTAAAGAGCCATTTCTATCAGGACTATCCTCAGATCAAGGTTGCTTCCTTAGTCAAAGGCATCCTCTCCTGTGTAGCTGTCCTTGCTCTTATTCTTTTATTACAGCAATCCAATGAACCGGGACTTGCAACCAGTTCCAGCGATACCTTAGATCCTTTAAGAAACATCCCTTTGTTTTCTTTCGGTATCTTCCCTTTCTATATTGTTTTATTGCTGTTGGCCGCCTTAGAAACGGCCTTCTACTTCCTCTGGTTAGATATCGTCACCTTGGTTCTATCTTCCTATTTATTAGGAATGACAATCTATGTCGTTATTTCTAACCCCTTCACCGATGCCGGAGTTGCTTTCTATCTTTCCTTGATCCTCGTCGCCTTCTTATCTCTTGCCTTTGCTATCTTCTTTCCGAAACCTTACGCAAGAAGGATAACCAACAGACAGAAGTAAAAAACGTCTTCCCTGCTCTAGAAGTGTTGTTACCTCTAGACGACAGAGAAGACGTTTTCTTTTACTTATCTAATATTAGTTCTTCTGGAAGAGTTCCGGATGATGCGCTTCGTACTTCTTACGTTCGGCCGTATTGAGAATCTTCTTTCTCATACGGATCGACTTCGGAGTGACCTCGACAAGCTCATCCGTGTTGATATAGTCAAGGCAGTCTTCCAAAGACATTCTACGGGGAGTCTTCAGAACAACGGTGACATCCTTATTGGAGTTACGTTCGTTGTTCAGAGCCTTCGCTTTGGTGACATTGACGGCAAGATCGTTCTGATACTTGTTTTCACCGACGATCATACCTTCATAGACATCGACACCGGGACCGATGAACATGGTGCCACGGTCCTCCGCGGACTTGATGGCATAGGCAGTCGATTTACCTTCATCGGTAGCGACCAATACACCAGCGGTTCTCTGACCGATTGCCTTATTGATCTTCGGACGGAATTCACGGAAGGAGTGGTTGATGATGCCGTACCCTTTGGTGACCGTCATGAACTGGTTCATGAAGGAGATAAGACCACGGGAAGGAATGATGTAGTTAAGACGGGTCTGACCGTTTTCACTGATCATGTTGACCGTCTCTGCACAACGGTTACCGACAAGCTGCATAACCGCACCGGCATATTCATCCGGAACATCGATCTGCAGATCCTCAAACGGTTCGCATTCGACACCGTCAATGACCTTGGTGATGACCTGAGGTTTGGAGACCTGAAGCTCAAAACCTTCTCGTCTCATGGTTTCGATCAGGACCGAGAGATGAAGTTCACCGCGTCCGGTGACCACGAAACTCTGATCGGTATGATCGATATCGAACTTCATGGAGACATCCTTCTGGGATTCCTCATAAAGTCTATCCTGAATCTTCTGTGCGGTGAGTTGAGTACCTTCGTTACCAGAGAACGGAGAGGAATTGGCGGCGAAAGTCATACGCATCGTCGGTTCATCGATACGGAGCGGAGGTAAAGCTTCAAGATGATCGTCCGGGCAGACGGTCTCACCGACCATGATATCCGGAAGACCGGAGATACCGCAGATGTCGCCGGCATCGACGTGATCGACTTCGACACGGTCAAGACCTTTATAGGCAAAAAGCTTTGCGACCTTGAACTTCGTGGTGGAACCATCGAGACGGATGCAGGTTAAGGAATCGCCATTGGAGATTGAACCGCGGTCAACTCTTCCGATACCGATTCTTCCGACATAACGGTTGTAGTCGAGAAGCGAAGGCTGGAACTGAAGAGGTTTTGTCTCATCGGCTTTCGGAGCCGGAATCGTCTTGATGATGGTATCGAAAAGCGGATCCATACCAGGCTGCTGCTTCGAGGGATCCGGATCGTAGGAAGAAGTCATATTGAGAGCGGAAGTATAGACGACCGGGAAATCGAGCTGCGAATCATCCGCACCGAGATCCATGAAGAGTTCGAGAACTTCGTTCAGAGCTCTTGCGGGATCCGCGCCCGGACGGTCGACCTTGTTGATGACGACGACAGTCTTGAGATGATAGCCGATCGCCTGCTTCAGGACGAAGCGGGTCTGCGGCATCGGTCCATCGAAAGCATCGACGAGAAGGCAGACGCCATCGACCATGTTCATGATACGTTCGACCTCGCCGGAGAAATCGGCGTGGCCAGGAGTATCGACGATGTTGATCTTGTAATCCTTATAACGGATCGCGGTGGTCTTGGCTAAGATAGTGATACCGCGTTCGTGTTCAAGCGGGTTCGAATCGAGGGCGCGGACCATGACTTTTTCATTGTCGCGGAAAGTACCGCTGGTCTTGAGAAGAGCATCGACCAGCGTGGTTTTGCCGTGGTCGACATGAGCGATGATCGCTACATTGCGGATTTTATCATTCATACATATTCTCCTTGCACCGTAAAACGGCTTTCAAACTTTCTTATTATAGAAAGGGAAAGAGCGAGAATAAATAAATTTTTCGATAAAAACGTTTACAGGACTATAGAAAGCTATTGCATCGCCAAGTCGAGTTCATCGTAAAGCTTCTTCAGCTCGACATCTAAAGCATTCATCTGATTCTCCAGATCCTTCATTTTCTGAGGATCCGTATAGTTCTCTTCTAAGTAGCAGGCATCGGAAAGAGCCTTCTTCTTGGCTTCGAGTTTATCAATCTTCTCCATGATCTTCTCGGGAGGTTCTCTGGTGAGACGGGTCTTTTTCTGCGGAGCGGAAACAGGCTTCTCTTCGGCTTTCTTCAGAGCTTTTTCTTGCTTTTCCTTTTCTTCTTCCTGAGCAAGCTTCTCCTTCTCCTGCTGGATGATCTTATTGAGTTCCTTCTCTTTGAACTCTTCATAAGGACCTTCGTAATAGTAACCCTGTCCGTTATAAAGATAGAGAAGCTTATTGCAGGTCTTATCGACAAAATCACGGTCATGGGAGATGATGACCAGAGTTCCTTCGTAATCGTTTAAAGCATCGACAAGCTCCGAGATAGAAAGCATATCGAGATGGTTTGTCGGTTCATCCAAAAGAAGAAGATCATAGTCTTCTAAGGAAAGCTGAAGAATCTCGATCCGCATCAGTTCTCCGCCGGAGAGATCGCAGAGTTTCTTGGTGTTATCTTCTTCGTAGGAGAAGGCGTATCTTCCAAGACCGGCGTAGATCTCTTCGTTCGACATTCTCGGATAACGGTTTTTGAAATGCTCAAAAAGCGTCTCTTCTGAAGAATAGGAACGGATATCCTGACGTAAGACACCCATCGACATATGGTAATAGTTGCGGATATCGCCGCTATACGGTTTCAGTTCATTGAGAAGCACTTTGCCGAACGTGGATTTCCCGATACCGTTAGCTCCCATGACGGCAAGATGATCTCTTCCGAAAAGGGTGAACGAAATATGGGAGATCAAAGGTTTATCGTAACCGATGGTGACATCGTTGAAATCAATCAGCTTCTTTCCTTCTCTCACGCCACCCTTCAAAGCCATGTTCATCTTTCTTTGATGAACAGTCGGGTCTTTGATCGAAGCGGCATCGAGACGGGCTAACTTCTTTTCCCGATCATGGGCGCGGGAAGCAAAACGGGGTTTTGGCATATAGAAAGCGATGAAGCGTTCGAGTTTTGCTCTTTCTTCTTCCTGGGCTTTATATTGTTCCAAGGCATTCTCGTAGCGGTTCTTCTTCTCAATTGCAAAATCATCGTAGGTATCGTTATACATGGTGAAGACCTTGTTTTCGATATCTAAGATGTGATTGGCAAGATGTTTAACGAACGCGATATCGTGGGAGACGAAAAGAACGGCTCCAGGATAGGACTTAAGATAATCCTCAAGCCATTCGATGGAGAGAATATCGAGATGGTTTGTCGGTTCATCGAGAATCAATAAATCCGGATTGAGAAGAAGGAGCTTTGCAAAAGCGACTCTCGTCTTTTCTCCGCCGGAGAAAGTAGCAATCTTGCGGTCGTAATCCTCCTTATGGAAAGAGAACATATTGAGGATCAAAGCAATCTTATAGTGGTAGTTATAACCGCCTCTCTGCTCAAAGTCGCTTTCGGCATCGGAGTACTCTTTCAAGAGCTTCTCGTTGTTCGGATCGACGGTCAGTTTATCACCTAATTCGTGAATCTTCTTCTCTTCGGCGATCAGGTCGGAAAATACGGAAAGAGCTTCTTCATATAACGTATGATTTACATCGCTGACAACGTCCTGGGAGAGATAACCGATTTTGATGTTCTTGGAAAAGATGATATTGCCACCGCTGGTCTCTTCCTGGCCCAAGATCATCTTGATGAGAGTGGATTTTCCACTTCCGTTAGGACCGAGGATTGCGGTTCTGTCATGTTCCCGTACGATAAAAGAGACCGGAGCAAAAAGTTGTTCTCCGTTGAACTCTTTAAAAACGTTCTGTACCTCTAAGATAACAGACATAGACTACCTTTCTGAATATAGAAGCAAGCCTACTTTTCAGGCTTCTTTTTCAATGACGAAACTCTTCGTCACATCGTCTAAACGGATACGTTCTTCGACGGTGGAAGGAACCACGATCGGAGAGTCGGAGAACTCGAAGAGGTTGAGCATCTGCGAGACCAGACTCTGCATTCCTGGACGCTCGGAATAAAGGGTGAGAAGAACATCGCCTTTCGAAACCTTCTCGCCGAGTTTCTTCGAAAGCACAATACCGGCTGCGGGATCGATCGCATCCCCGAGCTTTTCTCTTCCCGCTCCTAAGCGGACGGAAGTAAGACCGAGCTGACGGGTATCGATCTCGGAGATATAACCTTCCTTGACCGAACGGACCGGAACGGAATAACGGGCAACGGGGAACTTCTTCGAATCATCGATATAGGTGATATCTCCGCCTTGGTTATGGACAAAGGCACGGAAGACCTTATAGGCTCTTTCATCCTCTAATGTCTTCTCTAAGGCGTGAATCGCTTCGGCCCGATTATGGAAGATACCGGACTGAAGTAACATGGTGGCACCGCTAGAGAGGCAGAGATCGGTGAAGTCTTTCGGACCGTTTCCATGAAGAGTAGCAATCGCTTCTTCGACTTCAAGGATGTTACCGATAGCTTTGCCTAAAGGCTGGTTCATCGAGGAGATTTCCGCCTGGGTGTTCTTTCCGAAGTGAGTTCCGATTTCGACCATGAGTTTGGCTAACGTCTCGGCTTTCTCTTTGGTCTCCATGAAGGCGCCGGATCCGTACTTGACATCAAGAAGAATGCAGTCGCATCCCGCAGCAAGCTTCTTGGACATGATAGAAGAAGCAATCAGAGGCATCGAATCGACCGTACCGGTCACATCTCGTAACGCGTAAAGCTTCTTATCGGCAGGATCGAGGTTCTTACTCTGGGAGACGATCGCCATTCCGACATTGTTGACGGCATCGAGGAATTCCTTATCGGAAAGCTCGGTCCGCATACCCGGAATGGATTCGAGTTTATCCAGAGTTCCGCCCGTGAAACCTAAACCACGTCCGGACATCTTAGCAACTTTGATTCCTAACGAGGCGACCATCGGGCAAAGGACAAGAGAAGTCTTGTCTCCGACACCACCGGTCGAATGTTTATCGCATTTGACTCCTTTGATGGAAGAGAGGTCAAGTTTATCACCGGAGTTGAGCATCGCTTCGGTCAAAGCGAAAGTCTCCGCTTTGCTCATTCCCTTGAGGCGGATAGCCATCAAAAGAGACGAAATCTGATAATCCGGAAGAGAGCCGTCACATACCCCTTGGATGAAGAAGTTGATTTCGTCCTTGGTAAGCTCCTGTCCAGTCGCTTTTTTCTCAATGATCGAAAGAATATCCATACGTGTTTCCTCGCTGTTTTTCCATTATAGCACATGCGGAAAGTGGCCTTTTTAGGAACCCAAAAAAGGAAATGCCCTAGGAGATTCTCCTAGGGCAATAGTGCATCAGTCGATATAGAGAACAACCCAACGATCGTTATCGTTACCCTGGTTGTTATCGTAGATACGTAAGAAGACGGTGTGTTCCTCAGTATCGCCGACATAATAGAGTTCGGAATACTGAGTGACATAGACATATTCCTGATCGTCGCTCGGTTCGCCGTTGGTGCAGAGAGCTTTCTTCGCTTCGAAGAAGTTCTTCGCTTTGCCGACTAAGGTGTAACCGCAGTTGTAAGCGCCGTGGACCGGAATGTTACGGCCATCGTTATGGCAGAACTTGATCTCTTCGTGCGGAGTGAGCTTTCCCTTCCAGAAGTATTCCTTGGTTCCGTATAGACCAGAGATTTGGGAAGAGAACTGATGCTTGACGTTACCCTGAACGAGATAGATATCTTCGTGGGTATCCGGTTCAGTGGATTTGGTGACTTCGACGAGCGGTTTAGCCCGAAGCGGTTTGATCGTCTTCTTGCGCGGATGCGAATTGACTTTTTTGTTCATTGTGTGTCCCTTTCCTTTCTTTTGTTTACTTCTTATTTCATTATAGCCTGAAAGTGGGCTAAAATGCCTTAGTTTTGGGGAAATCCGTTCAAATCTTTTACGCTTGTATTATTATGTCAACCTTTCTTTTCCTTTCTCTTTTTTGCTTTGCTCAGTGAGCGAGCGGAAGAGAGAAAAACAAGTTCTTTTCTATCGCTTAACACCCTTATTTTTCCTTGAAACCGAACTTCTTTCCTGAGTTTCTATGGTAGAATAGCGAAGCGAAGAAACCATGGCAAAACATAAAAATTTCCGACCTTCTCAGCACAAAGAAAACACCTTTGATTTTTCTTCTCTTCTTGTTTATGCAAACGAAGAAGAGAAAGCAAAGTTTCAGGAAGGATTGAAACAGCATCCTTTCTCTTCTCTTTTACTTACCAAAGAAGAACAGGGAAAAAAACTCTTAGAACGTTTTCCTTCGCTTGTTCCAGATAAGAAAGATAAGCTTCTTTTTCGGTTTGATAAAGAAGAAGAAAGACTCGGGAAAAGCTTGGAGCATTTTGCCGGAGAGTTCTATCTCCTTGATCCTTCCAGTGCGGCTATCTCTTATTATTTAGCTCCTTTGCTCCCTCGTGATTTTGTCTCGATGGATCTTTGTGGTGCTCCGGGAGGAAAAACCATTGCCTTGGATTTACGGAGAAGAGACGGCCTTTATTTCTGTAACGATATCTCTTATACGAGAGCTATCGAAATCACCAAGAATGCCGATCGCTTAGGTTTAGAGAATCTCTGTTCTTTCTCTTTAGATCCGGAAAAATTAAGACTCCGGGAATGTTTTGACTGTGTGATCCTCGATGCCCCCTGCTCCGGTTCCGGTATGATCCGGAAGGAGCCGAAGATGGCTCTTGATTACTCAAAGGAAAAAGTAGAAAGACTTCTTCCTCTTCAGAAAGATCTTCTCGAGAAAGCTTATTCCCTATTGAAAAAGGATGGAATCCTTGCCTATTCCACCTGTTCTTTAAGTGTAGAAGAAGATGAAAAACAGATAGAAACATTTCTTTTTCATCATCCGTATATGGAAGAAATACAGGTTCCTATAGAAGAAGGCTTTATCCAAGGGTTAAATAACCATGGTATCCACCTTGTTCCCGGCATCTATCAAGGAGAAGGAATCTATTTTGATTTACTGAAGAAGAAAGGCGGTAACCGTTATCCTCTTACTCCTCTTGCTTTAGCAAAAGGAAAAGAAGATGGTCTACCTCATTTTGCTTTCAAGGATAACGAATATGTAGTTACTAGGATGATGGAAGAACTTGTCGATTTACCTTTCCTTTCTCCGGGAAGAAAAGTCTTCGATAAAAGCGAATACGCAAAAGGCACTTATGATCATGCCTATTGTAAAGTCGCTTCCTCTCTTCCTCATGTTTCTTTAACAAGAGACGAAGCTATCTCCTATGCTTCCGGAAACGAGTTACGGAAAGAAGCACCGGAAGGAGAAGTGATTCTTACTTTTGAAGGTTACTCTTTAGGCTTTGGAAAGAGTAACCAAGGGAAGATAAAGAACTATCTTCCGAAAGGCTTACGAGCTTATCTGAACTGAAAAAAGTCCCCGCGAACGAGGACTTTTTCATTTCTCCCTGGTGCCGACTGCCGGACTTGAACCAGCCACCTACTGATTACAAATCAGTTGCTCTACCGGATGAGCTAAGCCGGCAAGGATACGCGATGGTGAGTGCTACAGGGATCGAACCTGCGACCTCTTCCGTGTGAAGGAAGCGCTCTCCCGCTGAGCTAAGCACTCAAAAAAGCTTGATTAGTTTAGCATTCCCCATTCTTTCAATCAAGAATTCCTCTATTCTATGTGGTTATTATGTTATTTTGTCCATCGGTTTATAGAAGAAGACTTCTTTTGTGCCGACTATACAAGAGTGAACAAGTGTCAAATATGTTGCAATTGGCGTTAGAAAATCAGCATTTTGTGTCATAGTTCTTTCACGGAAAAAGTTATTTATATATATTATTATCAGGAACAAGCGCTTTCAGGAGCTTTCTATTCTGCCCTGAAAACGCGCCTATTCAGAGAGGAAAGCGTTATGAAACACGAAGATCAGATCAAGAAGATGTCCTTGGAAGATAAGGCTAGTCTTTTATCCGGAAAGAATTTCTGGGAGAGCATGGATCTGCCCGAATACGGCATTCCTTCTTTCTTCCTCTCCGATGGCCCTCACGGCCTTCGTAAACAGGCGGCAGCGGCCGATCAGCTCGGCTTGAACCCTTCTCTTCCGGCTACCTGTTTCCCGACTGCCTGTGCTTTAGCAAACACCTGGAACCCACAACTGGTTCAGGAGATCGGTACTGCCTTAGGCGATGAAGCCGTCCGTCTTCATGTTTCGATGGTTTTAGGCCCGGGTCTGAATATGAAGCGCAATCCGCGCTGTGGAAGAAACTTCGAATATTTCTCTGAAGATCCTTATCTCGCCGGCAAGATGGCCGCGAATATGGTCTTAGGTATCCAGTCCAACGGTATCGGTAGCTGCATCAAGCATTGGTGCTGCAACTCGCAGGAACTCCGCCGTATCAATTCCGATTCCGTCGTCGATGAAAGAGCCTTAAGAGAAATCTATACCACCGCTTTTGAAATCGCCGTCAAGGAAGGTCATCCGAAAGCCGTCATGTCTTCCTATAACATGGTCAACGGCACTTACACCAACGAAAACCTTCATCTCGAAAAAGATATTCTCCGTGGCGAATTCGGTTTCACCGGTCTTATCGTCACCGACTGGGGTGGAGAAAACGACCGCATCGAAGGTCTTAAAGCCACCAACGAACTCGAGATGCCTGGCAATAACGGTGACACCGACCGTGAGATCATCGCTGCCGTCAAAAATGGGAAACTCGATGAAAAATATGTCGATGAAGCTGCCGATAATGTCATCGATTATGCCTTAGAGACTTCCAAAGCCTTCAAGGAATATAAGGAACCGGTCAGCGAGATCGATGGCAAGAAAGTCACCGGCATGAACTGCTATCCGGAAGTTGCCGAAGCTCACCACGAGATTGCGAAACGCGCCAGCGATGAGACGATGGTTCTTCTGAAGAACGATGACCATATTCTTCCTCTCCGTAAGGAAGATAAAGTTGCTATCATCGGTGACTTTGCCAATGCCCCTCGTTATCAGGGAGCCGGTTCTTCGCAGGTCAACTGCACTCGCTTAGATAACTTCACCGATCTCAAGGATAAGTTCAAGTTCAACTATGTCGGTTTTGCCCAGGGCTTCAACCGTTATGGAAAGAAAGATAAGAAGTTAGAAAAAGAAGCTCTGGAATTAGCTTCCAAAGCCGATATCATCGTTTACTTCTTAGGACTGGATGAAGTCACCGAGAGTGAAGGTTTGGATCGAGATGATCTTTTCATCCATCAGAACCAGATCGACCTTCTTCATAAGCTTAAGGCGATGGGAAAGAAGATTGTCGCTATTCTATCCGGCGGTTCGGTTATCGACTTAAGCTGGGATAGCGACTGCGATGCTTTGCTTAATGGTGCATTATCCGGTCAGGCAGGCTGCAACTCGATTCTCGATATGCTCAATGGCGATGTCAACCCTTCGGGTAAGACGAGTGAAACTTATCTTCTCAAGTACGAAGACACGCCTTCTCTCCGCACCTTTGAAACCGGTGAAGTCCAGATTCCGTATCGGGAATCCATCTACATCGGTTATCGTTACTTTGGAAAGAGAAATCTTCCTGTCAAGTATCCGTTCGGTTATGGCTTAAGCTACACAACGTTTGAATATAGCGACCTCAAGGTCGATGAAAAAGGTGTTTCTTTCCGTATCAAGAACACCGGCACTTATGCCGGTAAGGAAATCGCCGAACTCTATATCGGTCTAAAGGATTCCCATATCTTCCGTCCGACGAAAGAACTCAAAGGCTTCCATAAGACGAAGCTTTTAGCGCCGGGTGAGGAAGAAGAAGTTCGCATCGATTTCGATGATAAGAGCTTCCGTTACTTCAACGTCAAGACGAATAAGTGGGAAATCGAAGAAGGCGATTACGATATCTATATCGGTGCGTCTTCGGCCCATATCCGTCTCACCGGTAAAATCCATGAAGAAGGAACCACTACCGAATATCCTTACGATGCTACAAAGCTTCCTTCTTATTTTTCCGGCGATGTTCAGAATGTCTCTGAAGAAGAGTTCCGCACTCTTTATGGAAGAGATCTTCCGAACGATGAGTTCCTCTATTCCAATAAGAGACATACCCGTATTCATATTACGAGAACCAATCTCTTCTGCGATCTTCCTAGAGCGAGAGGCTGGACGGGTAGACTCACCGGAAGAGTCCTTCAGTTCTTAGTCAACTACGGCGAGAAACATAATAAACGGTTACGCAATACTATCGTCATGGGCCCGTGGGGATTCCCGATGCGTGCGGTCAGCCGTATGATGAATATGCCGATGGCAAAAGCCGATGGCTTGATCATGATGTTCGATGGTCATTTCCACAAAGGGCTAGCAAAGTTCATCAAGGGTGATCCTAACGCTCCGAAGTATTCGAAAGAGAACCACTATCAGAAAGCGCCGAAGAAGAAGTAGTCAGTAGGTGAATCTTTTCTCCCTCTTCCTTTCTCAACCCTGAGGAAGGAGGAGGGATTTCTTTCTCTCGTTGAGGCCGATTTTGGACATGTGGTAAAATAAAGATAGAAAAAGTGAGGAAAACACGCGATGAAACTTCTATCCATTGTCGTCTGCTGTTATAACTCTCAGGACTATATGGCCCATGCGATCGAATCCCTGCTCCGCGGTGGAGAAAAGGTCGAAATCATCATCATCGATGATGGCTCGAAAGATAAGACTCCTCAGATTGCCGATGATTTTAAGAGCCGTTATCCCAGCATCATCAAAGTCGTCCATCAGCCTAACGGCGGACATGGAGCCGGTGTTCAGGCAGGTATCAGAGAAGCGACCGGCCAATTCTTCAAGGTCGTCGATAGCGATGACTGGGTGGATGACGAAGCCTATCAGAGAATGCTCAAGGAGATTGAAGAAAAAGGCGATAAGGTCGATCTCTTTGTCAATGACTACACCTATTACCATGGAAACGACAAGGGTTCCACGATAGGTTTTGCCGATAAGTTCCCGAAGGATAAGATCGTCACCTGGAAAGAGGTAAGACGTCTTCGTCTTTCTCAGAACTTACTGATTCATTCCTGTATGTTCCGAACCCAGATCTTAAAGGATTCGAATCTTCATATTCCGGTTCATACTTTCTATGAGGATGATTACTGTGTCTATGCTCCTTTAAGAAACGTCAAGACCGTCTGCTATGTTCCGGTCTCTCTTTATTGTTACTTTGTCGGAAGAGCAGGTCAGTCTGTTCAGAAGGATGTCGCTATCCGCCGCTATAAGGACTATCTGAAAGTGGCGATGGCCTGTATCAAGGAATACAACATCTACGACTATAAGAAAGATAAGTATCTCTTCCGCATCCTTTATCATGAACTCCGTATCTTCATCACCCTCGGTTATGTTCATACCCAGATGAACAAATCGAAAGAAGCAAGAGCGGACCTGAAAGCGTTCCAGAAAGAATTCAAGGAAGTCAATCCGCGTCTTTATAAGAGAATCCGTTATCATTCCTTGGTCTCTCCGCTTGTCCTTCCTGGTTTTATCGGAAGATTCAATGCCAAATTCTCCTATTCCGTCTCTCATCTCTTCGTTCCGTTCAACTAGAAGCAATCTTCTCTGTTTTTCAAAGCTTGTTAAAGAGAAAGGATTCCTACCCTTTCTCTTTTTTTGGAACATGAAAAAATCCTTCCTCTCTTCTTATTTCTAAGAAGACAAAGAAGGATTCTGTGGTTACTTCTTATTGGAATACTTCTTGACCGGAAGAGGAGAAGAAGCATTACCGGTTGTCGGTAAGGGTTGACTGCTATTGCTTTCACTATGGAAGCTAGCAAAGACTTTCTTCTGAAGCAAGAGAACGACCGGAATATAGATGATATCGACAATCGCCCAGGAGAGAGGATAAGTGAAGTAAAGCCAGAAGACCGTGTGGAACTGCGCTAACGGGAAGAGAAGATAAAGGAAGAGGATACGGGAACCGGTGACACCGAAGAGAGTGATTAAGGCAGGAGCGGTCGAATGTTTCATGCCGCGGAGATAAGAACCCGAGATATCCATGAAGCCATCGAGAACATAGGTGAAGACCATCATGTACATGCGCTGCTTCCCAGCGGCTAAGGCGTTAGCTCTTACAACACCCTGACCTTCGGTGATGAAGGCACCTAAGACTTCATCGTCTAAGAAGAAACAGATGAGAGAGCAGACAAGACAACATATCGCCATCCAAATCTGACAATCCCAGAAGACTTTCTTGATGTTCTTTTCGTTCTTGGCGCCATAGTTCTGACCGACGAAGGAGACGGCGGTCATCGCGAAGGCATCGATGAAGGCATAGACATAACCTTCGATGTTGGAGGAAGCGGAAGCGCCGGCGACGATTTCATCCTGCGAGATCAAGACGCCATCGATGGTATAGTTGCTGATCGTATAAAGACTCGACTGAATGAGGACGTTAGGAATATTGAAGCCTAAGGCCTGAATACCGGCCGGAAGACCGATGCGGACGATATCTTTGATACTCTGGCTATCCATCTTCAGATTCTTGAACTGAAGGTAGACATAGCCTTTCTTATGAAGGAAGAGCCAAAGGAGAGTAAGAAGAGCAGAGATTGCTTCCGAGATGACGGTAGCCCAGGCAACACCGGCGACATCCATATGACCATAGATGACAAAGACCGGATCGAAGACGATGTTGAAGATACCGGAGATGATCAGAATATAGAGCGGACGCTGCGAATCGCCTAAGGCACGTAAAGCCTGCGATCCGAAGTTATAGATCATCAAGAACGGCATGCCGATGAAGTAGATCTGAAGATAGGTTGTGGCATTGGCGAAGATTGAATCCGGCGTATCCATGAGTTTTAAAAGATACGGGGAGATGAAGTAACCGAGAAGACCGACCGCAATACCGCAGAGAACCGAGAAGATGATGGAGGAATGAAGGGCTTTTGAGGCTCTTTCTTTGTCGTTTGCGCCTTTGGCGTTACCGATAGTGACGTTAACACCGACAGCCATTGCGACAAACAGAGAAAGAATCAGGTTGATCAGAGGAGTGTTGGAACCGACAGCCGCCATGGAAAGCGAACCGCCACCGAACTGGGAAACGGTAGAGAGATCGACCGTTGTGTAGAGAAGCTGAAGAAGGGTAGTAAGTGCCATCGGCAAAGCAAAAAGAGGAACCTTCCAGAAGAAGTTTCCGCTGGTGAGATCCATCTCGCTTAAATGATGATGGCGTTTGACAGTTTCCGTGTTTTCCATATATAAATAAAGCTCGTAACACCTTGACGGAGATATATTGTAGATTCTTCTTTTTGCAAAGCAAGATGAATGGCTTCTGATGTAAGCCCTTACTTTTCTATAGGCTTGATAACTCTTTCTTTTTGTCAGGGAGAAAGGCAGGAAAACAGGGCTGGAAGTGTATAATGACAACGAAAACTTTTTCTGTGCGAATTTGAGGTAATGAGTCATGAACTACACGACGACGATGCTGAAACTTTTGGAACATTCCTACTCCGCTTTCCATGTCGTCAAGAACTTGGAAGGCCTGCTTCTTGATCAGGGCTATGAAAAGCTCGATGAGAAAAAGAAGTGGATTCTGAAGCCAAACAGCAAGTATTTTGTCGAACGGAACCAGTCTTCTCTCATTTCTTTCCGCACCCCTCTGAAGACAAACTTCATCTTCCAGGTCACGGCATCGCACACCGATTCTCCGACTTTCAAACTCAAACCCAATCCGATTCTTCTTCGTGGAAAATGCATGATGTTGGATGTCGAACCTTATGGTGGAGCTATCTATAACACCTGGTTAGATCGGCCTCTTTCGATGGCCGGAAGAGTCATCGCCTCGAATAACGGGAAAGCGGATTCCTACCTGCTTGCACCCGAAGAAGATCTCTGCGTCATTCCGAATCTTGCTATCCACATGAACCGGACTATCAACACCGATGGCAAATATAATCCGGCTATCGATATGCTTCCGATCCTAGGTGCGAGCGATGAGAAATTCGATTTCAATAAATACCTTCTTAGCAAACTGGCTTTGACCCGCGGACAGGTTCTCTCCCATGACCTTTTCCTCTATAGCCGTGAGAAACCTACGATTGTCGGTAAGGATCAGGATATGCTGCTTTCGCCTCGTCTCGATGATCTTGCTTCCTGCTACAGTTCTCTCTTCGGTTACCTTGAAGCAAAGAAGAATAAGAGCATCGATATTTACGCTTCTTTCGATAACGAAGAAGTTGGTTCTTTAACAAAACAAGGTGCCAACTCTACTTTCTTAAGAGATACCTTACATCGTATCATCTATGGATTAGGTGGCTCTGAGGAAGATTACTACCTCGCTATCAGCCGTGGCGCTTTGATTTCTATCGATAACGCCCATGCGAATCATCCGAACCATCCGGAGATCAGCGACCCGACCACGGATGTCTCTCTGAACGGCGGTATCGTCATCAAGTACAATGCCAATCAGTCCTATACTTCCGATTCCTTCTCTTCTTCCTTAGTGAAGACCCTTTGCCAGAAGAACAACCTCACTTATCAGGAATTCACCAACCGTTCCGACTTAAGAGGTGGTTCCACCTTAGGTAACCTCTCTAACTCCGAAGTCTCCTTCACTTCAGTCGATATCGGGTTAGCACAGCTAGCGATGCATTCCTCAAACGAACTCATGGGCTTAAAGGATATCAAGGATATGGTCACTCTCATCAAAGCCTTTTATTCGAGTGACTATACCGCGGTCGAAAACGGCTTTTCGATTTAGTTCTAAGAAATCTCGGGCATCTTTCTTCCTAAACGAAGGGAGATGCTTTTGTTAAACATGAAAATAGGGGCAGCGGTGAAGCTGTCCCTATATATTTTCTTCTTTTCGCTTACTTGCTTTCTAAGTAGGAATTGTAGATATCCTTGATGGTGTTATAGATGTTGTACTCCGGATTCCAGCCTAAGCGCTTGGTGATCTTGCTGCGGTCGCAGCAGACATACTTGTTATCGGTCGGACGGAGAAGGTTATCATCGACTTTGACATCGATCTTGACATCGTTAGCTAAACCGAGGATGTAGTTGAGAAGCCCATCGATCGGATAAGAGATGCCGTAACCGATGTTGTAGATTTCTTCCGAATTCGAAGATTCGATGACTAGACGGTAGGCTTTGACAAGATCACGGACATCGAGGAAGTCACGGGAGATGTGGATGTTACCGACATAGATGGTGCCGTCTTTCTTGGCTTTTTCCAAGTCGGCAGCCTGTTTTGCCATCTGCGGGATGACGAATTTGTCGTTCTGACCGACACCCGTGTAGTTGAAGACACGGACGCAGTAGATCGGCATATCGTATTTCGCATGATACATCTTCGCTAAGCTTTCATGCGCCTGCTTGGAAATACCGTATGGAGAGGAAGCACCGAGTTTGCTCTCTTCATTGAGAGGCATCTCGCTCGGGGCATACTGGTCGGCGGAACCGACTAAGAGAATACGCGGTTTCATCAAGAAGCTCTTGCAGGCTTCCAGAATATTGATGACACCGGTGATGTTGACAGCGACAGCTAACTGCGGATTCTTCCAGGACTGACCGACACCGCCGATATCGGTGAGGTTGAAGATGTGGGTCGGGTTGACACGGTCGATGACGTAGTTGACTTCATGGGCATCGGTGACATCGATGCGGTAGAAACCATCGTAGAGAGGGCCGGACTGCAGATACTTGAGATCGCAGCCGATAACTTCATATCCGTTATTCTTCAGCTCTTTCGCTAAGTTCTGACCGGTGTAACCGGCAATACCGAAAATCAAAGCACGTTTCATAAGAAAGGCTCCTTTCGTTTTCCACTATCGTACAAAAGAAAGGGCTTCCTGTCAATGTTCTAGGAGCATCAAGAGTAGCCGTTTTTCCCTATTTTATGGGCCTTTTAATGAGGAATAGATAGGTAAAAAGATACAAAAAAACGGAGAGATTTCTCTCTCCGTCAGTTCCCACACAATGGTGGGCCTTAGTGGGCTCGGACCACCGACCTTGCGCTTATCAAGCGCACGCTCTAACCAACTGAGCTAAAGGCCCATTTCGTAAGGCGAAAATTATCTTACCTTAGTTTGCTGTGGTTGTCAATGCTCTTTTTTTATCTGGCACGGAAAGTTTCACCGTATGAGGCAGAAATAGATAGCCGAGATGGTTTCCGGAGTATCGAGGAAGTCTTCTTGTTCCCAATAGGCAACCGTAAGAAGGAAAGCTTCCGTAACGGCTTCTTCGGCTAAAGAGAGAGGAATATCCGGTTTGGGATTGGCAGCGGAAAGAGTGGAAGCGATAGGCTTGAACTCTTCGCGAAACTTGGCGTTGAAAAGAGAAGCGTATTGCGAACGGGTGATAGCCCGGATCAGATTCTTCTCTTCTTTGAGATGATAAAGGATATGGGTGATGAGATTACCGGTATCAAAGATAGAAGTGTTGGAGAAATCATGACCTTTTTCGCTCTTGAGAGAATGGGAAAAGACATGATGAAAAATATCTTCGGAGACGGAGGAAACCAGATCATCGATGGTCTTGTAGTGACAATAGAAAGTCGAACGGGAAATATGCGCTTTTTCCAGGAGGTCTTCGACACGTATCTTCCCTTTCGGGTTTTCGGATAGGACTTCCTGTAAGGCGACTTTCAGGCTGGCTTTGGTCTTTTCGATTCTCGCATCCATGGTTCCAAACAAACCTCCGTTATTTCTGAACATTATTGTACAGAACATCCGATTAGTTTTCAATAGTTATCGTATTAAATTATATATATTGTACGATAACAATACTCTATGGTAATATGTTGAGGCTTTTATGGAACGGAACGTCAAAGTCGTCTATCAGAAAGATAGGAAAAAGAAACTTATCGTCCTTCTCTGTCTGCTCCTGCTTTCGCTGGTGCTCTTTTTCTTTTCCCTGTTTGTCGGTTCCGCTTCCCTTTCTTTTTCGGATATGTTCTTTGGTCTTTTCGGTTCCGGAGAAAATGCGACAATCCGCATCATGCAGCAGATCCGTCTTCCGCGTCTATTAGCCGCTTTCTTTGCTGGAGCAGGGTTAGCCATCTCCGGCCTTATCATGCAGACCACTTTAGGGAACATCATGGCTTCTCCTTCCACTTTGGGTGTCTCTCAGGCTGCAGTTTTCGGAGCGAACCTGGCAATGATTCTTCTTGCCGGTGGTTCTGCTTCTTTCGGTAGCAACACGAGTGCTGTCTTTTCTACTTATAACCCCTATGTTGTCTCTTTGATGGCGTTTCTGTTTTCGGCCGGAAGCACTCTTCTGATCTTAGCTTTAGGGAGAATCAAAGGATTCTCTCCGAGCGCTCTTGTCTTAGCCGGTATTGCTTTAGGTGTCATCTGGAATGCCGGTACTACCTTACTGGAATACTTTGCTACCGATATCGGATTGAGCGCGATGGTGATGTGGAGTTTCGGAGATCTTTCAAGAGCTACCTGGACCGGAGATCTGCTTCTTGTGATTGTCGTTCTTATCGGTTTGATTGCTTTCTATCTTCTATCTTGGCGTTATAACGCTCTTCTTTCCGGAGATTCCTATGCAGAAAGCTTAGGCGTGAAAGTGAAGCTTCTTCGTTTCTTTTCTCTTCTCTATGCTTCTTTGATTACCGCTTTAGTGGTTTCTTTCTTCGGTATCATCGGGTTTGTCGGTATCATCTGTCCTCATCTGATGAAGCGTTTCTTAGGAAGCGACCATCGGATTCTTGTTCCGGCCAGTTTCTTCTCCGGTTCGATTCTTCTGGTTCTCAGCGATACGTTTGCCAGAACAATCGGAAGAGGCGCTTCTCTTCCGGTCGGAGCTATCACGGCTTTAATAGGTGCTCCTTTCTTCCTTGGAATCCTCTTTACCACCAAAGGAGGAAAAGAAGAATGATCGAGATCAAGAATCTATCGGCTTCTTATTCCAAAAAAGGAAAACCTACGATTGAAGATATCTCTTTCTCTCTTCCTTCTTCTAACGTGGGAGCTTTATTAGGAGCAAACGGAGCTGGCAAAACAACCCTCTTCAAGGCGATGCTTGGATTGATTCCAAGCAAAGGGAGCATTCAACTGGATGGAAAAGAACTTTCTTCCTTACCAAGCCGAGAAAGAGCGAGAGATATCGCCTATATTCCTCAACAGATCTCTTTCGGCTCTCTTACAGTCTACGATGCTGTTCTTCTTGGAAGACTTCCTCATTTCGGAATCCAGGAGAGCAAAAAGGATCAGGAAGAAGTGCTCTCGGTTCTTAAACTTCTCTCCCTTGAAGACTTAGCGATGCGGAACACCGAAGAACTCTCCGGTGGAGAAAGGCAGAAAGTCGCTATCGCCAGAGCCTTAGTTCTTCATCCGAAACTGATTCTCTGTGATGAACCGATTGCAAACCTCGATCTGAAGAATCAGATATTGGTCTTAGATGAAATAGCTTCCTTAGCGAAAAAGAGCAACGTCTCTGTTCTTCTCTCTATCCATGATGTAAGGTTTGCGTTGAACGTAGGAGATCGATTCCTCTTTTTAAAGAAAGGCCATCTTCTTGCCGATAAGACAAAAGAAGAAGTGACGATAGACGATATCCTGACGACTTACGACATCGATAAAGACGATAGTAGATTCCACTTCTTAGTCGACCATTTCCTAGCGAAAGGACAACACCAAAATGAAAAAGATTAATCTTCTCCTGCTTCCGATTGCACTTCTTGCTTCCTGTTCTACGGCCAAAACTTCCGATTCTTCCTCCTCCGTTTCTCTTATCGAAGTCACGGATGTCAACGGAAGAAAAGTCGAAGTCAAACCTGGAACCTATAAGAAAGTCGTCTGCATCGGTGCCGGTGCCTTAAGAATGTATACCTATATCGGAGACACTGCTTTATTAGCCGGTGTCGAAGATATCGATAACACACTTCTTACGACTCGTCCCAAGATGTTCGACGGCGTTGCGAGACCTTATCTCATCGCTCATGAAGAAGAATTTAAGAAGCTTCCTTCCTGCGGTGTCGGCGGTCCACAGGCGCAGGCGGCCGAACCGGAAAAGATCTTAGCCTGTGCTCCGGATATCATCGTCAGCGAATACGAGGATGTCGATAAAGCCAATGCCTTATCTACTCAGATCGGTGTTCCGGTTATCACTCTATCTTTCGGAACAAAAGGTGTTTTTGACGATAAGACCAAAGCTTCCTTCACGCTTTTAGGAAAAGTTTTCCATAAAGAGGAGAGAGCTAACGAAATTCTGGACTATATCGATTCCTGCAAGAAAGAGATTCAGGATAAGACCAAAAATATCACCGATAAACCGAGAGTCTATATCTGCGGATTAGGAAACTGGGGAACTACCGATCACCTGATGACTTCGAATGCCTATCCTTGTTTCAATGTTGCTAATATCACCAATATTGCTGCTTCTAGCGGCCTTTCAAGCACCGGCGTTCAGAAACTGGAAACCGAAAAATTCGAAGAGCTTGCCCCTTCGATGGATGTCATGATTCTCGATTCGGCAGCGATGAAGAACATTATCCCTAAGGTCAAAGAGAACCCTTCTCTCTTTGCAAATGTCAAAGCTTGGAAGAACGGGGAAGTCTATCTGCAGCTTGCCTATAACGCCTATTACACCAATATGGAACTGATGTTAGCGAATACCTACTTCGCAGCGAAATCCGTTTATCCTTCTGTTTTCTCTTCTCTTGATATGAACACTAAGTTAAGTGAGATCACAACGAAGTTCTTAGGTCAGGATCTGACGACAAAGATCAATGCCTATAAGTATTCTTACGGCGGTTATCAGAAGATCGATACGGTTAACTTTTTAACGAAATATACAGCATGAAAAATAATGGTAGAGAACAGATGAAGCAGTTCTTCGATTCTTTAGCTCCGCACTGGGATGAAGAAGAGGTCATTCCGGAAGCGAGAAGAGACGGGCTCCTTCAGCAATTAGGAATTCAAAAAGGAGAGAATGTCCTTGATATCGCCTGTGGAACAGGTGTTATCACAGGGTCCCTTTATAAGCTTACCGATACTCCTGTCATTGGTATCGATCTTTCGGATGAGATGATATTACGGGCGAAGAAGAAGTATGAAGGGGTAAAGGATATTTCTTTTATCGAAGGCGATTTTCTTACGTATCCTTTTGAAGATTCTTCTTTTGATTTTGCAGTTATCTATAATGCCTACCCGCATTTCCTGGAACCGAAGAAGCTCTCCATAGCTTTAGCAAGAGTGCTGAAAAAAGGTGGGCATGTCGCTGTTCTTCATTCCTTAGGAAGAGATCAGCTTTCTATCTGTCACAAGCATACCGGTTCTCTTTCCCGTGTTCTTCAGGAGCCGAAAGAAGAAAGTAAATACTTCATGGATTTCTTCCGTATTCAAAAGGCCGAAGAAGGAAAAGATTTCTATTTTATTCTAGGTGAGAAGAAGTAAAAAAATATCCGGGTTCTTTCTTAGAAAATCCGGATATTTCTTTCTTAACAACTTTTTTCTTATTTCAGAGCTTCTAACTGAGTAACAACGTCTTTTTCTTCTTGATACTGAATGATGTTGAGACCGAGCCTACTCGCGGCATCGACGTTCTTTTTATTGTCGTCGATGAACACGGCTTCCTCCGGTTTTACGTGGTAATCGTTTAAGACCATCTGGAAAGCATCGGCATGAGGCTTCAGCTTCTTGGTGGCATAAGAAATATAGAGTTTTTCAAAAAGATCCTCGGCATGGAACTTCTTAATGAAGTATTCGACGATTCCTTCCGGAGCATTGGAAAGAAGAACGACCTTAAAACCTTCTTTCTTCTTTTTCCTCAGTTCTTCGGCATACTCTTTATGGAACGAAGGATGGTTATAGATATAGTTGTGAAGGAAGGTTTCATCGACAGAATAATGTGTTGCGATCATATGGATGACTTCATCCATATTCATCTCACCGCTATCTCCATGGGTAAAAAACTTGTCGGCGATTTCATGATTCGGTTCGTTGAGATAGTTCTTGAAATAGGAAGGACCATCTTCATCGATGACTACTCCGAAGAAATCGGAAATGATAAGCTTCATAACTTTCCTCTCATTCATCTTAACAGCAAAGTTATTGTAACGCAGGGCGAAGATAAAGCAAAACGAATAGAAAAAGGGTACTAGGCAGGCCCGGTACCCCAGCCTCATCACAATTGGTGAAGTCAGCTCATTGCACTAGGATTATTCCGCTACAAGAAATCACTTCAAGTGGGATTTGCCTGATATTTTTTCAACGTATAGTCCTTTCTTTATGCTTCCTTCCCCATCCTTACGTAGAATCCGCTAAAATAGTGAAAGGAAAGAGGTGCTCTTATGGAAACGATGCGTGTTATCAAGGTGAAGCAGTCGGTTCTTGCCAACAACGATGCCAGAGCCGATGCTTTACGTAAAAAGCTGAAAGAGAAAGGTGTCTTCTTAGTCAATGTCATGTCTAGTCCGGGTAGCGGCAAGACGACATTGCTTGTCGATCTGATCAATCGCCTGAAGGATAAACTCAAGATTGGTGTTATCGAAGCCGATATGGATGCTACGGTTGATGCAGCTACCGTGGAATCCAAGACCGGTGTTAAGACGATTCAGCTTCATACTTCCGGCGAATGCCATCTGGATGCCAAGATGGTCGATGAAGGCATGGATTTCTTAGGAGATGACGGACTGGATCTTGTCTTCCTTGAGAATATCGGCAATCTTGTCTGCCCGGCGGAGTTTGATACCGGTGCCACTTTGAAGTTTGTCATCCTTTCGATTCCGGAAGGAGACGATAAGCCTCTGAAGTATCCGCTTATGTTCCGCAAGGGCGATATCTTTGTCTTCACGAAGATGGATGCGAAGATTGTCTTTGATTTTGATGTCAACAAGGCGGAGAAATCGATTCTCAAGCTGAATCCGAACGCGAAGTTCTTCCCGGTTTCGGTCAAAGCGAATCAGGGTGTTGATGTCTTAGCTGATTATTTAGTCGATGCTGTCAAGAAGTATCAGGGTAAGTAGAATGAGATTACAGGTCGCTTATCCGAAGAGTGAGAAAGAGAATGCAAAGAAAGTAGAAGAAGCTCTTTCTGCTCTTGGTTATGAAGTACTCGAAGTCAAAGAGAAACCTCTTTATCCGGAAGAAGTAATCCTTGCTCTCTTCTCTTCGAAGACCAAAGAGAGAGAATTCCTCCAGGATCTTCCTTGGTTAGAGAAGCAGAAAGAATATTCTTCGATTGCTTATCTTCATGTGATGCCCTTCTTTGTCTATTCCTCCAAAGAAGAGGATCCCGAGGTCGCTTTTGAAGGGAATGCCGGGGAACTCTACGAAGATGTTTTCTCGGGAGAGTTCAAACCTTATGGATGGGATTTCGCTAGTTCGAATCCCGCGCAGGAATTCGCCCGTGTCTTAGGTGATTATCAGGAATAAGAAATAACAACAGACAAAAAAAGTTCTTTGGGTTATTGGCTCAAGGAACTTTTTTCAATTCCGATGTTTAAAGAAATAACCAATCTGAATGAAATGATGGAAGTTTCTTTATTCTTTGCTACGGAAAATGCTTTCTAATCCAGTTTGGACTTTATGGATGAGAAGAGTGGGTAAAGAAGCTAAATCCTCTCCTAAGAGAGTTCCTTTTTCGCCGAAGATGAACTGGAAAGTCTCTTCCGCATCTTTATCTTTCGGACCGATTTCAATCGCTTGGAGATAGGCTCCTTTTTTCGTCAGTTCCTCTACCGTTTTCTTCGTGGTACCAGCGAGAGAAGAAGCACCGTCGGTGATCTCGAAGATCATCTTGGTCTTCTTTCCTTTTCGAATCTCTTCTCTTTCGATAGGAGTGATGCTATCCAGTATTCCTTTCAGACAGGTACCATCGTTAGTGGAACCCATGGAACCATCGAGAGTGACAATGGAATTGATGATTCCTTTTTCCCTCTTTTCGCCTTTATCGGTAAAAGAGAGAACCTGCTTGGATTTGGTTCCGAATAAGTAGGTTTCTACTCTTAATTCGGTCTTCTGATGAGTTTTTTCTGCATTCTTCTCAAGAGCTAAACGGAAATCCTCTAGGGAAAGAAGAACGATTGCCAAAGCCTTTCTGGCATACTCGATCTTTCCGGATTTCATCGATCCGGAATTATCGATGACGAAGGATAGATCGATGGTCTTCGGTAAGACCTTATCTTTCTTGGTCCATTCCTCTTCTTCAAAGACCGGGAGATTCTTATAGTTTGCTTTTCTTTCGGCTTCCACAAAGGAAGGATAGTGGTGGATAAGACTATCGGGGTCGAGTCTTCCTTTGGTCATATCCGGTTTACGGAGCAATACTTCTTGATAGCTTTCTCCAATCAGTTTTGCCCAGTATTTCTTCATCTCTTCTCTTTCTTTGAAAACGAGGGTTTCATAGTGATGGAAAAGAGCGATGGCATCTTCTTCAAAACCTAAAGTCTTCAGGTCTTTTTCTCCGTTGAGAGCCTGCTGAAGTTTGGTTCTTCTCTCTTTTTTTTCTTCGGCTAATGCGGATAGAGCTTTCTTTTCATCCTCCGGATTCTGCATCGGCGATTCTTCTTCGTTTTCTTCCTGAAGAGGATTCTTGCTGTTTGTCTGTTCTTTTCCGTTCTGATGAGCCATCACCATACGGGAGATATCTTTCTTCCATAAGGAAAGGAAGGGAGGAAGGAGGAAAGTCTTTAAGAAACGGTCTCTTTCTTCTAGCGGGGCTTCTTCGACAACCTGCTTCGTCATGATCTTCTTTGCTAAGGATAATCGTTTGATTCCTAAAACCCGTTCGGTGAGTTTCCTTCTTATGCGGAGAGAAGGAATGTTCTTATAGGATTCAAATTCCGAATAAAGGAAGGATATCCCATAACCTCGGTAGGTATGAGAAATACTAGGAAGATCCTCGAAGACTTTTTCTCTTCTCAATAAATCTTCGATTCGGCTTCTCTCTTCCGGAGAAGCAAACTGAGGCCATAAGGCTTCTACTCTTAAAAGACTGTAATAAGAATCGATAGCTTTGAGAAAACAATTCAGTTCCCGTTCGATATAGGCTTTCAGAACTTTCGGAGAATAAGCTTCCTCGTTCTCGACTTGATAGTAACGTACTTTTCTTTCTAAGAGCTGATAGATTTCGTTTTCTTCCTTCTGGAATCGATCTAGGCGATGAAGATAACTTTCCGGATTCTTTTTCCAATCCGGATAGAAAGCAAGAGCAGAGAAAATCGTGAAGAGGACTTCGTCTTCTTCATAGTTTTCTTTTTCAAAATAATCTTTCGGAAGAAGAAGCAATCCTTCCTTCGGAAGGAAACGGAATTGCTTTGTCTCACTAGGAAGATAACGGAGAGTGGAGTCTTCACTGAAGAGAAGAAGATTATTCTCTTCCTTCTTGAGGAAAAGTTCCCAATCGGTCACTGGCATACTCACTTCTCCTCCTTGAAAAGATCATCGACTGAAGAAAGACGGTTTGTAGTTATCGAACAATAGTTGTTATCTCCATCAAGGAATAATAGAGACGTATCCTTTTTTTCTATGATTCCTTTCTGTAGGAAGATATCGGCTAGAATCTCCTTATCTTTCTTCAACCATTCTCCGTCTTTCTCAAGATAGAAAACTTTTCCGTCTTCACAGAAAACGTAACCGCAAAAAAGAGAACCGTAGAAGGCATAGATAGAATCGGAAAAGAGGAAATCTTTCTTTTCGTTTCCTTCCTGAAGAGTGAGTCTGTTATCTTCAAAAGAATACGAAAGAGAATCGTTTATCTTTCCTTCCGGTTCTGAAATCTCTTCCGAAAGAGAAAGCTTTTCTAGCTTATCTTTTATGCTGGAATCTAAGTCAGTCTCTGAAATCTTGTTCCCTTCTTTAACTAGGATAGAAACCTTTGCTTGGAAAGTATCGCTGTTCAGTCTTTTCTTACGAAAAGCAGGAAGAGCATCTTTCAGTCTTTCTCTTTCTTCGGCTTCTAGCTTCTTTAGTCTCTGGTAAAGCTCACTGGAAAAAGAACCGCTCATCAGTTCCTTAGAGAAGAGAGAGCGGACTTCGGTTAACTCCTCCTGAAAAGGATCATTCTTCTTTTTTATCGGCATCTTGTAAGGAAGAAAGGAGAGCTTCTCCTTTTTCTAAATCCGTGATTCTTTCTTCTAGAGATTCGGCTTCTTCTCTCGTCTTATCGTCATAGGAAGAAAGCTCAATCTCCTTTTCAAGTTCTAAAGGAAGGGAAGTTCTCTTCGGACCTTCTCCGAAAAAGAGATAGATAACTTCTTCTTTACTCAGAGTCTCCGCCTTTTCAAAAGGATAGCCATAAGGAACCTTCCGGATATCTTCATAATCCTGGATTCCTTCTCCTTTGGCTCTTGCTTCGACAGACCAGCCTTCCTCTTTCGGGAAGAAACCATAACGCAGGGCTAAAGAGAGCAGTAGATTTCGATCATCCGCATCGGTGACCGAAGAGAGGAACCCTTTCCAAAGGGCCATCGAAAGATCCTCTTCTTCCCCGTGGTTATAGTGATCAAGAACATGGAAGAGATTACGGATGGAAAGAACCGATTCGTTGAGAGTAGGAACATCACCATCCGGAGTATGTTCCGCTTTTCCTTCAAAGAGATTCTCACTGGCTTTTCCAAGTTCCGCCAAAGCGAAAATCCGGTTGACCGTCTTACTTCCTCCCGGCAAAGTGAGATTTCCCTCTTCATCGAGAAGATGATCGATCAATAGACGGAACAATTCATTGTTTTCCGGATGACTTTGCTCTTTTAAAGAACCGGTGATCGATTGCGGAGCATAGTCATACACGATAGTGGTGAAACGGGATTTGAAAGCAGGATTAAGCGTATTTGTACCTTCATAGGAAACCGAACCTGTGGATAAGTTACCTGTACCGATCAAAGCAAAACCGGGTTGAATGGTTACAGGACCGACACCTGTTACATAAGCGGTAGTCCCGGGCTTCTGCTGTAAAACATCGTTTAACGCGATGAGGTTAGACATCGCGATCGTATTGAGTTCATCGATGATGACCGGTCTTCCTTCTTTCATCGCTTTGAGGACTTCCTTATCGATCTTTTCTACCGTGGTACCGAAAGCGGAAGAGGAGCTGATGGCTAAGGAAGAGAAGGTCTTCCAAGTAGCCGTCATCAAATCAATCTTCTCATCCTGAGGAAGCTTCTCTAATCTTTCTTTGTTATCTTTCAGCCATTTCGTGTAGCGTTCAATAAGGGCGTTGAGTTCTTCTAGTTCATCTTTGCCGTCTACCGCTCTTGTAAGCTTCAGCGTCTTCTCCGAGAACATATCCTCCGCGGTCAGATTGCGGGAACCGGCGATAAAGTATGGACGGGTATCCATCTGTGATACTTTGTCGTAAATAGAAGAATAAACGCGGGAAAAATGAGAAAAACACTTTTCTTTATCGGCTTTCGGATTTTTCTTATACCAAGACTCCATCTCATTAGCTAAGGCCTGATTGAGATTTCGCTTGAAAAGGAAATCCGAAGCCGCTTCTTTGGCTAATTCGGTCTTACCGCTTCCTAAATGACCGACTAAGAAAACCGGAATCGCATTCTCTAAAGAGAACTCGATTTCTTTCTTGGCTTCTTCCACATAAGGAACTTCGACTAAACGATGATGACGTTCGTTATAGATATCCTGAGAAAGTTTTTCTTCCTTGAGAACATAATCGAAATCAGGGAAAATTTTCCTCTTCTCTTCGATTTCTTTTTCGATAGCCTGAACAGCAAGAACGTGCTTCCTTGTTCTCTCGTTGCTGACCCGTTCTCCGTTGATGCTCTCTTTGGATGCTTTCTCACGGTCAACAAAAAGGAACATCTCTTCGTAAGCGATGCGAAGACGGTAGTTCTTCAGTTCTTCCCTGGCCTTCTTTCTCTCTCCCTCGATATAGGAAGAATAGGCTTTTAGTAAGGGAGAAGGAGACGGAGTGTTTTCTTCTGTTTCCTTTTCCGCAAAGAAAGAAGGACTTTCTTTTTTCTCCTTCTTCAAACCAAACGATAACTTTCTCCGCTCCTCTTCAAGTTCCTGGATATCTTTCATTTTTGATAAAGAGGGGAACCTAAGAGATTCTTAAGTTCCCCTCGACCTTTCCTAAAGTCGACTAGATGATGTTGTATTCCTTCAGCAGCAATTCGACATCGGTACCTTTAATCTTCTTAGCAATCTGATGCTTGACCAAAGCCGGAAGCTTGATATCCGGCTTCTGGCCATCGAGAAGTTCGCTGGCACCATTGAGAAGATAACGGACATCGTAGCGGGAAGCGAAGACTTCCGGAACCGCTCTTTCGACGCCGCAGAGAATATAGACAGCTTCCATCGCGGTACGGCCGGAATATTCGGTGGTGAAGACGGTATCTCTACCAGGTTCATCCAAAGTCTCGGCAAACTGACCTAAGAAAGCGAAGTTGACGGCATCCTTCGGAACGACATACGGACGATCACCGAAAGCACGAGGCATGAACATCGAGGTGATGAAAGGCATCATCGCCGGGATGGCATGGCAGGTATCGGCAAGCTCTTCGATCTGATCGAGCGGAGCACCAATATGGTAAAGCCACTCTTCGGTGATCTCTTTGCCGGTGCATTCACGCATCGTCTTCTTAACATAGTTACCCGGTTTATCGGAGAAGAGCCCGTAGAACCAGACTTCAACATCATCCTTCGGCTGGCCGTAATACTGTTCCTGACGGTTGATCGTCCAGGAAGCAAGCCAGTTGGAATCCTTAGCCGTGACAATACCACCGGTGCAGATATGTCCGCCATACGGAGTACGCTGGGCGATATCCGTGATGAGCTTGACGATTCTAGGATCGTGAACCGTGATGGTGCAGGATTCCCAGTTCGACTGTTCCGGAGTCGAGCAGAACTTTTCCGGATGACCGAATTCCGGAGACTGCTTGGCGATGTTCTTCCACATCTCCCAGCAACCGCCGAGCTTCGGTTCAAACGGAGCCGGTTTATCCTGACTTCCGTAAGTGGAGGACTCGGTCATGGAGCCGTTGGTAATGTAGACAAGATCGTTTTCCGTAAGTGGAATCGAGCAGTCGTTTCCGTCGGCATCGTGGGCAACGATCTTAGTAGCAACTTTCTTATGATCGGTGATCTTGAATTCGACGTTGGTGACGGTGACGTTGTACTGGAACTTGCAGCCATGGGCCTTGCAGTAGTTGATCATCGGAAGAACGACATCGGTATACTGATCACGACGGGTGAACTGAAGCGAAGATAAGTCCGCTAAGCCACCGACATGATGGATGAAGCGGTTCATATAGAGCTTCATCTCAAGAGCCGAGTGCCAGTTCTCGAAGGCGAACATGGTTCTCCAATAGCACCAGAAATCAGAGTTGAGAAGCTTATCGGAGAAGACATCCTCAATCGATTTATCCTGTAAGGATTCATCGCTCATCATCAGGAAATTAGCGAGTTCCAACGCTAAGTCCTGACCGAGGTTGAACTTACCGTTGTCATAACGTTTTCCTCGATCGGTGGTGATACGGCACTTGGAGAAGTTAGGATCATCCTTATTGATGTAATAGAGATGATCGAGAATGGAGACATTCGGATCCTCATAGGAAGGGACGCTGGACCAGATATCCCAGAGGACTTCGAAGTGATGACCGATTTCACGTCCACCGCGGGCGACATAGCCGATATTCTCCATGACTCTGCCATCCAAGCATCCGCCCGGTCTAGGAAGTTGCTCTAAGAAAGTAATCTTGCTTCCGTCCATATGGGCATCACGGATCATCAGAACGGCCGCACAGAGAGAAGCTAAGCCTGAACCGATCAGGTAAGCTCTCTTATCGTCGATACCCTTTGGTTTGCGGGTGTGGATAAGAGCGTCACAATCGCCGGAATAGAATTTCAGTCTCGGATCTTTTGATTTAATGTGGTAATCCATTTTGGAATTAACCCCCTTTTGACCCGATTATAAAAAGCTGTTTTCGGAATCGTTACGGACAGAAAAAGCTCGGTGTCTGTTTTTCAGTCACCGAGCTTCAAGTGCCTAATTTCCTTCTTTTTTCTCTAGCTCCGGATGCTCTTTGAGATTCTCTTTTTCGCTGCGGGAAAGAGCTTCTTCGATGCTCCCATCCATCAAGAAGCCGATGCGGTCGATCATCTGGTCCGGATCTTCTTTCATACCACCGGCAATCCAGGTGAGAACGATCTGAGCTAGAGCGCAGGAGTAGAAGTGGGCCAGCAGTTTTCGATCTTCTTCTTTTGCTTTCAATTCCGGCTTGATGACCTTGAGGAAGCGGTTGAGGACGTTTTCGGAAACGGAGAGAATATATTTCTCCAGCTTGTCACGGCTCACCGAGTAGTAGATATGGTATATGGCTTTTGGATTCTCAACGACAAAAGAAATCGCCAGATGGAAGGATTCCTCCCAGGATTTCGTCTCATCGTATTCGGCGATGATTTTATCTAAGCTTTCCTGCAGGAGCTCTTCGAGAATCGCGTAGATATCGGGATAATAGTAATAGAAAGTATTCCGGTTGATCTCGGTTTCTTCAACGATTCCTTTTACGGTGACTTTGCTTAGAGGCATCATCGAGAGCTGATGGAGAAAAGTCTCTTTGATGACTTCTTTTGTAGTCTTGCGTTTCATATGGAAAACGCCCATATTATATCGTTCATCAATGAGGAAACCATAGTTTGTTTTGTGAATTTTTCTCAGAGAAATGAACTGGTTTCTTTTCTCTCTTCGATGGTGACATTGAAGTTACTCTACGGAGACAATGAAGCAACAGTGAAGTAGAGAGCGAAGTAAGAAGGAAGTAAAGGAAAAGAGCCTCTCCAACACGGCTTCGGGAGAGGCGTTTGCTATGTCAATCTAGACTGAGATTATTTAGTATCGCCGCTATTCGTCGTCGATGACTTTGTCCAAAAAGCACGTCCGTTATTGACATAGTGCCAGTATTTTCCATCGTCCGCGGGTTCACTGTCGGAGCAATAATAGACGCCTCTGTTGATAGAAGAACTTTCGGAATCGATTGCTATGGCTTTCCATTCATAGTCTGTTCCTTTGTAAAATGTTTTATACCCGTTATCCCCAAGGAACGCCTGATTTTCTATGGCCATTACTGATTTTGGAAGGACAACATATTCCAAATTGTGACAATCACGGAACGACTCTGAAATACTAACGATTCCGTCCGGAATGACTAGATGTGTGATTCCCGAATTCTCAAAGGAATAGAATTCCGTACTACTCAAACTAGAAGGAAGAACAATCTCTTTGGCATTGCTACAATCCAAGAAGCCATAGCCTCCGAGACTAGTTACTTTTTCCGTGAGAACAATTTCTTCTACGCTCGTATAGCCGGCACAGGCACGTTCCGGAACGCCATAGGTATCGAAAGTCACTTCCTTCCGGTTATCTAGCTTGCATAGAGAACCGCTTTGAGGATAAGCGACCTCTGTTAAACTTGTATCGTCCAAGAAAATAGCGTTTTCGACCGTGTATACCATAGAAGGAAGAGTAATCTTTTCTAGGCATGTTGCATAAGAAAAATTAACGTGTCGATGCTGCTAGAGAGTGTGACGAATTGAACCGTTGAATTCTTGAAGGCGCCTTTTTCAATCACCGTCACAGGATGATAGGTTCCGTCTTCTTCTTTGATGTCATAATCCGATGGCGAACCATAGGTTCCATAGACGGACGTGAAAGTGAGATTGCTCCAAGACGAAGAATCATAGAGCACGAAAAAAGCCCGATTTCTCGGGTAAATTCGCTAATTATGGTGCGGACGGGGGGAATCGAACCCCCATGGGAAGCCCATACGCCCCTCAAACGTACGCGTCTACCAATTTCGCCACGTCCGCAATTCGATAAGCTCTACGATTATATCGACTTTAAAAATAGAATTCAAGAGGATTTTTTTGATTGCAGTTTTCTATGGGAGAAGTGATATGAATGTTTCTGAGAGGCAATAGATTGTCCTTCGACTCGAAGATTGGTTGAGCTTTCTGTTGCGGATAAATTCTTGATGGTCTTCTTTTCCGTTAGAGTAGAGAAGGGATCGGTTGATGGGCAACTTGATTGAAAAACCAAAAAGCAGCAAAGCTCCCTCCTTTTGCTAACCCTACTAGGCATTCTCTTTTAGGCGGTATATTTCAATGATAGGGGAATCCGTGCCCCTTGGTTCTACTTTTTCATAGTTCTGTTCAATCCAGGTGTCGTAGGTGAATTTCTTTTCAACGTGGCCGTTATCGCCTTTGACGATATAGAGAGGCTTTTTGTTCTGAAGATAGGATGTTACTTCTTTATCGATGGAAGGAAGGAAAGAAGCCTGCCAGCTTTGGTAAGTCTGATATGGGCAGGAAGAGCGGTTATCTTCTTTTAAAAGTACCGCAGCGTTGCAGTCAAGATAGAAGATTGTATCGGTTCCCTTTTGGATTTCAGATGGGACATTCTCCTCAATTTCGGCATAGACTTCCTTGCTTCCACGGTAAGAGAAATCTGGATCGGAAGAGGTGTAGTAATCGATTAGGAATCCGCATCCGACCATAAGAGAGAGGAAGAAAGAGATGAGAGAGGCAATCGTTTTCGGATCTTTCTTTTTCTGAGGAAGTGGGAAGAAAACAAAGCAGAAAAGAATTTCCGCAATGAAAAGCGGGAAAAAGACGATCCAATACTGCGGATATTTGGCGTAGACAAAATTCGGAACAGCAAAAAGAGCGGCCATGACGAGATAAGCGGTAGCAATATCTTTCTTTTCTTTGTGTTTCTTCCAAATCCGGAGATAGCCTAACAGTACCATAAGGAAATATAAGAGGACGATGGCTCTTGCGATTGCCACTAAGGTGACTGTCTTGTTTTCGATATAGGACTTCGAATCACGATAGAGCGCATCGAAAAAGAGGGAGAATGTTCCTTGTACATGGAGGACCGGTAACCAGATTGCTAAGTTGATTCCGACTCCGACAAGGGCGGCTAACACATCGTATAAAAGAGATAACTTTCTTTCTTTGATATGGAAGCACCACAAGATGAATAGACCGACACAAAGGGAACCTCCGGCTAAAGCATCCGAAGGACGTGTGAAGAGAGTGGCGCCAATTTCCACTCCGCCGAAGAAGGCAGAGAGGATTTCAGCGGATAAGGTGTTCCGTTTTTGATAGCGGAGGAAGAAATATAAGGAAAGAGAAACAAGTGGGGCGACGATTTCGCCGACCTGGTTTCCGCCTTCGCTGATGCTATAAAAGAGAAGGAAAAGAGAGGCGGCTAATGTGACTTCCTTTAAGGAAGAAGAAATTTCGGCAATTCCGAGAAGCAAAAAGAAGCAGGTGAGGAAGTGGCTTAAGAAGGTTAAGAAAGCAATTCCGAACCTTTCTCCCATCAAAGCTCCTAAGGCGTTGTAATAAAAGACAAGAGGACCTTTGTGGTCGAAGAAATCCCGGTAAGGTATTTTCCCTTCGAGGATCAGTTTCCCCGTGTACTGGAAAAAGGCAGAATCGATATCCACCGCATCATAAGAATAGTGCGGATAGAGTGGGGAGATCGATAAAGAGAAGAGAAGGTTGATAAGGATAGCGGCTACGAAAGAAAGAAGCAGGTAGTAGAGTACAGGATGGCTTTTGAAAAAAGTTTTTGTTTTAAGAAACATAATTACTTGAGAATATTTTTATTCGGAGAAGAGGAGAACCGGCGGAATTTGATTAAAACCGATTTCGGTAAGACTCTTATTAAACTCCGAAGAAAAAGACAATGAAACATAGTTTGCTTAGCAGTGCTTGTTTCACATGTTTCCCATTATAGATATTGCTTCTTTCTCTCTCAAGGAATACATCGTTTCTGTTTTGCTATCCCTGAGAAACATTTTGCCATTCTCTTTTCCTGCTTTTCTCCTTTCTTTGTGTTTCTTTTCCTTCTACAATAATCCCCGTGGAAGATAAACGTTCTTTTTTAGGAGTCCGTTCCTATCGGATGTCGGATGGGAAGAGCTTCCCTGTCAATATCTATCGGAAAAGCACCGATAACGGTATCACGATCCGTGTCGCTTACGGAGAGATGGATGCCTATATTTCTTCACGGACGACTTTTGCTCAACTGGATAGTTTTGTGGAGAAAGCCTATGTCCATTATTCGGATGCGATTCTCGATAGGCCTTTCTATGAGGAAAACGTCTATATCTATGTCTTTGGAAAGAAACGTTATCTGACCGACGATATCCGGTTGCAGTACAACCCCACTTATTTCTATGTTCCTAAGAAAGCAAAGTCACCGATTCCGCGCTATAAAAAGACTTTCCTCGATTATCTTTCGGTGCATCTGATGGAATTAGGAGACCGGATGGGAGTGAACCTCAGAAGCTGGACGATAAATACGGGCTTCTACCTCAGTTTCTATGGCATCTGTTATCCCTATAAACATGTGATGAAGTTCGATTACCGCTTACTTGCCTATACGCCGGAAGTGATGGATGCCGTGTTGATCCATGAAATTGCCCATACTTATGAAATGCATCACAACCAACGTTTCTATACCATTGTGAAAATGTATTGCCCGCAATATGATATTCTTGATCGGATGATCGACGAAGGAAAGTTTGAAGGAGAGATGGATGATTATGTCTATGAGAGTCATTGAAAGCAAAGAGAACAAGACCTATAAAGATCTGATCCGACTGAAAAAAGGAGACAGTGAGAACGGCCGTTTCCTTTTGGAAGGAGAGGATTTGGTAGAAGAAGCCAAAAGGGGAAATTCTCTTTGTGCTCTCCTTTATCCGGAAGGTACAAAGCATATTCCGGAAACAAACCTTCCTACCTATATATTGAAAGAAGGGCTGTACCGAGAACTGGCAAATTATCGTTCTCTTCCTCCCTTGATGGGAATCGGAGAAAAGAAACTGACGCCGATCGATAAACTCGGCAAAAGACTTATCTATCTTGACCGCATTCAGGATCCTGGCAATGCCGGAACGATGATGCGAACCGCTTTATCGTTCTCTTATGATGGTTTAGTGCTTTCGCCCGATTCCGTTTCCTTGTATAATAGTAAATGCGTACAGAGCTCCAAAGGAGCTTTGTTCTCTCTTCCTATCGCAAGAGGTGAACTTAGCACTCTTCATGATTTAGGCTATCACATCTTCTTGACGACACTGGATGGAGAGGACGAGAGCAAAATCAAAGAGCTCCCAACGCCGTTTGTCCTTGTCTTCGGTAACGAAGGACAGGGAGTCAGCAAGAAGAATATGGCTTATGGCGAAAAGCTGAGAATTGAGATGTCCGGCATCGATTCTCTCAATGTCGCCGTGGCTGCAGGCATCTTCATGTACAGGTTTCAGAGGAGGTAAGCTGTCATGAGCGAAGAAGTTCAGGTCCGTAAAGAAAAGAATCCGTCTATCGTTGTTTCGAAACCTTATCACAAGACGGTTCTTTTGTGTGCGAACGGCTTCCAGACCCAGGATGTCCATGACGCTACTCCGATCAAGGAATACTTCGAAAAGAACTTCGGTTCGGAATGCCCGAACTGCGAGATCGAATGTGTCCATCTCTTTGCTCCGGCCAATACCAAGACCCACAAGAAACGTCTTTTTGAAAAGGCGCTCCGCGAGAGAATCGAGCACTATGTCGCTTTAGATTACGATATTCTTCTGATGGGTTATTCTTTCTCCTGTGCTCTGACCGCCAAGATGGCAGCAAAGTATAAAGATAAGATCCGCCGTGTCATCTTTGTCGCACCGGTCTATGACACCATCGTCAACCATATGATTCCGGGCTATATCAAATACGCTCTGAAGTATATGCGCCTGAGAAAGAAGTATGGTGACAAGGTTTCAAAAGCTATCGGTAGACAGACCGTCGAAGGTTTACCGGGATTGCTGATTGCTATCTTTGGCTCTATCCTTACCAATCGCCACTATTTCCGCCATGTCCGTCAGGATACGCTTCTGATCCGCGGAGACGAAGATGTTCTTTGCACCGAGCACTCCTTAAAGAAGGTCGAAGGAAAGCTCAAGGGCAATTACGAAGTCTATCATTATCCGAAGATGACCCATTCGATTCTCAAGTCCCTGAAGTTCAATGGTGTCGTCTACGAAGATGTTCTCTCCTTCTCTTTCGACACGCCTTATCTTCTCGAGAACAACGTCGAATCCACGGTTCTTGCTAAAGCAAAGGAAGCTTCTCTTCCTCCGGTCAATGCCGATGGGGAAGAGGTTCCTACCTTCAACGAAATCTTCGATGAACTCGATCCGGACGGTGAAGAAGAAGAGAAGAGACAGAACGATTTCTAGAAAACCTATCTCCCCAGTCCCTGTGGATCGGGGAGATTTCTGTATTAGATAAAACTTTCTTTTGAAAATATACTCCTTTTTATCTGCTCTTGATTCGAGAAGACTTTCTTTTAACTTAGACTAAGGTTATAATACCCACACTATGAGCCCAACAGATACAGCATTTGCTATTCTTTACTACATCAACCTGGTCGTCGTCGCCTTCGTGACGATTTCTTTTATTCCCCAGGCTTTGTTCTACCTCTTTTTCTTTTTGCCGAGAAAGCATTGGAAAGAGACAAAGAACATCCATCCGATTGCCGTCGTGATCGCTGCCCACAATGAGGAAGCCGTCATCGGAAGAACGGTCAGACATCTCCGCTTCGAGATGAATTATCCGAAAGAGAAATACAAAGTCTATGTCGTCTGCCATAACTGCTCCGACCACACTAAGGAAGAAGCTCTCAAAGCAGGAGCCGACGATGTCTTTGTCCTCAACGATCCCGATAAGAGTCATAACGCTCATGCGTATCCTCTTCAATACGGAATCCGGAGAATCTTAGAAATCAATCCGGAAGCGGAGTTCTTCATCCGTTTCGATGCCGATAACTATCCGCATCCGAATTATCTGAAGGAGATGAATAAATCCTTCGATGGCGGAGCCAAGATCATCCGCGGATACGAAGCTGCCTATAACCTCAAGCAGAACCTCTGGACCGAAGAATGCGCCATCTTCTATTTCAAGGATAGCCGTGTGCAGAACACCTTCCGTCAGTTCTTCCATTCCACCGCGATGACGACAGGCCCGGGTCTTTCTTTCTCCCGCGATATCGCAGAGAGAATGAACGGCTGGGACTGTATGACGAAATGCGAAGATGCCGAATTCGATTGGAAGCGTCTCTTCGAAGGTTATAAAGCCTACTTCAACACCGATGCCATCATCTACGAAGATCAGCCTTCGACGTTACTGGATACCTATAACCGTTTGGTGCGTTTAGGTCATTCTCTAAACAAACTGTTTTTCACCGATGGATGGAAGATGCTTGTCGCTTTCTTACGTACGGGAAAGCCGATGTATCTTGATATGCTGATTCAGATCAGCTTCAATCCGGTCTCCTTCCTCTGCTTCACTTGGTTCCCTCTTTATTACATCGCCTATGCGATCTGCATGCTGATGCAGCTCAGCGGAGTACCGATCTTCACTCTCGGTTACTTCCAGGCGGTTGCTCCGGATTATCTCAATGCGTATCAGGGATTAGCCTTAGCGGATCAATTACGGGGTGCCGGTTATACCGCGATGATGGAGCTATTGAAGATGGCGGTACAGGTCATCTTATCGATGTCTCTCTTCTGTATCTTCCAGTCCTGGATTGCTCTGTTCCTCGACCGGAGAAAACTCGGTATGGATTACCGCCTCAAAGGGATGTGGAAAGGAATTCTCCTCTCCCCTATCTTCTCTTTGGTCTATGGTATCTGTAACTTCGTCGGTGTTGTCTCGGCACCGCGCTGGAAGATTGCAAAACGTAACCCTTCCAATTTCCATATCGATTATCCGCTTCCGGAACAGCATAGGACAACCCATTACTTCACCATTTCCGAACGCGAGAAGAAACGTTATGACGGCCATTGGTGGAAGAAGAGTACTAAGCCGGTTTTGAAAACAGACTAAGGAAAATAAAAAAGGAGTCGTTCCTCTGTTCTACCCATGAGTAAGGTAGAAATAAGAAGAGCCGCTCCTTTTTGTTTTCGATAGATTTTATCTATTAGAAGAGAATCTCCTTGACGACACTATCGTCAAGAAGATCAATCAGGCGGATTCCTTTTTCATCCATGGCCATATAGGAGTGACGGCCGTCTTTCGGAAGAGAGACGGAACCGGGGTTAGCTAAGATGAGATTGTCTTTCTTTTCAAGGACTCCGATATGGGTATGACCCTGAAGGAAGATATCGCCGGGGTGTTGAGGAAGATTGGTGAAGGAGAAATGATGGCCATGGGTCATCGTGATCTCTTTATCAAAGACAAACATCGTGCTGATTTCGCTGAAAGGGAAAGAAGCAACCATCTGATCGACTTCGCTTTCGCAGTTTCCTTTGATGGCGATGAGTTTATCGGCATAGGAGTTGACGAGTTTGACGACTTCTTTCGGGCAGTAATCCTTCGGCGGATCGTTTCTGGCGCCGTTGTAGAAGAAGTCCCCTAAGAGGATGATCTTGCGGGGATTGAGCTTCTCTGCTTTTGCGAAGAACATCTTGGCATAGTAGAGAGAACCGTGGATATCGGAACCGATGAGAAATGTCATAATTCTATTTCCTTTCTTTTTTCTTCAGAAGTCTAACCAATGGATCAAGGCACCGGAATCGATGCTTTTCACCTTCATCCCTTTTTCGTCTATCTCCATATAGGAACAATAGCCATCTCGGGGAGAAGCGAGAGATCCCGGATTCGCAACGATTCTTCCTTGGGCATCTTTCCTAATAAAGGAACGATGGGTATGACCTTCTAAGAAGATATCGTATTTATCGTCGTAATTGAAGTCGTTGTAGTAATGGCCGTGTGTCATGACGATGAACTTGCCGAACTGGTAATCGTAGTTGAGATAAGGAAGAGGAAATCTTGCCAGTTCCTCTTCTTCATAGGAATCGCAGTTCCCTTTGACAGCCAGAATCTGATCCGATAAGGGATTGAGAAGACGGATAGGGTCTTCGAGAATATCGCCTAAAATATAAAGCTTATCGAACTTCTCTTTGCGGAAAAGTTCAACAGCGGCTTTGGTATAAGGAACATCGTTATGGATGTCCG
>Ga0256406_1000653_pt1 | contig 61775 bp, 47 predicted proteins | sample RumenRJG_03DNA_FD_185986 | JGI IMG/M metagenome (GOLD analysis project Ga0256406, IMG submission 185986) | Bovine rumen microbial communities from Lethbridge, Alberta, Canada - RJG_03 | ecosystem: Host-associated > Mammals > Digestive system > Stomach > Rumen | place: Canada: Alberta | collected... | reverse complement strand
TGCTTGTTTTCTTTTTGCAACACTAAGATAAGTGAAAATTCTGACATGGCAAAATCCTGGGCAACTTTTTGTTGCTCAGGAACTTATAAATAAAGTTAAATTATAGTGTTGCGGAATTAAGGTTTCATAATCTTTTTGCCTCCTCTTAACTCTCCCCGAGGGATGAGAACCGTAACAAGGCTTGGGTTGTATCATTAACAATGTTTATATTTCGCAAAACAACGAACATGTAGGTTTTAAGAAAACCCTCGAAACTAATGACGAGGGTACAATTGGATCAAAGAGTGTGTTTGAGGATAAAGTGATTTACTTGCAGCAATCCTCCTTCTTCTCGCACAATTCCATGTTAAAGAACTCAGAGAAGAGCTGCTGAGCATACGCCCAGTTCTCACGGTTGATGCAATACTTCACTTTCGGCGTTTCAATCTCACCCTGTATTAATCCTGCATCCTTCAATGCTGACAAATGCTGACTTACAGTAGCCTTAGCAATAGGCAACTCCTCATGAATGTCGCCAAAGCAGCAAGTGTTTTGCTTTGCTAGAAACTTCATGATAGCAATGCGAGCCGGATGTCCGAGAGCCTTGGCAAATCCTGCCAGTGTTTCCGTCTTTATACAGTATTTCTTTTCTGCCATACTTACATGTGTCTTAAATTTGTTCGCAAAGGTACGAACATAATTTCGTTCTACCAAATCTTATTCGTATTTTAACAAATAATTAACGCTTTTTGTGGGGTTAAATCAATCTGTGTTTATCAAAAAGTATTAAAAAGTGCTCCTGATTGCGATAATTACTTGCCATTTAGAGCCTTTCATATAGTCAGGCACAAAATGTCAGACGCCCAACAATTAACAATAAGGCTCATTTTCTCACTTTTAATAGCAGTCGAAACAGTAATCAAATGACAACATCGGAAAATTTCCGTTCATTTCCATGTTAAGATTTGTTAAGCAGATGTTTTCATTTTCGGATAAATGTAATTTTTGTTTCTAATTTGTTTCTTTTGCTAATTTTCAGTTTTGGTTAGTGTTGATAATCAGTATTTTACATCAAATCAGTAGATTCTCAAGAAGAAGATCATGATGGTCGTCGGTGCTTGCATCTTCCTGGTTGCAGCTGCACAGGCCCTTCCTCTGTTCTTCGGACTCTAACGTTAGGCAAAAACAGATTAAATTCAGGTGAAACCACATGACAGAAGAGACAAAAAACAGCCAGTACGTCAGTTATCCCATGTTCAAGGGACTCCAGAAGCCGCTTGAATTCATGGGTATTCAAGGACGCTATATCACATGGGCGGCCATCGCCGTCGGAGCGGCCATCCTCGGCTTCATTATCGTGTATTGCTTCTTGGGCTTCGTGGCTGGCTTGATTGTCCTCGCTGTTTCCCTCTTGGCAGGTGCAGCTCTCATCTTCTTCAAGCAGAAAAAGGGACTGCACACCAAGAAGGAAGACCATGGAGTATTCATCTATGCCTATTCAACGAAGATGTGAACCCTAAAATTCAAGTTAGTACAAATGAGCAAGTGTGTCACAATTTGAATCATCTGTAATCGGTAGGCTCACCCTCTCGACGGGATGGGCCTACCTTTATTTGAACCTAACTATCTCGACAATGAAACAAATAACAATAATAAAACGATTACCTCATGGTGCAAGATTTGTGCGGTTGCCCAACAACTTCAAGGTGGCCATTCGTATCAAGAGTGATGTATTAGAAGTGGACTTTATTGGTCTGAAGAGCAATGCGTCCCTGTGCTGCTCACGCGCTTTCATTGACGCTGACGTGTACAAAAGCTTTGATGATTTCAGCAGGAAAGGCCAGAAACTTTTGCTTGAAAGACTCACGGAAGCGATACTAAGCGACATCTGCACATTCATTAGTGGCAAGTACGAAGGTGTAAGAGATCCAGAGGAACCTTATTATTCAATAAATGGGTGTCTTGACATAGATTGCTACATGACAATCTGGGTTGGCTATTATGACATCTTTTCTGATGACGAGGACATCCTTGACGAATACACAGACCCTGAGGAAGAAACAGACGAATAACAATGATTTGGTACGTACTCATAGCATTTACAGCAATCCTCTTGGGTATGTTCACCTCCGTCAAAGCTTTCGGTACAGGTGGTAAGCGCAAGAAGATATTTCAGGACATCTACTTCTCTGTGGAGGATGTGGATGGTATCGGTGTGCTCTATACTAAGACTGGCGAATACTCTGCCATTCTGAAGATAGAGAACCCTGTTCAGAAATACTCTGCCAACATTGACAACTATTATGAGTTTACCAATCTGCTAACCGCCCTTGCCCAGACCCTTGGCGAAGGCTATGCCATCCACAAGCAGGATGTCTTTATCAAGAAGCAGTTCCATGACGAGACCAACGATAACCATGAGTTTCTGAGCGAGAGTTATTTCCGCTATTTTACAGGTCGAACCTATACTGATGTCCAGACCTATCTCATCATCACGCAGGAAAACAAAAAGAGTCACCTCTTTTCTTTTGACAGTAAGAAATGGCGCGACTTCCTCGTGAAGATTCGTAAGGTCAAAGACCAGCTGAAAGACAGCGGCGTGGATTCCGCTTATCTGGATGGAGCCACTGCCAGGAACTACGTTGACCGTTACTTCTCCATGAACTTCACCGACAAGATTGTCTCGATGACCAACTTCAAGGTGGACGATGAATGTATCAGCATGGGCAATAAACGCTGCAAGGTTTACAGCCTTGTCGATGTGGACTGCATCAATCTCCCAAGTGTCATCCGTCCTTACACCAACATTGAGGTCAATAACACTTCAATGCCGGTTGACCTTGTGTCTATCGTGGACAACATACCTTTGGCTGAGACAGTCATCTACAATCAGATGATTTTTATGCCGAACCAGAAGCGTGAACTCTCTTTGCTCGACAAAAAGAAGAACCGCCATGCCAGTATGCCCAACCCCAGCAATCTCATTGCTGTCGAGGACATCAAGAAGGTACAGGATGTGATAGCCAGAGAGAATAAGCAGCTGGTCTATGCCCACTTCAATATCGTGGTGTCTTTGCCCATCGACGAGGACATTCAGAAGTGTACCAACCATCTGGAGAACTCCTTTGGTCGTATGGGCATCCATATCAGTAAGAGAGCCTACAATCAGCTGGAGCTGTTTGTGAACTCGTTCCCCGGCAACTGCTACTGCATGAACCCCGACTATGATCGATTCCTGACGCTGAGCGATGCAGCCACCTGTCTCATGTATAAGGAGCATATCCAGCACAGCGAGGACACTCCTCTCAAAGTCTATTACACAGACAGGCAGGGAGTGCCAGTTGCTATTGACATCAGCGGTAAGGAAGGTAAGAATAAGATTACTGACAATAGTAACTTCTTTATCTTGGGGCCTTCTGGAAGTGGTAAGTCATTCTTCACCAACAGCATGGTTCGCCAGTTGTGGGAGCAGAACACCGACATTGTGTTGGTAGATACGGGTAACTCCTATGAAGGACTATGCGATTATGTCAACGGCAAGTATATCAGCTATACCGAGGAGCATCCTATCACGATGAATCCCTTTGCCATCAACCGCGAGGAGCTGAACATCGAGAAGATAGGCTTCTTAAAGAACCTTATCATGCTTATCTGGAAAGGAACCAATGGCAAGATAACCAAGACGGAGGACCATCTGATTGAGGATGTCATCACGGAGTATTATGATGCCCACTTCCGTTTAGGAACGGTTAAGGAACTTTCGTTCAATACCTTCTATGAATACAGCACTAAGCGTATTCCAGAGATTGTGAGAGACAACCATCTCGAAGGCATTGACCTGGCAACCTACAACTACCTTCTGAAGGACTTCTACAAGGGCGGCAACCATGAACTCACCCTCAATGAGAATCTGGACACTGCCCTCTTTGATGAGACTTTCATCGTGTTTGAAATTGACTCCATCAAGGATGACCCGCTTCTTTTCCCTCTGGTTACGCTCATTATCATGGATGTGTTCATCCAAAAGATGCGTATCAAAAAGAACCGAAAGGTGCTTGTCATCGAAGAGGCATGGAAGGCCATCGCCTCCCCCATGATGGCAGAGTACATCAAGTACCTGTACAAGACGGCACGAAAGTTCTGGGCATCTGTCGGCGTAGTAACGCAGGAGATCCAGGACATCGTGGGAAGCCCCATCGTCAAGGAGGCCATCATCAACAACTCTGATGTGATTATGCTGCTTGACCAGAGCAAGTTCAAGGAACGATTCGATGAGATCAAGGCTATCCTTGGACTCACCGAGGTTGACTGTCGGAAGATCTTCACGATTAACCGACTTGAAAACAAGGAAGGCCGGAGCTTCTTCCGAGAGGTGTTCATCAGACGTGGGCAGAATGCAGCTGTCTTCGGGGTCGAAGAACCCCATGAGTGCTACATGACCTACACCACTGAACGCGCCGAGAAAGAAGCCCTGAAGCTTTACAAGCGAGAACTGAAATGCAGTCATCAACAGGCAATCGAGGCATATTGTCGGGATTGGGACAGAAGCGGAATCAGCAAGTCATTGCCGTTTGCGCAGAAGGTCAACCAAGCCGGACATGTGCTCAACTTGAAAACAAAGTAATAACCCATAAATTTACAACTATGTTTATTAGTGATTTTAACGCAAATGTAAGTACGCTCAATTTCGGTAGCGAGAAAGAAACTCGAAGAGTCCATGAAGTCTTACATGCCAATGGCATCGTAACCATCAGTGAGTTGTGCCACTTGTCAAAGAAACACATCGAGTCTCTTGAACTCGATCCTGCTTTGGTAGAACTACACTTGAAAAAGAATGGATTGTCGTTTGGGATGACAGAGAAGGACGTTCTCATTCATCAACAGCTGACGACGGAACTCCTAAAAACAAATCCGGACGAAACACCAAACGACGAACGGGAACACCTTTCAAAGCAAGTGCAGGAACTGTCCGCTTCGCTCTACTCTACAGAAGGAAACTGGTCAGAACGGTTTTATGAGATGTCAAAGGAACTGTTCTTGAATGATCACAGCTTCTTCCGCTCGAAGGATGAAAAATTCAGAAGAGCAACATCCATCGCTCAGCACTTCATTCTTCGCTTTATGTGCGTGAACCAGATGATGATTGACAGCAAGAAAGAAAAGAACAATTAAGTGTGATGAAAAAGGTATCTGCTATCATAATACTTCTACTTCTTCTGTTTGGGAACAACCCCATCAGAGCACAGTATTACAGCGTCAATTTCGATACGAAAACTGTCGCTGCCATGTCTGCTGCCTTCAACACGGAGGCAGCAACAGAGATGTATTATGCAGAGCAGCTGGCGAAAATCCGCAAGAGTTACCAGGCTGCAGAAGTCGCTGCCGCCGGTATCTTTGCCAGTAAGTACCTTGACCGTAAGGCTCTCACGGACTTGGGCCTGTGGACGAGCAGCACCGAGAACTATTACTACCGCCGTATCTACGGCATGGTTTCTACGAAAATCATGCCTAAGATATGGACGGTAGCCGGTATGATGATCAAGAGTCCACAGAATGCCTTTTACTGGGGTTCCTATCTTTATAAGGTATGTGACGAAACGAAGAATCTGTGCTATCAGTTTGAGAGCATCGTCACCAACAGCAGCCTGTCCTTCAAAGATATAGCCTTTCTGGAAATCAACCAGGAGCTGGCCGCCATCCTGAAGCTCTCAGAACTCGGTAACACCGACTGGAAGGCCATTCTTGATAACTTCTCCAACATCGGCACTCATTTCAGCAAAGAGAGCCTGAAGGAAGACCTTGACAACCTCTATGCCATGGGGGTAAGTCTGGCTTCTGCCGGAGCAGGAAACCTGATTAATTCCATCATCGGAAACAGCAACTTCAACGGCACTATCATAGACAAGGCCAAGAGCGTCATTGAGATTGCCGATAACATCCATGACTTGTACGAGGGCCTGAGCACCAATGCTGGGGCTACGGTACTCAGTTTCATCGGTGGTGAAGAAGGTCTTGCCAACCTTTTCAATCTTTCAGATTACAATGTCACCTCATGGATTACTGACTATGCCCGTGAAGGCATGGGCCAGTACTACACTCAAAGATGGTACATCTACCGTCAGGACAGAGGAAGTGAGAACTTGTGTGACTACTATCCTCCTACGGATGATGATGCCATCCTTAACGGCAGCCATTGGTACAGGATTGACACAAGAGATCCAGACTTCTATCCTTCATCATCCCAGAGAGAGGCTGCTTTGCAGAACTCTGAGAGTCATGCGGGATGGAGCCGTAGCCGTGTTCAGCAGCTCAACAACTCCAACGATGGCAACTCCTACAACATCAGCTACTATTCTTCGGCTTATATCCTGAGCAAGAGCAAGAGCGGCCAGTATGCCAAAGCCTACGCCTATGAGATTCATGTCACCAAGTCGTGGAATCATACCGAGGTCAAATATGAGGATGTCTTTGACTCCTATTCCATGAACCTCGAAGCCTTCAAAGCCGGACTGAATGCCCGACTTGCAGACTATAATGACAACGAAGATGGCTATACATACTATCTTGGGCATGACAGTAAGAAATACTATCAGGCCACGGATGCCAGGAAAATGCAGAACTGTGAGGTGGCCACCATCAGCGTCACCTGCCATGACGGAGCCAAGTTAGGCGAAGGCAGTACCCAGTACAAGTGCAGCAGCTGTGGCGGTAGTGTCAACGAACACACCAAGCAGTGTGCCATGGCAACAAGTGTCACCGAATCCAGTGTCAACACCTCCGAGTTGGACGGTAAGATTTCTGAATGTGAGAGCCAGATTTCCATGATTCAGGCACAGATAGATGCACTAGAGGCAGAAAATGCTGACCTTATCAAGAAGATTGCCAGTTCGAGTGTGGAAGATGCCGCTACCTATCGTCAGCAGTATAACGCCAACAAGAACCGCATATCTTCCCTTACCTCTGATAAGAACAGCTGGCAGAACCAGCTCAGCCAGTATCAACAGGCCAGGCAAGAGGTGCAGGAGGGTGAAGCCGTATCAACCGATGACTACTATCGCATTCCGGCTATCATGCAGGATTGTAAATCGGCTTTCAACCTTTCGTGGAATGACGGAGGCTCCTGGAATGGCAATACCTTTGTGCGCACTGCCACCATGCCGAACATCAATGGAACAATCACCTTCAAGGCAACTGTCAGCATAGCGAGAAAGCCAAAGTACTTCTTGGGCATCAAGATTCACCGTGCCATCGTACAGATTGCGTGGGAACTCACTACTGAGTATAGTGATTCCCAAGTCGTGGCAGTCCTCAATCTTGATCCAGAGATGAGTGACCAGGAAAAGGCAGAACTTGTCAATCAGAAGCTCTCCGAGGTAGCAAGGGAATTTCCAGACTGTGAGCCAAATGTGGAGTATGCAAAGAGTGAGCCTATAGCCGAAGACACCACCGATGACACCTATCATCTGCTGTGGTCAAGTGATCGACTGGAGATAGCGAGAGACATAGACTCGCGCCTTACGAAGATCTATGCCGACCTTGTGTCATTGGAGAAGATGATGCACTACAAGCATTCCATTGTGGACATGATAAAGTCCGCTCTTCCATACATCAATGACGAGCAAGGCAGACGGCACACATTGGTTGACGAATGCCGCAGACGGTGGCTTCGCAATGCAGCCAACCAGATGCACTCAGACAGTTATAACGGCAAATACGATGACGACTATGAGGATTAGGAATATTCTTTACATTACGATATGCCTGCTGGCTCTGTTCCCGAAGTCAGCCAAGGCACAGCTCGGCTTTGATGTGACCTCGGTGGAAGCCTATATCAACGACCACAAGGAACAGCGTAGCCTTCTCCTTGTACGTTCTACCCTCGAAGCGAGTAACAAGTTGCTGCATGACTACAGCAGTGATGCGAACATCGACTTCAAGAACATCAACAAGGAGCTGGACAAATACACACGAGCCTTCGACATTATCGATGTGCTCTACCAGTCTTTGCGTACCAGCCTCAATGTCTATAACACTTACGAGACTGTCAGCGACCGAGTGTCCGACTACAAGAAGATGTTGAATGACTTCAATGAGAAATGCCTGTCGAGGGGAAACATCGTTACCACCGACACGCTTCTCATCACCATCAATGTCCGGGCGTTGGCAAAGATTGCCGATGAAGGAGATAATCTATACAGGTCTGTCAGTGACCTTGTGTTGTACGCTACAGGTGCTGCAGCCTGTTCGACGAGCGACCTCTTGTTGGTTCTGAACTCCATCAACCAAAGCCTTGACAATATCAAGAAACACCTGAATGCAGCCTACTTCGAGACATGGAAATATATCCAGGTGCGAATAGGCTACTGGAAGGCGCAAGTCTATCGTGCCAAGAGCATCAAGGAGATTGTTGACGGTGCTTTCGGGCGTTGGAGAAGAAATACCTATCTGGGCAGAGAATAACGAAAGGCATACTTAAATTTTAACTTAAACAAAGCAGAATATGAAAAATGTAACTAAATTATTTTCAATGGTTATAATGATTTCCGCTTCATCAATACTTGAAGTTGATGCGCAGTCGTATGTCACCTACAATCACGATGCTGCAAAGATGAATCAGATAACCGTTCAGGAGATTGGAGCCGGTGGTTTGACACCAGCCTTCTACTATGATGTATTCCATCGCAGTTACCAGAAAACAGCAGCATCCAAGAACAAGCTCACCTACCGTTCCTTGGCAGGTGTTTCTGGATGGCAGCAGGTAGAGGATGCCGATTCCGTTAAAGGCTCGTTGGAGAAAAGAGCCGAAGTCGAAGCCCTTAATGTCGCCGACCGTCAGGTTGATATTGCCTGGCTTGCAGAAGGCACGAAGATCACAAGCAAGCTGAGTGACTTCCAAGGCAATATCAACCGCATCATTGGAGCCGGTGGCAACTTCAAGGATAAGGAGCGTTGGGAGAACTATTATGGAATGTTCCAGTGTGCCATCAAAGCCACGCAGGATGCCTATATGCCCAATGCTCAGCGAAAGAAAGAATACTTGGCTATCTATGCAGACATCTGTAAGGAGAACGAAACCCTTGTCAAGTTCATCGTACAACTAAGCCACCGAACCAGAACAAAATCACTACTCGAAGCTACTGGCAGTCGCCCCAACCATAACGGTGTACATGCTTCGTCAGCCTTCAGTAGATGGCGCAATGCTGGTTGGAAAACTCAGTCAGGCGGGGGTTCTTCTACGGACGATTCAAACACAGAGTCTGGGACAATCGTCATCGATGAGAATCCCTAAAAGAAACACAAAAAAATTTACAAACTAATGAACGTATAACCCAATGGCAGATACAAGCATACTTTCAGACTTTGGCATCAATATCCTTGAAGAAGAGATTGATGATGTGATATTCCAGACCAATGAGTTTCTTTGCGACGCAACCTTTACTGGCTCGCAAGGCAGCTTCTGGTGGATATTGCAGATGAGTATGGCACTCGCCGCACTCTTCTCCATCATTATTGCCGCAGGAATGGCATACAAGATGATGGTGAAGCATGAACCGCTCGACATCATGAAGCTGTTCAAGCCACTTGTCATCAGTGTCATTCTCTGTTGGTGGTACCCACCGGCAGACACAGGCATTACACGTAGTGGCAGCAGCTGGTGCTTCCTCGACTTCCTCAGCTATATCCCGAACTGTATTGGCTCCTATACCCATGACCTCTATGAAGCAGAGTCCATAATCATAGAGGATAAGTTTGAGGAGATCCAGGAACTGATTTATACCCGTGACACCATGTACACCGACCTCCAGGCAAAGGCAGACGTAGCCCGCACAGGTACGTCAGACCCCAATCTGATAGAGAGCACAATGGAACAAGCCGGTGTCGATGAAGTCACTAACATGGAGGAGAATGCCAGCAAGCTATGGTTCACGTCCCTGACGACGGGAGCCGTCGTAGGTCTGGATAAGATTATCATGCTCATCGCCCTGATAGTCTTCCGCATTGGATGGTGGTCAACCATCTATTGCCAGCAAATACTGCTTGGAATGCTGACCATATTCGGGCCGATACAATGGGCTTTTAGCCTCCTGCCCAAATGGGAATCCTCGTGGGCAAAGTGGCTCATCCGCTATCTGACCGTGCATTTCTACGGCGCAATGTTGTACTTCGTAGGTTTCTACGTCCTCTTGCTCTTTGACGTGGTGCTCAATATCCAGGCCGAAAACCTAATGGCGATTACCCAGAGTGAGCAGACGATGGCAGCCTACCTTCAAAACTCGTTCTTCTCAGCTGGCTATCTGATGGCTGCAAGTATTGTGGCCATGAAGTGCCTGAACCTCGTTCCAGACCTTGCCGCTTGGATGATACCTGAAGGTGAGACAGCTTTCTCTACCCGAAACTTCGGTGAAGGTGTTGCACAGCAAGCCAAGATGTCGGCTCAGGGTATGGTCGGAAGAGTGCTCTAACGATTGAAATCAGTAAATCAAATCAAATATCAGAACTATGGTTATAAAGAATCTCGAAAACAAAATCAAGCTGGTGCTGATTATCTGTTCCCTCTTCCTGACGGGCTGCATCATCATCAGTATCTCCAGCATCTGGACAGCCCGGACAATGGTCAATGATGCCCACCAGAAGGTCTATGTCCTTGACGGAAACGTGCCTATTCTCGTGAATCGAAGCACGATGGAGGAAACGTTGGATGTGGAAGCCAAGAGTCATGTGGAAATGTTCCACCAGTTCTTCTTCACCCTTGCCCCTGATGACAAGTACATCAAGTACACTACGGAGAAAGCCATGTACCTCGTCGATGAGACAGGTCTTGCCCAGTACAACACCCTGAAGGAAAAAGGCTTCTACTCCAACATCATGGGTACCAGTGCCGTGTTCAGCATCTTCTGTGACAGCATCAAGTTCGACAAGGACAAGATGGAGTTTACCTACTATGGCCGTCAGCGCATTGAGCGACGCACGAGTATTCTGATGCGTCAGCTTGTCACCGCAGGACAGTTGAAACGTGTTCCCAGGACAGAGAACAACCCTCATGGCCTTCTCATCACCAACTGGCGTACACTCCTGAACAAGGACATTGAGCAGAAAACCAAGAACTCATACTAATCGCATACAGCCATGGGAAGTTGGAAGAAATTCATTATGGGTGAAAAGATGCCTGATAAGGACGATCCCCAGTACAAAGAGAGGTATGAGAAGGATGTCGATGCCGGAAAAAGGTTTGCAAGATGGAGCGGTTTGGACAGGCTTGCAGCCAATGTGCAGGACTTCGCCAACAAGCACACCAAGACCTTCCTTGCCATCGTGTTCGGCTTTGTCATCCTCTGTTTCTGCATGAATGTGTACCGCATGGGACTTGTATGGAGCCATAGCGGAGAACGCAAGAGTGCCGTGGAGCAGCAGGACGAAATGATAAAGAACCGCCATCGGCGGGTCAGGAAAGCCGTCAGCTCAGTGCATTGTATGCCGCCCAGCATCAACAAGGATTTTCAAGAAAGTGTAACTAAAAACAATCAAGACAATGGACTTTCAGACACTAAAGAAGATTAACTGGAAGCAGCCTAAATATATGCTGCCTCTCATCATCTATGTTCCTTTGCTCTTCGTCGGGTATTTCGTCATTGACCTTTTCCACACAGAGAAGGCAGAGATTCCAGACTCCAGCATGGCTACGACGGAGTACCTGAATCCCGACCTCCCTGATGCCAAGATGAAGGGAGATGGTATCGGAAACAAATACGAGAGTATGCTCAAATCATACGGTCGTATCGACGATTATACAGCAATGAACAACATAGACAGAAACAACGATGAAGAAAAAGAAGAATATGATTCAAAGTACAGCGATGCTGAGCGTAAACAGCTTGAATCTGAAGAAGCCCAGAAACTCGCTGAGCTACAGAGACAACTACAGGAAAGCGCACAAAAAGGTCAGGAAGTCGAAGGTGGCAGTGTCCTGTCAGAAGAAGACCGCCTGGCACGCAGCCAGCAGCGTGAACGCGAGGCGATGGACGAACTCAACCGTGTGTTAGCCCAAGCCCGACTGCAAGGACAGCAAGCCATGCTGTCCCCCACTGCCAATGCAACTGACAACGCAAACAGTGATTCTGTAGCCAGTCAGCCTACGAAGGCAGAAGGACAGCTTACCATCAATGAGCGTGTGGTCAAAGGCGTGAGTGACGATGACGAGGCGCAGGAGGTTGTGAAGAAGGTCAAGACCACATCTGACTATTTCAACACCATTGCCAACGCAGACCAAGAGCCAAACCTTATCAAGGCCATCATTGACGAGAATGTCAAGGCCGTTGATGGAAGCCGGGTACGCCTCCGTCTTCTTGATGACATTGAAATCAATGAGGTGGTAGTCCCCAAGGGTACTTACCTTTATGCTCAGATGAGTGGCTTCGGCTCACAGCGTGTCAAAGGAACGGTTAAGAGCATCCTGATTCATGACGAGCTTATCAAGGTCAATCTCTCCCTCTATGATACCGACGGACTGGAAGGACTGTATGTTCCGAGCAGCAGCTTCAGAGAGACTAGCAAGGATGTAGCGTCTGGAGCCATGAGCAACACCTCGACACTCACGAGCGGAAACACCTCTGGAGGCAATGCTCTTACACAATGGGGCAACCAAGCCATCAGTAATATCGTCCAGAAGACCAGCAACGCCATCGGTAAGTCCATCAAGAAGAACTCTGCCAAGCTGAAATACGGCACTTTCGTATATCTGATCAATGGCAAAGAGACAAAGAACAAATAACGTAACAATAGTAATACTACAATGTGTATGAGAACAATCAAATGTCTTGGAGCACTCCTGTTGGGTGCCCTGTCTGCAGTTCCTGTCATGGCACAGCAGACCTATGAAGAGATGGAACAGCTTACGGTCAACGAACAGGTGACAACCGTCATCACGGCTTCAGAACCCGTCCGTTTCGTTGACATCAGTACGGACAAAGTTGTCGGCGACCAGCCCATCAACAACACCATTCGACTGAAGCCCAAGGAAGGTGCTGATGTTCATGCCGACGGTGACGTGCTCGCCATCGTCACCATCGTTACTGAACGCTACCGTGCCCAGTACGCCCTCATCTATACGACCAGGCTTCAGGAGGCCGTAACCGACAAGCAGATATTGCCGGAAGAGAAGATTGCCTACAACAATCCCTCTGTCAGTATGTCCACCGAGGACATGGCTAAGTATGCTCGTGCCATCTGGAACTCCACTGCCCGCATCCGAAATGTCAGCACCAAACAGCATCGTATGACCATGCGCCTGAACAACATTTACAGCGTAGGTGAATACTTCTTCATAGACTTTTCCATCGAGAACCGTACCAATATACGTTTTGACATCGACGAGCTGCGTGTGAAGCTCTCCGACAAAAAACAGTCGAAGGCCACCAATGCCCAGATGATAGAACTTACTCCGGCTTTCGTCCTTGACCAGAGTCAGAGGTTCAAGTATGGCTATCGCAATGTCATAGTCCTGAAGAAGATGACCTTCCCGAATGACAAGGTGCTGAGCATCGAATTATCCGAGAAGCAGATTAGCGGCAGAGCTATCATCCTCAATATCGACTATGAGGACGTGCTCTATGCCGATTCTTTCAACTCTGTATTGCTGAAGGAGGAATAAGCCATGAAGAAGATACTCTTGTCAATGATTGCGGCAGTATGCCTGTCCGCTTCTGCTTTTGCACAGGCGCATAGCGACCGTATCTCGTTAGGTGTGGGACTTCTCTATGAGAACGGCCTTGATGCCACCCTGTCATGGGAGCATGAGACCAAGTACCACAATGCGTGGGAATACTTCGTCAATGGCTATCTCAAATGGGACGAATGTGCCTCCTGTGGGCATATCTGCCCGGATTCCTTCTGGAAGAACTACCGCACTTGGGGCGTAGGTGCTGCCTATAAACCCTGTGTGGTGCGTGGGCGTAACCATTACGGTAATGTCCGCATCGGAGCCAGTGTCGGCAGTAATACCGACAAGTTCCTTGGTGGCTTTCATGTGGGCTATGAGCATAATTTCGCCCTCCGAAAAGGTTGGGTGTTGTATGTTCAAGCCAAGTGTGACCTAATGGTTCCCGACCGTGAAGACCTTTTCCGTGAAGGCATTGTCATCGGTTTCAAAATTCCAACCCTCAAACACTAATCAAGATGAAGATATTGCATTTTATCCATGCTGCATTAGCCGCAGTCGGCATTGCAGTGACAATGACCTCATGTGATGAGCATATTGAGTTCCCCGACACGGCCATGAAGACGTGCGACATCCTCTGCACCGACGGCGAGATTGTACGCTTCTCTGATATAGAGAGCAAGGGAAAGACACCCATCGGTGTTGTCTTCCATGTCAATCAGGATGGCAAGACGGAAGGAACCGGCTATGCTGTCTATCTTTGGGACGTACCAATGGCTGCTTTCAGCGATAGCACGGGAGTCAAGCAGAATACCTCTGCCAATCCAGCAGCCTTTGACGGCAATGGCAATACCTACGCCATGTATGCCTCTGGTGTTTCATCTGCTGCCACTTCCGTCTTTGACATGTGGAAGTATGGTCAGAGTGCCTATATTCCCTCAGTCGCCCAGCTCCAGTTGCTGTATGCCTCACGGAATGCCGTCAACAGTTACATCAGTAAATGCGGTGGTGACGTGATTTCAGCAGAGCCAAGTGAATGTTGGTACTGGAGTTCCACGGAGGTCAGCGGACAGGAGTCTGCCAAGGCATGGCTCTTCTCCCTGGCTTCTGGAGCCATGCAGGAAACGCCGAAGACAGAGCCGCACAAAATACGCCCCATCATCACATTGTACCATTAAACCAGAGTAAGGAGATAATCAGAAATGGAAGAAACCAAAGAACTTCAGACCGTCTATAAGATATTCCGAACACTCATCTACGTCTCTCTCGTAGTTGAGTTTTTCGAGTATGCCATAGATCCAGAGCTGCTTGACTACTGGGGAGGCATCGTCTGCGATGTCCATGACCGCATGAAGCGGTGGTTTATCTATCATGATGGTAATCTCGTATGGAGCAAACTCACCACTATCCTCTGTATCTGTGTCACCTGTATTGGTACTCGCAACAAGAAACACATCGAGTTTGATGCCCGCCGCCAGGTTCTTTATCCTTTGGTCGGTGGCTTTTTCGTGACGCTCGTTTCCATCTGGCTCTTCAAGACCCGTATGGACACGCGCTTCTACACGATAGCCCTCAATATATGGCTCTATATGGCTGCCTCCATCCTTGGAACGATACTCATCCATGTTGCCCTCGACAACATAAGCAAGTTCCTGAAGGAAGGGCTGCTTAAAGACCGTTTCAACTTCGAGAACGAGTCCTTCCAGCAATGTGAGGAGCTGATTGAGAACAAGTATAGCGTGAACATCCCCATGCGCTACTACTACAAGTCGAAGTTCCGCAAGGGATGGGTGAACATCGTCAATCCCTTCCGAGGTACATGGGTGGTCGGCACTCCTGGTTCTGGTAAGACCTTCTCCATCATAGAGCCATTCATCCGACAGCATAGTGCCAAGGGCTTTGCTATGGTGGTGTATGACTACAAGTTTCCGACACTGGCCACTAAACTCTACTATCACTACCGCAAGAACCTTGCAGCTGGCAAAGTACCCAAGGGATGCAAGTTCAACATTATCAACTTCGTGGATGTGGAATACAGCCGACGTGTCAATCCTATCCAGCTGAAGTACATTCCCAACCTTGCTGCTGCCAGTGAGACGGCAGAGACCTTGCTTGAATCACTACAGAAGGGCAAGAAAGAAGGTGGTGGCGGTTCAGACCAGTTCTTCCAGACTTCAGCCGTGAACTTCCTTGCCGCTTGTATTTTCTTCTTCTGCAATTACCGCAAGGTGCCGTATGACAAGAAGACGAACAAGCCATTGGAGGCAGAGATGACCGAAGAGCCGAAGACCCATCGCCCGAAGCCGACTGGACGTGTCTTTGATGCAAACCACAATGAGGTCAGCCCTGACAGCTATTACTGGCTTGGTAAATACAGCGACATGCCACATATTCTTTCCTTCCTCAATCTTGACTACCAGACCATCTTCGAGGTTTTGGAAACCGACCCAGAGGTTGCTCCTCTGCTTGGGCCGTTCCAGACAGCCATGAAGAACAAGGCTATGGAGCAGTTGGAAGGTATGATTGGTACGCTGCGTGTCTATACCTCACGTCTTGCCACCAAGGAATCCTACTGGATATTCCATAAGGACGGCGACGACTTTGACTTGAAGGTGTCAGACCCTGCCAATCCCAGTTATCTGCTGATTGCCAATGACCCTGAGATGGAGAGCATCATCGGAGCCTTGAACGCCCTTATCTTGAACCGTCTTGTCACTCGTGTCAATACCGGGCAGGGCAAGAACATCCCTGTGAGCATCATTGTCGATGAGTTGCCGACCCTGTATTTCCACAAGATAGACCGTCTTATCGGCACAGCGCGAAGCAACAAGGTAAGTGTGGCTCTCGGCTTTCAGGAACTTCCTCAATTGGAAAGCGACTATGGTAAGGTCGGTATGCAGAAGGTCATCACGACCGTCGGTAATGTGGTCAGCGGTTCAGCCAGAGCCAAGGAAACGCTGGAATGGCTCTCTAATGACATCTTCGGAAAGGTTGTTCAGTTAAAGAAAGGTGTGACCATCGACCGTGACAAGACCTCCATCAATCTCAATGAGAACATGGACAGCCTTGTACCGGCATCGAAGATTTCCGACATGCCCACAGGTTGGATATGCGGTCAGTCTGCACGTGACTTCATCAAAACCAAGACGGGGCGCGGTGACTCTATGAACATCCAGGAGAGTGCGGAGTTCCAAACCTCAAAGTTCTACTGCAAGACAGACTTTGACATGAAGGAAATCCAGAAGGAAGAAGCCGATTACGAGAACTACCCGATTCCTAAGTTTTATTCTTTCCCTTCCGTTGATGCCAAGGAACGTATTCTGTACCAGAACTTCGTTTCCGTTAACCTCGATGTGAAGAATATGATCGACGAGATAAACAAATTCAAAGTACGCTAACAAAGTCCCATTGAAATGGGCCACATAATTGAAATGAGAGCAAAGACAATAGTATTGGCTTTTCTGACAGTGATGTGCCTGAACGCAAATACACAGGCACGGGAACCCTCAGAAAGTTCATTAGAGACAGTAAGCAGCATCTACGACTTGCCACCCTTTGAGCGAGCCGTATGCTGCATCAAGTATTATGAAGGTATGCACCGTAAGAAGGACTATCCTTATGTAGGCTATGGTCATAAACTAAGGCCATGTGAGACTTATTCATCGAATATGTCCCTCAAAGAAGCTGACGCATTGCTCAGAAAAGACCTCCAGTCCTTGTGTGCAATGTTCAGCAAGTATGGCAAAGATTCCCTTTTGCTTGCAGCACTTGCCTACAACGTAGGACCTGGCAAAGTCCTTGGTTGTAAAGGCAGGTGGCCTAAGAGTACGCTGCTGAAGAAAATCGAAGCAGGAATCCGCGATTTCAAGGAAGACTATGTGCAGTTCTGTCATTGGAAAGGAAAGAAAGTAGCTTCGATTGAACGTCGTCGATACGCAGAACTGGCACTATTATACATTAAGTAATGGAAGATAGAACCATAGATATTGAGGTTGATGGCATACGGTTTATCTCTCATGGCCATTATTATGAGGGCATCAACAACTGGCTTTGCCACAAGTTGAAGGAGAATGATCTGCAAGCCATCAACTATTGTGCTCGTCAGTTAGCAAAGATGTTGCCTGAGAATGCGGTTGTCGTGCCCATTCCCGGGCATCATGGTTTTGCACTTCAGACGCTCTATCTTGCAAAAGCCATATCAGAACAAACAGATGGCATCATTCCTGTAGCCAATGTGCTCAAAGGAAATAGCAGGACTTCCAACTATCAAGCCAAGAAAGCAGGCCATCCACTTACTTCCTCAGAACTGGGCTTCCGACAGGTAGCCCCTTTGCCTAAAGATAAAGTCCCATATCTATTGGACAATGTGGTAGATACAGGAACCACCGCCAAGGCTGCTATAAAAACGCTTGGCGGTGGCATTGTTCTGTCCTATGCAATGAGTGACACTCTATTGGAACGTAGAGAATATAGTGGTTTGCACAGATGATACTATGATTGGTTCTCACTCATATCCTTAACGATACCCATATATAAGAGTTGGCTGTAGTCTCCTCTAATAGCGAAACCGAACGGGCGGTCAATCTTCATCGTAATCGGTTCAGGGATGTCATCTGGAGGTGGGCAGCCCGCCACGCAAACAGCCATTGTAACGGCTGCTGCCTCAGTACCTTCTTCTTCAACGGCTATTACGCACTGTTGCTTGATTTCACTGATATGAGCTGGCAAGTCGGTTATATTAGGTAACGAATCGTCTTTATCAAACAAGTCTTCCAGACCCAATACGCTCAGGATTTCCTTAAAAGACAGCGTGTTGTCAAACTTGAAACGTGGCATATACAATTCCACGTCTCTTGTATCTGAAGCTTCATTCAACCAGTCTGGATTGCTCATAATGTCGTTAATATCAACCCCTTCTTTTGGAAGAACCAAGACCATACTGTATTTATATGATTTATAGGCAGGGTAATCACCTGATACTCTTCTGTCTCGGCATATTCTGCATCTTCTTTGTCTTGATACATCATGTCAACTTCCGATTCCGTGCCATCAGCATTATGGAATATATCGGTATCGGTCAGGCTGGAATCAAATGGTTCTTCCCATTTGGCTTTCATATATATGGCATCCAGCAAAAACATTAGCGAATCCTTGTCTATTTCTGTGTCAAGGGATTCAATCATGTGGTGCGTTTTATCTGCAACCCACTTGTCAATCCATAACTTCGTTTTGGTTGTCTGTGAAAAGTCTGCATTATGAGCTTCAGCCTCGTACACATCCTGAATGTATTCGAGAAATTCCTCTTTTACTGCTCCTAAGTTATTGTCATACCAGACACCTATGGCGTGTGCTAAATTGAAGTCTTCATCATCGTCCGACTTCACTTCACTATTAAATCCTGATATTAACTTATCTATTTGTTTATAGATACTACTATGTATATCCATTCCTTGTTGAAGGATTTCAAGGATGGAACAAAGTCCTGCTGGGGAAAAGACAAAATTGCTGTGATTCTTCAGCATCAACACTCTGGAGACAGCAGAGGCAAAACTAAAGTTTGGGTATGTCATGAAGTTTCCTTCAAGGGGTGGTTCAGGATCTCCCATCAGAGTCATTGGCTCAGGTCGTTCAGGCAACCCCATTGTTCTCATTTCCTCTGTGTTATCAATCATGTTTTGTTCTGCAGGGGTGATTGAGAATGCCTTACGCAATTCTTCCTCACTCATTATTCCATCCAAGACAACAGGTTTTTCTTCCTGTTCTCTTTTGTCTATAGCTTCCATCAGATAGCGCAGTTCTGATTCGCATTTTGGGCATGTGCCTGGGCAATCCCCTTTGTGCAAACATTCTTCCATTTCAAACGGGATGTCATTGGCTTCTGCAATACGCTTACGTAATGCTTTCAGTGCCTCGCATATTCTTTTTCCTTTTTCCATATTTAATGTTCCTTGACGGTGTAAGTAAATCTATCTATATCTATAATGCCCATTCTTTCAAGGGATAAGATGCTATTTTTTACATCAAGCTCAGTATTAAAGCCTGCGATTAGCGGCACCCGAGCAGTAATCTTGGCATTATTGTCTATTAGGTATTGAAGGTTGCTGATGACTTGTTTGTTGTCCTTCCCTGTATATGCCTTGTAGATATGTGGATTCATATCCTTAATGTCAATTATCCAGTGGTCAACTACATCTTTCAGCATCTCGACATATAATTGTGGCATATTCAGTGAAGTTTCGATATTGATCTTCCACTTTTTGCCTTTGTGCAAGCAGATAGAATGAAATTGTAGAATCTCTATGCCTGACAATAGAGGTTCACCACCACCAAAGGTAATTCCGCCTCCTGTAGCTCTGAAATAGAGATCGTCTTTGCTCACAGCTCTAAACAGTTCTTCTGGAGTAAAACGCTTCCAAACACCTTCGGGTTTAAGTGCCTGGGGATTAAGGCAGTATTTACAGTTAAGCGGACAACCGTGAAAAGCAACAAGAGTCGTTACTCCTGAGCCATCCACACCTATCCGATGTCTGCTTAGTCCTATGAGTACTGCTGTGTTCATTTATCGATTTCAGATTTATATGTTCCTACAGGTCTGTTTAAGCGACCTTATATGAAAATTTCACCTGATTGAACTTTCCGAATAAGTTCTTCGGCATTGTATTCTGGTGGCCGCCAGTAACACGATACCATCCGGCCGTGATTATAGTCGAATTTGCTAATCACATCTTTAATGTCGTCAGGTAATTTGGCCATGCCAAATACATGCAAGGCATAAGGCATTGTGCCGTAATATGCTCCTGCTATTGCACCTGTTATGGCCCCCATAGTATCAGCATCGCCACCCAGTGAGATACAAAGTCGTAAAGCATCCTCGTAATCCTTGCTGTCAAGGAAAGCAATGATGGATTCCGGCACAGTACCCTGACAGCTGCCGTCGAAACTGTAATTCGGGCGAATGTCATCACAAGTCCTGTTTAGGTCATAGCCGAAGTTTTCACTTATGTAGCGGCGAATATCCTCTTTGGAGCAACCTGTTCTTGCCATAAAGATAGCTGCAGCTGTAGCTTGCGCCCCCTTGATACCTTCAGGATGGTTATGCGTAACTTCCGCACTTTTCTTAGCAACCTCTAATGTTTCCTCCAAAGTGGAGAAGGCAAAGCCAACAGCGGCCACCCTCATGGCAGCTCCATTTCCCCAAGAGTTATATGGCTTTGGGTTCTTAGAAGTCAGCCATTGCGAGAACATTCCACCATAGGCTCCCATTGGGTTGGGATATTTTCGTCCCCATTCTTGCATACGAGTGACCAGTCCTTTCTTTGTGTGTTTCTTATCGTTAAGAATCCAGTCAGCAACAGCAATAGTCATGATGGTATCATCGGTATAGTCCATCCTTTTGTCCTGAAGATCTATGTCTGTTGTCTTGTGTGGATTGAACTCATAGATGCTGCCGGCAATATCCCCAAGGACAGCTCCCATTAGCAAAGGATTGTATTTGTTTTTTGGCCTTTTCTGTAAAGTGTCCTGTTTCTTTGTCACATTTGTATAGCCGATACTTTCGTACCAACTTCTGAATGTGTCCGGCGTTTCACACCATCCCCAATGACAAAAGCGATTATATAGAAGGGCTTTCATGGAAACAGGTACACCATCATCCGCACAGAAATTGCCCAGTCCCTCTTTAATGAAGTTAATGGTCTCTGTCATGAGATAGTCTGATTCATCGAAATGGAATCTAACCCAATACTCTTCATACATATGTCCAACGTGTGCGCCACAATCTTCTGGTACATTCTTTCCATAATAGAAGCAATGAGCCAAGTATGGTGCAGCGATGATGTCATAAAACTCCTTCGGGAGGAATATGTTACTGACAGATATTGCCTTTGTGAAAAGAGGGGCAATTTCTTCGTCCTTAAATCCTGCTATGCCGCAACCGATCCGCGTAACCAGGAATTTTAAGTCGGTGTGAGCTTTTGCAAACTCAATGAACTCATCGACGTATGGTTTTATGGTCTCTACGCCTCCTTGCATGGTCGGTATAGCATAAGACTGACCTGTCAGGCCAACGCCAACGCCCCATTCAGCTCCAAACTTCATGTTTGCAGCTCTTGCTGCGCCTCCCTTGTGCTGTCCTGCAAGGTTACTGCCAAAGACGAAGATTTCATCTTTGTCAAGAACATCTATTCTGCCAGATGCTATGTTGGGATTTACTGTTCTATTCTTAATCATGGGTTTATTGGGCTTTAAGTAAATTACTCTTTCCTGTGTTTCTATTCTACCATTAGATTCTTAAATCTGGTTCGAGCAATTTCATGTCCTTATACTCATTTCTTAATTTGTTGGCAAGTTCTATGTCTAAACCAAAAGCGTTGCATTGGTTAGGCTTAGAGTCTAGAGGATTTCTTGGCGTGCCCTGAGTCTTGTATCTGATACAGATTGGCGGATAGCCAGGATTTCGTCTCAAATAAGCACATATCTCGCAATAACAGCCAGCAAGTATTTTTTTCTCATAACATGAAAGCAGAGAAAACAATCGAATAGATTCTATTGAATGAATCTCCCCATTAAACAAAAACTCTTGTACGACTTCTCTATTCCTTGGGAATCCGCATGATGTACAAGAAACAGGTCCAATAAATGCTTTGCCACTTTTGTATAGTGAAAACTTGATTACCTGAGCCTGTATCTCTTCAGGTTTTGCAGGAACGGTACTCTCTTCATGAAAATTACGATAACTACCAATATCAAGTGCATCAGCTAATCTCAGGACATCGTTTTCGGTAGATATGTGTATTTGTACTTGACGAAATGAAGTGTCTAAATCTCTTTCGCAATCTTCTGTAGAAAGATTTACGATTATAGCATCTTCGAGAGACTGCGGTTTTCTGATGGCAATGTCATATACCTCGATTTGTCCTGGTATTTTAACCGCCTTCTCGCACATTTTATAGCCAACAGCTTTTAAGTCAAATGTTTCTCTTCCTTCTGAATAGCAGTGATTCCTATTTGCGAATATGCAACTTTCAATCTTCTCACAAATGTGATATTTGGGCACTGATACCTCGTATTTCTTTCTGTTGTAAAAACTGTTGTAGATGGTTTCCCTTGCAGCTTTTAGCAAATATATATCATCGATACACTTTGTGTTTTCTTCTAAATGTTCAAAGCGTCCATTAACGTTCTTGATTTCTTTTCCACAATTGACACAATAATAGCGGTGAGCTGAAATGTCATAATTAGGCGCAATATCGTTCAGGTTGACAAGATACGCGTTCTCGTCATATGCAATATGACGCTCTATTTGGATATAGTTATGAACAGAATACTCAGCCCCGTTTCTAATACTCCGTTCATTCCATGTTTTTGTTTGTTGTGTTTTAGAATTATAAATCCAAACACGATTCGTAGGCTCTTCAACAATAAAATGGCGAACAGTTTCTTTATTGATTTCACAAACGTTAAGGTCTATTTCTATACAGTCAATCTTAGCGTTACGTATTTTATCTGCTTTTTTTGTATCAACTTCGTGTGTGCGCTTGAATTCAACCCATAGCTTTTGTCCACCATAATAACAGACACAGTCAGGTATCAATCCGGTTCCAGAATCTCTGGCTTCTTGTTCTACACTATCAAATTCAAGTTGTTTTGCTTCAAGTTCTCCTTGAAGAACAGGAAGCATTACTTTCTGCTCTTCCGAAAGAACTTCTTTAGCCAATTTATGAAGACTGGATTCATCTGACCAGATGCAATCACTTCCCCTTTCATGGGCGAAATGATGAGCTTTGCTTTTGCCTTCTGGCTTAGAGTTGATAGCAATCAATCTCGCTCTACAATGAGGACAATAACAGTTACAAGCTAACCCAGAAGCAACTTCATTGACATGTTTCCAGTTCCCTTCTGCATCAATGGCGGATGTAAGATTCGGTTTTTTGAAATTATTACTTCTCATTGTCTGGAGCGTTTTGATGTTTAACTATACCGGCTGCACATTAGACTAATGCAATGTGTTTTTGTAGATGCTTCTTCCTCTAAACACTCTATATTCAACCTCATTAAGCATAAGTGTAAAGGGGATGAAATTAATCTTGTCAATTAAGGAGCTCACATGTTTAATGTCGATTAAAGGTTCTTTAATACGTCCTAGTGTTACATGTAAACGGAACTCTGACAAGATCCTTGTAGAAGTATTGCAAATGTCATATCTCAAATCGTTTACCAGTTTCTGAAACTCATATGGAATTTTGTCTGTCGTTAGATGGATTATTTGCATACCATTGTTGGCCGTGAATACATCTAACTTGTTGAATGTCATTTCTACGGCGTTTGCATTGTCCAAATACTTGTGCATAATGGTTTCCACTTCTTGCAGATTTCGTGTGTCATCTAGGAAAGCCATCGTGATATGATAATAACCCGTCTGCCATTTCACTAGGATTCCAGAAAAGGCTTCCCTTAGTTCTTTAAACCAAGGTAAATTAAAACTAATTGGAACACGTATTTCAAGATATGATTTCATGATCAATCAGTGACACCTAATAGAATTTTCCAAAAACTGATGGGTAGATACACATTAGGTAGTTGGGTCGCATCACGGAACATCGGGGCAATTTCCTTCGATGTATAGCCCGCAATACCACAGCCAACAGGTGTGACAAAGAAGACAAGTTCCTGATGTTCTTTGGCGCATTGAGTGAAATGCTCTACAGCTTTCTTTGTGTTGTCCAGGCCTTCCATTGTGGGGAGGGCGTATGATTTTCCTTGCAGCCCTTCACCGTTTCCCCATTCTGCACCAAATTTATTATAGGCAGCTCTTGCAGCTCCACCCAGATGTGCACCTTTTATGTTACTTCCGAAAACGAATATCTCATTTTCTTTCAGTACGTTTATTTTGGATGGAGTTATTCTTTGAGGCAATGTGCCAGTGTTACCTCCTGTCATCCAATATTGCTCTTCTACTGTATAGAAATTTCTCATACTATTGGGGTTTATTTTATTAGCAATATCCTTATTTGAGCGCAAATTTAGCTTATTAGAGTGCGACCTATCTGCACAGACAATTTAAAAGTCATATTGACTTGCAAAAATTGCATTTTACAGGTGCAAAAATACAGAAAAAGTACGAGTAAATTGGCGAAATCATCTTTTTTTTAATGAAAAATGTGCTTTTTTTGTATTTTCTGCGTTGAGTTTGCGAAAAAATCCTTATTTTTGCACATAGTTTTCTTAATTTAATAATGTGTAATTATGGATAATCCCAAACCTCTAAACAGGATTAAGGTGATGCTCGCCGAGCGCATGGTGACTAACAAAGAGTTGGCTGAAATGCTTGGCAAAGATCCTGCCACCGTTTCCAAATGGGTGACAAACACCTCCCAGCCGAGCTTAGAGAATCTGATTGAGATTGCTCGATGTCTGAAATGTGAGATTAATGACCTTGTGCGTGTTTCACCTACAGAAGGATTGTAAATCTGTTAATTTATGCCTACAAACAAGAACGCCCTGTTACGCTATCAGATACTTGATCGGTGCTTCAGCAATCGCTACCGCAAGTATACTATCGAAGACCTCGTTGATGCTGTCAACGAAGCCCTTTATGACATGTATGGTTCTGAGGTAAGTATGCGACAAATTCGTGATGACATCAAATACATGCGCGATCGAGTTTCGTATAATGCCCCCATTGAGGCAGTCCCCTTTGAGGGGAAAAGATGCTATTATCGCTATTCTGACCCGGACTATACTATATTCAACAATGAATTAACGACTGAGGAGGTCACTAAACTTTGTTCAACCATCAATATGCTTGGGCGTTACCGTGGAGGTGCAAACAGATGGTTGGAGGAAGTTATATCGAACCTTGAACTTCGTTTCGGTATCAAAACTAATCGTGAGCACATTGTCGCTTTCGAGCAGAATGACCAGTTGCGTGGCCTGGAGTTTCTTTCAGAACTTATTGACAGTGCCATCAACCATCAACCTTTGAATCTTCTCTATCGAACATACAACGGCAAAGAGACAAACATTGTCATTCATCCATATCACGTCAAGCAGTATAACAATCGTTGGTTTCTGTTTGGATTGGAACAGACACCTAATGGCGACAGAATCGCCAATAGAGCACTTGACCGTATCGTGAAGTTCTCCAAAGCCAATGTTCCGTTCGTTCCCAATACGAGCATCGATTTTACTACAAGGTTTGATGATGTTGTTGGCGTGACGATACCAGACGATGATGTACAGAAAGAAACCGTGGTGTTGAAGTTTGAGCCAGACAGATTTCCTTATGTCGTTTCAAAGCCAATCCATCACAGCCAGAAAGTCCTTAGCGAGGAAGACTGCATACTTCAAATCGAGGTTCGTCCCAACAAGGAACTTGAATCTGTGATTTTCTCTTACTTTCCACATGTGGAAGTGCTTGAACCTGTAACACTCAGAGAGCAGTTCCAGGAAAAAATCAGCAAAAATCTGAAAAAATATCTATCAGTGCAGAAAGACCGCACAGATGAATAATATCTTTGCAAACTAAATTGAATATATGTATAATAATAGTCCATATACAGCAGCCATCACAGGAGGCGGATTTCTCTTCATTGAGACGAATGTGCTTCTGCCGATGCTTCAGTCAACTGATAGGGAGGCTCTTCTCAAAGATGAGAGGTTGAACAACCGTCTGCTGAAGATTAACGCTGAAACATCTAGATACAGAGCAATCGTAGAGATTGCACGTCGATATGACGCGATGCCGGCTTCTTTCTGGATAGACTATCAATCCATGTCAGAAGAAGACCAGATGGTGGCTTTATTCTTTGTCATCTTGAAGACTTATAAGATCTGCTTCGACTTTCACGTCAATGTGACCATGCGCAAGTGGAATAGCATCAGCAAATCATTGGTCTATGATGACATCGATATGGAATTCAACGAAGTGTCCGCCCGTGACGAATTTGTTGATTCTTGGAGCGACAAGACGAAACGCAAGGTGGCCAGTGCATACTTAACCATCCTTCGTAAAGTGGGCATCCTTGACAAGGAAGACCAGCTCCATCCTCTTACTGCAAGTAACTTTGATTACTATATCATCAACGGCGAACAGTGGTTTCTCGAAGCTTGTCTGTTGCAGCCGTATCAGATAGAAAACATTAAAAAGCAACTCGTATGACCATCAAGGAACTCGATGATAAGCTGAACAGCCCAGGTTTTCAAGACCCAGAGAATGGCGACCTGTTTTATAACTTCTTCATCTACCAGTACCCGGCAGAGAAGGAGTATGACATCCGTCGCCAGATACAGGAGTTTAAGGCCAATCTGATACGTCCCATCAACTATGTGGACGTGCTCTGCCTGAATCTCTTTGAGGAATTCTGCAATTTCCTCGACCAGAAGAAATTCCTGAAGCACCCCAGTATGCTGAAGTATCAGTTGGAAAAGGAACAAGCAGACCCGTCAAAGGCTCAGAATACCCAAGATACACTGACCCGCAATGCTCATAGTCCTGAGTTTGTGCAGTTCCTTCATCAGCGCATCATCGAGCATGTCAGCATCGAGGACAAATATCGTCGCCCATACGTGTTCGTCTATGGCGTGGGAAGTATGTTCCCATATCTTCGTGTCAATGAGTTGTTGGCCCTTTATGAGGACTACAACGACACGAGTAAATACAAGATTATCGTTTTCTATCCTGGTCATCGGGAAAACAATTCATTCCGACTCTTCGGAACACTTCCCGACAACCATACTTACCGTGCAACCCTCCTAATCAATGAGTAATATGAAACTGAGTGAGCTATACAAAAAGCCGATTGGCAGAGCTGTTAATCCTGCCGTCAGTGCAACCAAGTTCGATCCTGAGACTGAGAAGATAGAGATTGAAGAGTATGTGTTTACTGATGAAATCATCAACGGACTCTACCGAATCCTTGATGCCATCAAGAACAACAAGCCGTATGACCATGTGGGTATATGGATTGATGGTTACTATGGTTCTGGTAAGTCTCACTTCCTGAAGTATCTGGATTACTGTATCACCCCACGTACTCAGGAGAAAGCCTTAGAGCGTCTGCTGGAGGCTGTCAAGGCTATCGACCCATTGGATGAGAACCATAATATCAGCTGCGACTACGATGCCATACTGAGCATTGCCAACTGGCTGAAACGTGCCACTATCGACACTTGTATCTTCAATCTCGAAACGAGTTACGATAACTCGACGGATAAGAAGAAAGCCTTCCTGCATGTGTTCTGGAACGAGTTTAACGGCAAGCGTGGTTTCAACAAGTTCAACCTCACGCTGGCTCAGAACCTCGAAAAGCCTTTGCAGGAAAAGGGCGTGTTCGAGCAGTTCAAGGAGCGCATCGCCGAAGAAGGCGGCGATTGGAATGATCCTGGCGAGGCTGCCGATATGATTGACAACGAGCTTGGCATGGTACTCGATATTGCTTGTGAATTGGCTCCCACACTCGATAAGGAAAGCATCCGTGAGCGCATTTTGAGGCGCGACACCAATATCAGTATCGACCGTTTCAGTTCAGAGTTGGCTTCATATCTCAAAGATAAAGGCGATGACTACCGTTTGATTATGCTGGCTGATGAAGTAAGCCAGTTCATCAACAAAGAGCGTGACCGCTATCTGAACCTGCAAGAAATCATTACTAAACTCTCTGAGGCTTGTGACAACAAGGTTTGGGTGGCTTGTACAGCCCAGCAAGACCTCTCTGAGGTACTTGATGATTGTAACATTGCAGAGGAAAAAGACAAGGAGGGAAAGATTAAAGGTCGCTTCGAGGTCAAGGTATCGCTGAAGGGTACTCAGCCCGAAGTTATCACTCAGAAGCGTATTCTCGACAAAAAGACGGGGGTGATTCCTGAGTTGGAAAAGCTCTACGATAAAGAGAAGGCTGCTTTCGGACTTCAGTTCAAGCTGCCTAATAGCTATGTCGCCTACGAGTCAAAGGACGATTTCGTGGCATACTATCCTTTTGTGCCTTATCAGTTCAAGCTGATTATGCAGGTGTTCAACTCTTTCCTTAACCTTGGCTATGTTGCCAAGGAGGTGAAAGGTAATGAGCGAAGCATCATTAAGGTCATCCACTCTACCGCTAAAAACAACGCAAATGAAGAGGTAGGAAAGTTTGTTTCCTTCGATGAACTGTACAACAACATGTTCGAAGAGGGCCTACAGGCTCGTGGACAAAAAGCCGTTGACAATGCCATCCGCATGGCTCGCCAGTATGAGCATGATCCCAAGATGGCTGTCCGCGTAGCCAACGTCCTATTCATGATTTGTAATATCTCACAGACTGACCAGTTGTTGTTCCCAGCCAATATCGATAATGTGACAACGCTGTTGGTCAACGATGTTACCACTCCGCGCCTTTCCATCAAGAATGAGGTGGAGAAGATTCTGGACTATCTCTGTGACAACAACATCATTCGTCGTGAACCTGGCAAGAACGGTACTCTCGAAACCTATACCTTCTATAGCGAAGAGGAAATGAAGGTGGCCCAGCTCATTCAGAGTCAGGGTGTGGACAACAACACGCAGGCCGAGATGCTGCGCGAGATATTCTTCAAGTATCTCAGCGGCCTACGCAACAAGGAGCAGTATCTCACCCGTACCTTTGCTGTTGGAGCCTCTATCAAGCAGCGTCAGTTCCTCAGCAACTCCCCTGACGTGGTGGTGGAATTTGCCGTAGATAACGACTACGACAGCCCAGAGCAGTTGGCCCTTTCTAACATCCCCAACAAACTCGTTTACTATGTTGGCCCTCAGTTCGCTGAGAATAAGAAGCTGAAGAATGCGTTCTACTGGTACTGCCAGGTGAACCGCTATATGTCCACTCCGGCATCCAGTGAAGAGAATGCCAATACTCGCAAGGAGTTCGAGAAGCGGGCCAAGGAGCAGTTCGACACGATTATAGCCCCTGAATTCCAAAAAATTCTCGACACCTGCCCCGTCATTAGCGGTATGCGAGTGATTGATGATGTAGAGTTGGGTAACAAGCGTGGCAACGAGCGTTTCCATAATGCCATTCAGAAGCATTTGGCCGGTATCTATACCAAGGGCAGCCTCGTTGACCGTTCTGACATGCCACATACTACGGAGGCTCTGAAAAAAGCTATCCTTCGCCCTGTTAACCCCGGTGATTATGACGGTATGAACGCAGAGCTGACTCCTGCAGAGCACGAGGTGGAGATTTATCTGAATAAGCAGTTTGCCGAGGTCAATGTGGCAGATGTAACCAGTAAGTTTGCCAAAGCTCCCTATGGATGGGATTCTATCTGCACACTTTACATCGTCAATGAATTGGTTCGTCGCCATTGTCGTGACTATTCGTATAGCAACAATCCAAACGTAGAGACAAACCTGATTGCCAGCCGCTTGGTACAGGAAACCAACAAGTTCACACTTCGTCAGGCTAAGGCCATCTCTCCAGAGCTGATTAACAAGTTCACGGCTGCATGGAAGAACATCTTCGGAGTGACCGAGGCTTTCTCCACTACCGACAGTACGCAGCTCTTCCGTCTGAGCCGTGAACCAGAGAACCCTCGTAGCCTCGCAAAGTTCCGTGATGGCTATCGGAAGATTGAGTCAGAGATTGGCAGTTATCCTTTTGCTGAGCCGATTCATCAGGCCATCGACATCTTTGATGCCTGGCTTGCAGAACGTGATCCTCAGAAGTATTTTGAGGCCGTTATAGCCAAGCAACAAGAAGCACGTGAAATCATTGATAAGTGCAAGGAAGTCGTTCAGTTCACACATGATCAGCTGCCGAACTATAAGAAGCTACGCCGTTTCGTCTCTGATAATCAATATAACTTCTCCTTCGTGCCTATGAATTGTCAAGGCAAGGTTGAAGAGTTTATCAAGATCGAGAACGACCCGTGGCCAATCAATGGTTTCCGTACTTATATGCAACTCTATCGGGAACTTCAAATCATTCTCGAAGAGGTGCGTAATGACTTGCGTGAAAAGATACGTGTTGCCTACAATGAGCAATTTGACTATCTGGAGCGTGTTGCTAAGGAACAGAATGTACCTGTTTCTGAGCTTGCCAGTCGTGAGAACACGATATTGACGAAAACGACTCCAGACAACATCCTTGTCTTGAAGGGCAATATCAATACCGACAGCTTCTATCAAGAACAGATAGGTCGTATTCTTGATTATGCAAACAAACATAAGCCACAGGAGCCAACTCCTCCGGAAGGAGGTGGCGGCGGTCAAGAGCCTCCCAAACCAGAGAAAAAGGTTCGCCAGGCTTCGCTTCAGACCAAGACAAGCATTCCTCTGTCAACAGAAGAAGACATCGACCGCTATCTGAAGGGCCTGAAGGATCAGATTACAAAATTGCTTGTCGATTATGACAGCGTAATGATTATCAAGTAAGCAAAAGGATTCATTTATGGATACTAACAAACTGAAGAAGTTTGCCACAGAGGCACGAAACAGACTGAAGGCCGGTATTGCCGCCAAGATTATCACGTTGGGATTCGACAAGAACGGACGTGTGCCAGACCACATGCACCCACAGCTGATGCAGGGCGGCTCGCTCTGGAATGGCCGTTTAGAGACCGAAGGGTTCTACCACCAATGGCAGGCTCTTTACCATCGTGTGCAGCAGAAGGGCATCAAGGAGGTCTATGAGGAAGCAGCCTACACCTGGTTCAACCGCCTTGTGGCTATACGCATTCTTCAGAAGAACTCGCTCATCGAGCCGGTCTTAGATTATGTTGACCAAGCCCGTACCCCTCGCATCGTCGATGAAGCCCGTATGGGGCGTATGCCTCAGATGCAAGAGCGGCAGCGCCAGTTGCTGACGGAGTTGCTTGATGACGACTCGAAGACCACTGAGCAGTTTGCCATCCTCGTGACGGCTTTCTGTCACGAGAATCCCATCCTTTCCCGTTGCTTTGGAGCGATGTCCGACTATACGGAACTTCTTCTGCCCAACGACATCTTGACGGAAGGTGGATTCATCGATATGCTTAATCATACGGAATTCATCACCGACGATGACTTCCGTTCGCCAGAACTGATAGGCTGGCTCTACCAGTTCTATATCTCTGAGCGCAAAGACGAGGTGTTTGCCAAGAAGGGCAAGTTCGAGGCTGACGAGATTCCTGCTGCCACACAGATTTTCACACCCAACTGGATAGTGAAATATATGGTGCAGAACACCATCGGGCGCATCTATCTTGACAACAATCCCAGTGCTGCCCCTGAGTTCAAACCCAAATGGAAGTATCTTGTGGAGCCGTCTGAGCCTACGCCAAAAGATAGCATCTATCGCTTCAAGGAACTGACCGAACTACTCACAGGCGATTTGGCTTGTGGCTCTGGCCATATCCTCAACGAGTGCTTCGACTTGTTCTACGACCTCTATATCTATGAGGGCTACAGCCGCAAGGAGGCCATCGAGAACATCTTCAAGTGTAACCTCCGAGGCGTTGACCTTGACACGCGCGCCAAGCAGTTGGCCACCTTTGCCCTCATGCTGAAAGCCTGTCAGAAAGATGCTTCGTTTGTCGATGCCCACATTCTGCCTCATGTGCTTTCGATGCCTACGCCTATTCCACAAGAGAAAGTGGGTGAATACTTGCAGAAGTTCTTCCGTGAAACTCCATCACGCCAGCAGTTGACAGACCTGACAGCAGCCTTTGAACTGATGCAGGATGCTGAGTCATTGGGTTCTATTATGAAGTTCGATGTGGCAGAATCCACCTTGCTCTCTATTCGGCAGACATTGAACTACTGGCAACATGAGCAGTTCGTGCCAGAAGAGGTTGAGGACATCATTCCAGCAATGAACTTGATACTCACGCTGACGGATAAGTATGCGGCACTAATTGCAAATCCGCCATATATGGGAAGGGGTAACATGAATATCACTTTATCTTCGTATTTAGATAGAGAATATCCCAACACAAAACAGGATTTGTATGCCACATTCATGAAAATGATGATTGAACGAACGAAGGACAATGGAAGAACTGCGTTTATTACTATGGAATCATGGATGTATTTAGCATCTTTCGAAAAGTTTAGAAAAGAATTGATAAATGACTACTATATATCTTCGATGGGACATTTTGGATGGTATATAATAGGTATAGCCTTTGGCACAGTAATGACTGTTTTTGCTAAACAGAAATCAAAGGGAAGAGATGGAGAGTATTCATATCTAACAATGGATGATATAGATAAAGACAAAAATGTGCCATATGTATACCCCAAGAAAGATAATGGCAAGTATAATCGCATCAACCAGTCTGGTTTTGATAAGATTCCAGGAAGTCCGATTTGCTATTATATTAGCAATAAAATGATTAATACATTTTCATTAGATACAATAGACCAATATGCTAAACCATCTAAAGGAATGATGCCTGGAGGCGATTTTCTAAGATTAATGTGGGAAGTATCATCGAAAGAGATAGAAACTAGTGTAAGGACACACGAGCAGTCTGCAATTTCTGAAAAAAAATGGTATCCATATTATAAAGGTGGAACATTCAGGCGTTGGTATGGCAATAAGGAATATGTTGCAGACTATCAGCATGATGGTGAGCGTGTAAAAGCTGGTGATAGGAATCCATCTATATATTTTAAAAACAATATTAATTGGTCTAAAATATCTTCAGGTCTATTTTCCGCAAGAACTGGTGAAGAGGGCTCTCTCTATGATGATGCAGCATGTCAATGCTTCGTGTATGACAATGCAAACTATCATCACATTTTAGGTCTGTTAAACACAAAATTCGCTCAAAAGATATTGTGGTGTAAGAGTCAGACATATAATTATATTTCCAGCGAAGTATCTAAGATTCCAATAATTATTGACAATAGTTACAAAGATGATATAACTAGGATTGTTGAAAAGAATGTTGAAATAAGTAAACTCGACTGGGACTCCCACGAAACTTCCTGGGACTTCGAGGCTAATCCACTTGTTGCTCTTCGCAACGAGACAGTGGCCAATGGAAACTTGGATTCCTCCTTCCGTCTGAGCGACTTTGTGGAGGAGTTCGAGACCCAATGGACAGAGCGCTTCATGCAGCTCCACCAGAACGAGGAAGAGCTGAACCGCCAGTTCATCAGCATCTACGGCCTCGAAGACGAACTGACTCCCGATGTGCCGTTGGATGAAATCACCATCCTGCAACAAGGGGAGATCAGTATCGTGAGCAACGGCTTGGAGTGGCACGAGGACGTGCTGATGAAACAACTCATTTCGTATGCCGTCGGCGTATGGATGGGCCGCTATAAACTTGGGCAGAAAGGCTTGCACATTGCCCATCCCAACCCAACAGACAAGGAGCTACAGGAATACTGGTATGGCGGTGTTCAGGTGTATATCGACGAGGACGGTCTGATTCCTGTGCTGCCCCAAAGCTCACCCTTCGATGATAATCTGTCGAGCCGTATCTCCGACTTCATCCGCATCACCTTCGGCGAGGACAAACTGACGGAGAACCTGAACTACATCGAGCAGAAGCTTGGCCAGTCGATAGACCAGTATGTGCAGAAGGACTTCTGGAAGGATCACAAGAAAATGTATCAGAACCGTCCTATCTACTGGCTCTTCTCATCGAAAAAGGGAGCCTTCAAGTGCCTGGCCTACATGCACCGCATGGATGCCTATACTGCTGAGCGCGTCCGCTCGAACTACCTGCTGCCCTATATCGAATACCTTCAGAACCAGATAGCCGACTTGGAGAACCGCCGCGCATCGCTCTCAACAGCCGAGAACCGCAAGCTCCAGAACTTCCAGAAAGCCCTCGACGAGTGCCGCGAGTACCACGAACGCCTCCAGGTCATAGCCGAACAAGCCATCGCCTTCGACCTCGACGACGGCGTAGTAGTCAACTACGCCAAGTTTGGTGATATATTAGCAAAGATAAAATAACTTACCTTATAAATAAAGAGTGATATGAATTCAATAAGAACAAGACGACTCTTACTGACTATCGTAAATATGTCAGATGTGACATTCATTAGCAATCTGTTTTCATATGCAGATGTCAGGAAATATTATGTTCTCCGTGACGACCATGCAAAGGACATCAACCTGTTTGTCAATTACTTGGTAGACACAATTCAGGGTGGCCGTTCATTGACGTATATCATCAGGCTAAATGATGGTACACCTATAGGTCTTGTCGGAGGTGAGCTATACCGCGAAAGATCTGGTGAAATATCTTGGAACACGTCATATGCTATACATCCTTCTTATAGAAGAAATGGATATGCCACAGAAGCATTGACGGAATTCACCGAGCATATCAAACAATATAATATTGCTAAGAGTTTCCTTGACATTTCTGATGACAACGAGAATTCAAAGAAAGTGGCACAGAAGGCTGGATATAAATACAACCGAGACACTGCACATTTTGACCCACAGCATATGGAACTGTCTGTTCTCTTCCATTGGGAACTCATGCTTCATTCAAGGAGAAATCAATATTTCAGTATGGGATGTCAGGCCTATAAATCAAAGGATTATCATTCTGCTGAGCAATTTTTCCAGCAGGCTCTAAATGAAGATTACGACGATGGTCCCAACACAGATGCGTTATGTTATTCCAACATGGGTATGGCATGCACTTCGTATGGCAATTACACGAAAGCATTCCAGTGCCTAAAGAAAGCACAAAGCCTTGGGTTGACTAATGCATCTATAGAACGAGAACTTAATTGGCTGAAAGTCAATAAAGGTCTCTTCTAAAAAATCTCTTTGAGAATCCCGAAAATAGATGATTGTAAAACAATATAATATTAAATAGTATGACAAAAACAGAAGAAGCACTCTGCGAAGGCATCACATTCTCTGTCCCGAGAATAGTTCCCACTGCGATTCAAGAAGGCGAGCTTGATAATGCTTTATATTATGTCATTGTCTATTTATCACCGCGGTTAGACAAAATGGTGCTGAAATTATATGAAGCACCATCATACAAGCCCTTGAACTGGGATAATAATGAGATAGAATGTATTACTTTTGATTTAGAAAAGTTAATAGACTCTGATAGCGAAAGTACATTTGTCGGATACAATTTTGGCTATTCAAGTGATGGTGATGGTAAAATCTTTCCAGGTGAAATATGGATATCAGGTAATAAAGGCAAAGCATACAATGGACTCATGCTATATCCTGGTATAAAATGTCTTATTGTAAGTACTATAAATGAAATCAACAATCACGCAAAGTGAATTCCACGATGAATAAAGTAGAAGCAAGAATTAACCATAATTATTACAAGCAGATAGCTGACAAGATCACCCAATTATTGGATAAGATTCATGATTCACAGTTATCTGATAAGCGTTGGGTTTGGGAGCTTATGCAAAATGCAAAGGATGTTCCCAATAAGTTCGGTCGCGTCTCTGTACTAATAGAACTCTGGGAAGACAAGTTGGTATTCAGTCATAATGGTGATTATTTTACCGATGGAAACATTACGGGCTTGATACAACAAGTAAGTTCTAAAGACTCAGCTAATGAGGGAGAGCAGAAACAAACAGGCAAATTTGGTACTGGTTTTATTACAACTCATCTCCTTTCCAATATTATAGATGTAAAGGGTGTCGTTAAAAATCCGAATACTGAAGAATACCAGAATTTCGAACTTACCCTTGATCGTTCTGCAAGAAAGTCAGAAGATATGATAGAAAGTATCACTCGGAATCTCGAATGGGTAAAGGGATTGGATACAGGCAACTATCATGATTTTCCTATTGCTGAAGGTTACGAAAGCAGATTAGAAAGCGATTACCTTACCTCATTCACTTATCATCTAAATGAGGATTCTCTAAAATCAGCGTCTGTTGGTTTATCTGACCTTATTAATACATTGCCTATTACAATGGTTTCACTCCACGAATTGAAATCAGTTCGCGTAATTAATCATGTTACAAGGACAGAACAATTGTATGAGTGTAACAGTGAGACAATATATAAAACTGACAATACGAAAATTATTCGTTCTGCCATTGATATCAATGGTAATAAGAAATACTATCTTACATATAAGACATTTGATGGCGAAGAGCCTGTAGTTGCACTCTCCATTGAAACTCTGTGGGATGGAACTACCTATTCTCTAATAAAACGAGATAAAACACAGCCAGTTTTGTTTAGGGATTTTCCTCTGATTGGTTCTGAAGAGTTTTATTTTCCATATATGCTTAATGGATTTGATTTTGAACCTACGGAAACACGAAGTGGAATTCTTCTTAATAGTAATGAACCAAAGCCACAAAAGAATCGCAAAATTATTGAAAATGCAGTAGATGCAGTTATTTCTTTTAATGAGTGGCTGGTTGCAGCAGGTGTAAAGAACACATACCTTTTAGCATCATCAAAAGAGCCAAAACCTAAAGAGTCTTGGGATGAAAATTATGCAAAGCCATGGATTAAGAATCTTCAGGAGAACTGGCGAAATAGGCTACTTGAGCAGAAAATACTTGAAACCAAAGATGGTTATTCTCCACTTAAAGAAATCCGCATTCCCGACTATGGCACAAAAGAAGCAAATAGGCAATTCCTGTATTTCCTAGAAGGTTTTATAACGGAAGGAATTCTTCCACTACCAGAGCAACTAGATGAATGGAGTGACGTTGTATGTTCAAACTATTCTACATGGAAATGTACATTAAAATACTCTAAACAAGACTTTTTTGAGGATCTTCAGCGAATCGGTTGTATAAAGAATCTTTGCTGTCGTTTGAATAAGTCTGAAGAAGAGTGCTATGTATGGCTAAATAAGCTTTATAAATTTATTGTTAATCAAGGAGATACTTCTATCCTTGAACAATACCCTGTTATTCCTAACCAATTTGGCGATTTTTGCCAGTTAAATAATATCTCCACGGATTCTGCACAACGTATTCCGAATATTCTAAAAGACATATGTGTCGGTTTGCTTAACAAGAATCTAAAAGATGAACTCATGGCAAATGCCATTGATGATTCTGTATTTGCGACAAAGAAAGAATATAAACTGACGAATCTAATTGGGGATATAAATCGCATTATTGGTAGCAAAACTTCAAACGAGAATTTTGTATCTTCTTCTGAATGGGAAGCAATCAGTTCCGCTGTTTACTCTTTGCTTTCTCTTAAAACTAATGGGACAGAAGACGAAAACAGAAAACGTGACAATATCTATCGATTTATATCACATTTTGTTTCAAATCTTGAATCTCAAACCGTTGTTGATGATCTTCCTATAGAGATATGGAAGGAAGCAGAACGTTTTATTATAAAGTTCACGCCAAGTCTTATTGTCGCAAATTCAACAAGTATTTCTTCTTTAGGAAGTTCCCTGTTGAAGTATCCTTCAGTCCATAATGATGAAGAAAGCATACAATGGATAAATGATTATGGAATACTGGCCAAGACATTGTCAATGACAATTCCAACAGACAAGAATATTTATCCAAATCAGAAGGGCACTTTAGTGTCATTATCTTCACTTCATTATGACAATTTCATTCCAGAAGAGTTGAAGAATCTGATTGTTACAGCGAACTCGGAAGATTGGCGTGACAAACTTTTTGACAGAAGAATAACTGGATATGAGCAATATCAACCGCTGTCAACAAAAGATATTTATGATAGTATCAAAAAGAAGTTTGAATCACCATACACAAGTTTAGAACACAAACTTCAAATTTCATACGAAGCCATAGTACTGATACCAGCAACAAAACAGGAAGAGAACAGTGATAATATGTCTTTCTATAAGTTAGCAAAAGCAATTTGCCCATCTCTGAAAGACTTTGTTATTGTAGAAAATGCAGAAGGTTTCTATTGGGAGAAATTCATTGCCTGCATCCTTAATGATATTTGCAAAACAATCAGTGATTGTGAAAGTCTGACTAGTCTTGCTCAGAAACTGAATAAGACTGAAGAGGAAACCATAATATATGTGGATTCCGTAATAGAATATGCAAAGAATCGGTTCGGGGGAAATTATTACAAATATGCAGAAGTTGATTATGCTCTTTGGCTCAACCAAAGTAATTTCTTCTGTAAGCTTTGTGATATCTATAAGGATGATAATATTGACGATATTATTAAGGAGCTATGCCTTAACAACATCATAAATATTAATTATCGCGACAAATTGTTGCGTAGGGGAATGAAGTGCGAATACTATATTCCGGCCACAAGCGTTATAACATCAAAGATGATTCTCAATCATATAAATGAAGTTATATCACTGTACGTTGAGGAAGAAAGAAAAAGCCTCCAAGATAAGGATTTTGCTGAAATAGTATTTACACTTGATTCGTTAATCAAAAAGAACGAGGAGTATAGACTTTGTCTTCCATATTTCAATCTTCATCACGATAAACTTATCGTTGGTTCCATTGGAGATGAAAAAACACTTTCTATAATTGGTTCGCTTGTTTCGAGTCCTGAGAAGATGGCACTTCTTACAAGCTTAAGTGATGACCAAATCAAGACAATTATAGAAAATAGTGCAGAGATTAAGGGCCTGTCTGAGACGAACTTGAAACTCTCAGATGAAAACGAAGAATTAAAGAAGCAGATAGCTGAACTGCAGCGCAAGTTAGGAATAGACGACAAAGAATCTGTCGAGGAAGAGAATAGAATTCTCAAGCAGAAACTGGAAGAAGCTGGTATTGACAATTCACTTCCTGAACCCGTCAAGGTCAATGTACAGACATCTTCTGGAACGAAATCATTGGTTGTCAAAGAACGGCAATATGCAGGACTTTCACTTGAAGAAATCGTAGCTTATGTTTCTGAAGCCAAGATGGATGTGGTCAACTACTTCAGAGATCTCAACGAAAGAGATAATCTCGGCATGAGATTTGACCCAGAAAGAATTGCTATGGATTCTTACAGCCAACTCTATGGTATTTATGACCGCAACGGAAATGAACTGCCATTGGTTGTCCATAGTTATAAGGGACCACAATATCGATACTTCGACTTGAACTGGTATGACTGGCAGTTATTAAGTAAGCCAGGATCCATGTTATGGGTCAAGACCATCACAGGGTTGCAGTGTATTCCTCTTTATGCCCTGCCAATTAGGAACTTTGATATTTCTATTGGAGGCAATCTGACTCAGATAGAACAAGCCAAGCTGTTGACTCTGGCTACAGTAAGTAAGGAATATGCATATATCGGATTTGAGTTTGGCAACAATATGCCTCGAAACTTCTATGAGCCGGTAGCCTTTAACTTCGTACCAAACAAACTTCAGGAGTGCATTAGTTCTATCAAGAATATCTGCGATACAAATGCGTCTGAATTGGCGCAGTTATATAACTTTGGCTCTAATATTCCGTTATTGGAAAGCGGCGGCAATATTTATTCCCTTGCATTACAAGAGATTGAAACTGGCGGTACAATGCGAGAAATGCATGATTTGCCTGCAAATGATATGCAACCCCCAGTAAAAGGGGCTGGCCTTGAAGATATAATGTAATATGTATTTGGACAGAAAAATTCATTGGCAATTCCTTGAGGATGAGCTGAAGGCTGAAACCGAGGAATTCAATAAAAAGTTCCTGACTACAGCCATCTCTTTGCTCCAGCAGAGCGAGGAGATGTTTGTAGCCCAGTTCATTTCGTTTAAGAATGGCGAGATGATTATGAAATTTCCAAATACCAGAGCTCTTCCACGTAAGGGAGAGTTTCTGGTATGCATGGTTTTGCCACCTAATCTTCAAAGTTATCGTAACTGGGGAGACCTCACCTACCGTGACTTATTCAAACAACGATATAATTCTACGGAGTGCGTATGTATATGGCATTCTCAGACAGATGACAAGAATTTTTCTTTAGTCGGCTTCAGCAAGGTAAGCATGGAGTTCGCTGAGTATATACAAAATTCTCCAGGCATTATTTTGACATTTGGCCCACAACGTCCCCCTATCGACTATGTAATGAATCTACAACGATTAGTAGAAGATAAATTCAGTCCAAGTGTAGCCTCTGTTTTGGATTGCAACTATCAACAGAAGTCGTGGGAGCCCATTCTGATAAAGCAAGATGATGTAACCAAATTCATCTATGCTCAAATGAATCTATGCGATACATTGATACTCCAAGGGCCTCCAGGTACCGGCAAGACATATATGATTGCAGAACTTTGTGGGAGATTATGTGCCGAGGGCTTTTCTGTATTAGTTACAGCATTGACAAATCGCGCGTTGATGGAAATAGCAGAGAAACCGGCGGTTCAAGATCTGCTTGAACAGAAGCGAATATTTAAGACCAATATAACAATTGATGAACATAAAGAAGCACCAAAGCTTGAAGTTATTAAGCATATAGTGCCTATGCCATCTTCTTTGGTTCTATCGACTTATTTTATTACAAGCGGTTTCGCTGCTGACCTATCTATAGAGCAACCTTTTGACTATGTCATCATGGACGAGGCAAGTCAGGCTTTATTGTCGATGTTCGCTGCTTGCAAGAAGATGGGTAAGAAAAATTTGTGGGTTGGTGATATTCAACAATTATCACCAATAGTTGCACTCAATGGTGACCGCATTAAGATCTGCGATTATCAAAACCTTATTGATGGCCTTCAATTATTAGCCGATAATAGTTCCTCACCTATTTATCAGCTCACAAAGACTTATCGTTTTGGTCAGCGTAGTGCAGACTACACAGGAATATTCTACAACAATTCGCTTACAGCAAAGTTCTCCCCATCATTCACAGATATTCCCTCTTTAGATAAAATACTCTCAGAAAAAGGTGGGCCCACATTGGTATTGACTGATATGCCTTCAGGTGACACATCCCCTCAGTTTGCCATAATGCTCGCTGCATATATTGTTGGTTGTATTTTGAATGATAATAAGACAAAAGAGGTGTCAGTCTTGACTTGTATGCGAAATACCACAAGAGCTCTACAAAAAGCTATCTTGCAAAATATGGGTTCGCATTCCAATGTACTTATCGATACTGTTGCTAGAATACAAGGTTTAACAACTGACATTACAGTTTTTTTCGTACCTAACACATCCTATATTCGGACATTGGAGCCACATTTGTTTAATGTGGCAACGAGTAGAGCCAAAGAACATACTATTATTTTAGCAGACAAGAATTTTCTAGAATATCCTACTATAAAACCTATGGTTAGAAAGTATCTTGCAAGATTAAAAGAAGACAGGTGCATATATGTTCCAGATCCAGAGCACGGGTTGGGGAAAAATTATAATACTCTCCCAAGGGATAGCTTCTATAAATTATTGAACAAATAATATTGTCACAATATGGTACAGGAAAAAATATATAACTATTTCGAGCGCAACCCACAGTTGCACGTTCTGTTCATCTTTGATAAGATGAATATCAACTTCACGGAACTGGAGTTCGCAGAGTGGAAGGACAGCTATATATATAAAGTGTTCGATGGTGCATGGTTTAACGTAAAGTATGCCATCGAGAACACTTGGAAGGACAAGAATGTTGTTCTCTTGTTCACTGATGACACCTACCCCCATACGGAGGAACAAATGCTGAAATTTCCTCTGCTTGACATGCTGAAAGCAAACATGGAGTTCAAAGAAGATGACTATGAGAGTTTCATGCAGCAATATAATCTGCCGGAGAAATTTCGTTTGTTCATCAAGAATAATGTCAGCGAGATGCAGTCAACAAAGATTAGCACCATGCTGACAGGCCACCTGACACCAGAAACTTTCAGTGAAGACTTGGTATGTAGGGCCTTAATATCATCATACCTCGGCGACAAGAAACTGTTGGATTGGGAGCCTATCATTGTGCGACTCCTGGTTCTTGGATTGCAAACAGAAGAGAAGAAACGCAATGATTTCTATTATAAGCTATCTAAGAATACAGATGCCAGAAAAGCGTTGGATGGAAAACTGAAAAAGACCTTCGACAGGAGCTATAATCCCAATTCCGAACTGAAGATGAAAGAGGTAGCAGAATGTCTGAAGTATAATAGCATTACCCAGTTGCTCGACGTTGCTCCTGGAGATAACTACAAGCAGTATAAGATTAAGAATCCGATGATGCTTGAAGCCCAGAATAAAATCTATGAATATGGACTTCAAAGCCGTCAGTGGTCAGAAAAGTTCAATCAGGCAATGGTAGAACTTGGCAAAGACATCAAAGAGGAGGAAATAATCAGTGTATATGGCATCGATGCTCAATATAACTATATGCCAGAAGCTCTGTGCTGGCCAATCTTAAAAGAAATTCTTGAAAAGAAACTCATGTCAGATCCAGACGAGGTGAATGACAGGATGAGAAACATGTCGCTGAAATTCTCTCCTCAGTCTGACATACAAGTTGTCATTAAGTTCATCGAACAAGTGGCTCTCTATTATGAGAAAGTCAAGGGTGTAGGTTCGTTAAAGTTCAACTCTCCTGAAGCTTATGTCCAAAAATATATTGACAGGGAAAAGGGATTATATCTTGCAGACTTATGCTATAGACATTCCTTGGAAGCATATCACGTATTGATAACAAAGGATATTCCTATTGAGCAAACTATTAACGAAGTGAAGCATCAGCTTGATATGGAATATGCCAAGTTAACCAATGTGCTGAATCTGGAATGGCTGACTTGTGTCTTGGAGCAAGAGAATTTATTTGACGGTTTATCTATTGCCAAACAAGAAAACCTATATGCCGAGGAAGCGACTCCAGATAGTCAAGTTATCGTGATTTCGGATGCCTTACGTTATGAAGTTGCCGTAGAGTTGATGCAGGAACTGGCCAGTAAGAAGACTGACCATGACTTGAAGTTGACAGTTCGCAAGGCTATGCTGCCTACCGAAACAAAGTATTGCAAAACTGCCATGCTACCCCACCATTCATTGACTCTTCAGGGTAATGAAATGGCTGTGGACAATGCCGTCTTATCTACAATCGAAAGCAGGACTAATCACCTACGCAGATATAAAGATAAGTCGCTCTGCATCACCTATGAGGAACTGATGAATGGGCCTGTCAATAGCAAGAGGGAGATTTTTAAGCAATTCCCGCTTGTCTATGTTTTCCATGATACGATTGACAGAGCCAGTCATTCTCAAAGTCCGTTTGAAGTCATATCAGCGTGTCGTAAAGCTATTGAGGAACTGGCAATACTGATTCCTCGAATTATGGCTTCGTGGAATGTTACGAATGTTGTCGTTACTTCAGACCACGGGTTCATATATAATGACCAGGCATTTGAAGAGAAGGACAAACATAGTATTACAGAAGTATGTGAAGAGAAGAAGACACGCTATTATTTGACATCAAGCAGTGCTGAAGTCGAAGGCATTGTAAAGTTCCCTATTAGCAAAGTGTCAGGCATCACTTCTTCTAACACCTATGTTGCAGTTCCCATTGGAACAAATAGGCTTGCCGCTCCTGGTGGTTATAACTTTGCACATGGTGGAGCAACACTTCAAGAGATGCTTGTTCCTGTGATTATTGGTCATAAAGGCAAGCAGCAGAAAACCGAAAAGGTTGGTGTTTCTTTGATGAGTCACAACCTTAATATGGTCAGCAGTCGTTTGAAATTCCATTTGATTCAGTCTGAGGCTGTGTCTATGTCTGTCATGGAACGCAGGGTTACGTGCCAGGTGTTCAACGGTGATGAGCCTGTTACGGCAGAAAAAGAATTGCTTTTGAACAGTACAGACATTGCCAATCTGAATAACCGTGTGTTTGAGGTGACATTGAACCTTAATAAGTCTGTCACTTCGAGTGTGCTCCAGCTTCGCATCTATGATGTGGATGACAGGCTGAATCCCCTGATTAAGGAAACTGTGAAGAATAATACAATGATAGAACAAGATTTCTAAAAATTCAACGATATGACATTACAGCAGAAAATAATGAATGCCTTTATTGGCAAAGTGGTTAGAAAAGACCTTGCCTTCCAAGTAAAAGGAGGTCTTCCCGTTCCAACCTATGTGCTGGAGTATCTGTTAGGACAGTATTGTGCCACTGACGACGAAGAGGCCATAGAGCTTGGATTGGAGAAAGTAAAGCAAGTTATTCAGAACAACTATGTTCATCGTGCAGAGGCCGAATCAGTCAAAGGAAAAATCCGTGAAGCAGGCCGCTATCGAGTTATTGATAAAATCTCAGTGACACTAAATGAGAAACTTGACCTGTATGAGGCAGAGTTTGCCAATCTTGGGCTTTCTCATGTCCCCATAGGAACTCAATATGTTAAGGCTAACCCAAAGTTGCTTTCTGGCAACGGAGTTTGGTGCATTGTCACTATTGGCTATTTACAAGGTGAGGATATTAAAGTACGCTGGGACATTCAGACTTTGAAACCTATTCAGATTTCGAATATCGATGTTCAGGAATACATTGATCAGCGCAAGAACTTCACTACAGATGAATGGATAGACTTCATGATGCACACTGTTGGCCTGAATCCAGAGTCAATGAATCGCCGAGAGAAGTTTATCACTCTTGCACGTCTGTTGCCACATGTTGAGAATAACTTCAACTTTGTGGAACTCGGTCCTAAAGGTACAGGTAAGAGTCATGTGTTCCAGGAACTCTCACCTTACGGTGTTCTGGTCAGTGGTGGTGATGTTACTTCTGCCCGACTGTTTGTAAGAATGTCCGGCAAGCGTGAAGAGCTTGGCCTTGTTGGCTATTGGGATGTTGTGGCATGGGACGAGTTTGAACAGCAGAAAGGACGTAGTGTCGATGCCGTTCTGATTGATACCATGCAGAACTATCTTGCCAACAAGTCTTTCAACCGAGGCAAAGGAACCCATGAAGCAAGTGCATCAATGAGTTTTGTAGGTAACACTAAACACACAGTACCCTACATGCTGAAAAATACCCATCTGTTTGAAAGCATTCCAACATCTTTCATCAAAGGAGCCTTCCTTGACCGCATACATCTATATAATCCTGGTTGGGAGATTAAGATGCTGAAGAAAGACAGTTTCTCTAAGGGCTATGGACTGATAACCGATTATATAGCAGCAGTATTGCATGAGTTGAGAAATAAAGACTTGACGGCAATGTTAAAGGAGTATGCCAAGTTCGACGGTTCTCTCTCCGAACGTGACCATTTGGCTATTCGCAAGACCTTCTCTGGTATGGTTAAGTTGCTCTATCCAGATGGTCAGATGACTGACGAGGAAGCCTATGAATTGGTTGATTTCGCAGCTGAAAGTCGCAAGCGCGTGAAAGATCAGCTGTATGTGATAGATGAGACATTCAAGGCAGAACCGGCTTTCTTCAAATATATCAACTTAAAGAATGGCATGGAAATCAATGTCGAAACATTGGAGAAAGTCAGCAATGCCCTCATTGTTCCCGTCAATGCAGCACATGTCAGCACAGACCTCAACGATGGTGATGCCCAGACACAGGACACATCTATGTCTGGTACCTCTGAGGCTGCTACAGAAGGAACTGTTCATAAACGTCCTCGGATTACGAATCTCCAGGAAAAGAATTTGTCTTTCAGAATGGGTCAGACAGGTGTCAGCTATACGAAACTATTTGCTCCATACATGGAGAATGCTAATGAGATAACGGTTGAAGATCCCTACATTCGTGCCCCATGGCAGATTAAGAACTTCATGGAGTTTGTGACGATGCTGATAGAAACCCGTCCTGTTGACGACTTAAAGCTTCATCTGTTCACCAATGAGGAAGAAGAAAAGATTCCAGACTTGATAGACAAACTGGATGACATCAAGGATGACCTTGCTGGATATGGTATAGAGTTCGATTATAAGCTGCGCGATTTCCATGACCGCTGTATCAAGACAGATACAGGATGGACTATCACACTTGGTCGAGGTCTAGACATGTTTGAAAAGTACAGTCCATACTCTATAGAGGCACTGCGTCAAGACAAGCGTAAGTGCAAAGAGTTTATGGTCACTTTTATGAAAACCAAGAATGCATAATCTATGGCAAAGTTAAGCAAAAATGCATTTGCCATAATGGCGATGTGCGAAGAAACAAAGAAGCCATTTGGGATTACAGTTGATCCCAGACAAGGCTGCTATGCTTTTACATGGGCTTTCAAAATCAATCCTGATCAAGCGAAGCGTGAAGGATATGATAAGAAAAATGTCCATGGTGCTGTCATGTATGATGAAGACTTCAATGGCTGCCCTCATTGTGGCTCAAAGCAATTCTACATCTGCAACCGCTGCAAGAAGGTTGTCTGCTATCACGGACAAGAGTATGTGACATGCCCCAACTGTGGTAATTCAAGTTCACTCCGTCCTGCCGAATCTGTTGATTTATCAGGTGGCGGATTTTAATGAATCTATAATACGAATACGATATGAAAGAATTACAACCGAATGACTTTGTTAGCCTTACCAACGGCTCAAAGGCGAAAATTATCAAGGAACTGGGTAGAGGTGGCCAGGGCATCGTCTATCTGGTAGAACTCGCTGGTCAAAAGATGGCATTGAAATGGTACATCAATCCACCAGACAAGAAGTTCTACAAGAACCTGGAGGAGAACGTAGCTAAGGGTGCGCCTTCTGACGCATTCCTTTGGCCAGAGTATTTAACAGTTCAGAAGCCTAAAAGCAGCTATGGCTACATCATGAAGCTCCGTCCCCAAGGATATTTTGAATTTGGTCAATATCTCCTTGCAAGGGCGCAGTTCAAGAGTGTGGAAGCCATGATCAATGCTGCCATGAAGATTTGTGAAGGATTTAAACTGTTGCATCTAAATGGTTACAGCTATCAAGACTTGAATGATGGTAACTTCTTTATCCAGCCAGAGACTGGTGATGTGCTGATTTGCGACAATGACAACGTGTTCCCTCAAAAAGATGTGTCTGGAATACTTGGCAAGGCTCGTTATATGGCACCTGAAATTGTTGGTGGCAAGAATGCACCTGACAAGTTCAGTGACAGGTTCTCATTATCTGTTATTCTTTTCTTGCTTTTCTATGGCAATCATCCATTGGAAGGAGCAAGAGTTCTGGCATGTCCATGTATGACGGAAAGCTACGAGAAGAAGTTCTATGGGAGCGAGGCCATCTTCATCTACGATGAGAAGAACAATACCAACCGCCCTGTTCGTGGTGTCCACAACAATGTTCTTCGTCGTTGGCCAGCGTTCCCTGAAATTCTCCGAGAAACCTTCAAGAAAGAGTTCAGCGAGGAGTGCCTGAAGAATCCAGAGAAGCGCAAGATTGAGGCAGAATGGCAGAAAGTCATTCAGCAGATTCGTGACTCTTTGGTTATATGCCCTGTGTGCAAGCGAGAGACCTTCGTGGAAAATTCCGCTTCGCCAAAGTGTATGGACTGCGGTAAGAACTTCAATCTGTCTGGCATTTTACGGATAGGTTCCCGGGATATTCTGCTCACCCCGAACACAAAGGTATATATTGACCTGGACAATAAGCCTGACATACAGGTAATCAGCGTGCCAGGTGATGCCAAATATCCTGTCCAGCTGCAGAATATTACTACAAACAAGTGGACAGTAGAAACGCCGAGCGGTAAGCTAAAGGCAATAGAACCGAACATGACCATGCCCATTAAGGCAGGTCTGAAGGTCAGCATCTCAGGTGCAAGCAAAGGCGAATTAGTATAACTTAATTAATAACTTCAAAATTTTATCATTATGGGACTCTTAGACAATGAAAGTATTCCAAGAAGAAAAATGACGCTGTTCTTTGTTATTGACACGTCTGGTAGTATGGTTGGCTCAAAGATTGGCAGTGTCAACGATGCCATTGAGAATGTTTTGCCAATGATCGGTGAAATCTCTGACGAGAATCCCGACGCAGAAATCAATGTGGCTGCATTGGAGTTCTCCACAGGAACGCGTTGGCTTTATGACGAGCCAAAGGATGCCAAGGAGTTTATCTGGCAGCAGGTAGAGGCCGACGGCCTAACATCGCTGGGTGAAGCATGTCGTGAGCTGAACCATAAGCTTTCCAGAAACGGAGGCTTCATGTCATCCCCAAGTGGTTGCTTCGCTCCTGCTATTATCCTTCTCTCTGATGGTGGTCCTACCGATGACTTCGCAGGTGGCTTGCAGGTACTTCAAGGCAACAGCTGGTTCAAGAATGCCATCAAAATTGCTATTGCCATTGGTGACGATGCAGACAAAGACGTATTGAAGCAGTTCACTGGTTCGTTGGAAGCAGTTATCACCGTTCACAATATCGAAGCTCTGAAGAAGATGATTCGCATCATCGCAATCACCTCTTCTCAGATTGGTAGTAAGAGCACTTCTGCTACAGATGCCACAAAGCAGGAACAGGTAATCGAGGAAGTCAACAAGGCTGCTGCCGACGTGCAAGGTGCAGAGACTGCTGCTGCACCAGCTCCTGCAGCAGGTGATTCATACGACGAGTGGGACTAACAACTTAACCCGAAAGCAATATGAACTATATTTGTCATCATTGCCAGGGTGAAAGTCATAAGTCCACGAACAAACCTTGTCAGGATTTTGCCTATGCGGAAAGTTCCGAACAACTCTCCATAGCCATTGTCAGCGATGGACATGGCGGAGAAAGGTACTTCCGTAGTCAGTATGGTTCTGAGATGGCGGTAAACGTCACAAAGGAAGCTATCCGTTCTTTTGTTGAGAACATGGAACAGCTGTCTTTTACGCCTAAAAGTTCTAGGTCTGTATTTGACGATGCTCCATTTACCGCATATAGTTCTGCTATTGCCACAGAGCAACAAGAACATACCAATGCGCATAGAGCTTTGACATGGTTGTTCTCGCATATCATTACGCAATGGAACCAGTCTATTGCTGAACATGCCCGTAATAACGGCCTTTCTGAATGGGAGGAAGAACATGTTGAGCAAAAGTATAAAGACGAGTTCCTTGCGATGCGAGAGTCAGAGGATGCGTCCTTTGAAAAGACGTATGGCTGTACACTCATGGCGTATGTTCAGACACCAGGCTATTGGTTCGCTTTCCATCTTGGGGATGGGAAATGTGTCTCTATGCGCATTTCCGATAATCAGGAATTGGTTTGTGAACAGCCTATTCCATGGGATGAAAAGTGCTTCTTGAACAAGACCACTTCTCTATGTGACTCAAACGCTATCAATGAGTTCAGGTACTGCTATCAAGGAGATGGAAAGTTTCCAAGGGCTGTGTTTCTCGGATCTGATGGTATCGATGATTCATATGGCGACGGAGAGATTCTGAACAACTTCTATATTCAGTTGTTTAAGATTATCATCCGAAAAGGCAACGAATCGGCTTTCAAAGAATTAAAGAAGTCACTGCCAATCATCAGCCAGAGAGGTAGCAAGGATGATATGTCTGTAGCCTGTATTTATGACGATACAGCGTTGAAAGCTATGTTCCAATACCTTACGGCCTATCAGCAAAAGGTATTGGAGAAAGACCTGGCTGCCATTGACGAGAAGAGGCAAACACTTGAACAAAAGATATTGAACTTTGGTGATCCCGAGAAGTTGGACAAGCCGCAGCTCATCAATCTGGAGTATGCGAAGAAAGACTTGTCGAGAGCCGAGGATCAGGCAATACGGTTGAAAAAGCGTATGACTTCACTGAAGGGCGAGATAACGAAATTTAGAAACCAAATGCAGACAGACCTTTCTGCTGATAATGAAACACAGGAAGAAATCTCTCTGTCAGAAGAAGATTAAAGGATATGGGTACTTGTAAGTATTGCGGAAAAGATGCCGGATGGTTCTCAAAAGTACATGAAGAATGTGAGGACAAGCATCAACAGGGACTGAATGATTTCAGTGCCGTACTGGGTAATTATTTTGCCCAAAGAGTGTCATCAGCAGAAGTCTTGAAGGAGAAGCGTCGCCTGACGACGGATGCATTTCTCTCTGAGGAAGATATATGCGATCTTTCTGATAAGGCCATCCGTCAATATACTGCAAGTATTCATCGTCCTTTCTCGCCAAAGTCCATGCACCTAATGGATGAGTTTCTGAATGTGGTAGGTGTTTCCTATAGCAAAATCAATGGCAAAGGAGCTGTTGATGAGTTCACCAAGAAACTCCTTCGTGGTTTCATGGTCGAATACTTCACAGACCAGCTGGATCTGCATACAGCCCATTCCCGCTGTGAAAAAGTGCTGAATAAGTTCCCGATGGTCCCGAGCAACATTGAGGACGCTTATCTCTATGTGCTGAATAAGGCAGCAACAAATTTCCTTAAGAACGGCATATTGACCGATGATGAACAGCAGAAGATAGATGACTATGTTGGCTACCTTTCTCTTCCGGTCAATAATCTGCCAGCTTCTTATCAGAATAGTGAGATAAGCAAATTAAGTCAAGTCTCAATCATCAAGAGCATACAGAGAGGAGTTGTTCCACGTACAAATCTTCCGGCTCCGATTATACTTGGCAAGAACGAGTCTATTCTCTGGACATACAATGGAGTGAGTCTATATCAGGAGAAAGTCACGAAAGAATGGGTTGGTCGCTCTCATGGTGTCTCATTCCGTATTATGAAAGGAGTATATTACCGTGTGGGAGGAATGAAAGGAAAGCCTGTTGAGCATAGCTCAATGGAATTTCAGGGCAGTGGTTCTCTTTATGTGACCAATAAAAACCTGATATTCTACTCCCAGATGAAAAGTACGAAAGTGCCTTTCAATAAGATAGTAGGCATTACCCCTTACTCGGATGGCATCGAAGTCCATAAAGATGGTGCCAATCAAAAAAGAATGACCATGCAGGGTTTCGACCCTTGGTTCATCATGAATCTATTATCTAACATCAGCAATTTGTAGTTAATGGAGCTATATAAGGCCATACATACTATACTGAATCAATATGGCAAAGGATTGATAGCAGAGGAAAGACTCATCAATTTCCTCTCGGATTTCCATGCCTTTGATGTAAGAGCCACACGGCGTGTTATGCAAACCTTCCTTCAAATGGGATATGGTCAACAAGTCCTTGAACTTGACATACAAGATTCTCCTGATAAATTACTGAAGATAAGTAATATATCATTCCAACTCTCACAAGAAGGATTTCAAAAGAAACACGTTGAGTATGTGCTTGATAGTATATGTTATGGCCTTGGCTGGCAAGGAGAATTGCCAGAAGAAATTGACGAGAGCGAAGAGGAAGAAGAAAGTGTTGACAAACACTATGTGACCGTCGGCAACGTGTCTTTTGCCATGGTGAACATTGTTGGCGGAACATTCGATTTGGGAGCGACTCCAGAACAAGGATTATATGCCGCTTTCGATGAGAAACCCTCAATACAGGTTACGGTCAGTAGCTTCTATATGGCAGATGCGCCTGTAACACAAGCCCTTTGGAGTGAGATTATGGATGATAATCCAAGCCATTTTAAGGGTGACAACCTACCTGTGGAAAGAGTCTCATGGGAAGACTGTCAAGAGTTCATCAAGAGACTGAGCATCCAGACTGGCATTAAATTTAGACTTCCGACTGAAGCTGAATGGGAATATGCGGCTCGTGGTGGCCAGTATTCCAAGCATCATAAATATGCAGGGGCTAATGACGATGCCAAGTCAGGCTCTCTGTGGTATAAGGAGAACAGCCAATCTCAAAGTCATGAAGTCAAGACCAAGTTAGCAAATGAACTTGACCTGTATGACATGAGCGGTAATATATCAGAATGGTGCAGCGACTGGTATTTCAACTCCTATGCGAACAATGGTGAAAGGGTTAATCCCAAAGGCCCTTCATCAGGTGTGGCTAAAGTGTACCGTGGCGGCAGCTGGGATGACAAGGCCATGAACTGTCGTGTCAGCAAGCGGTTTAGCATGAATCCTATTTTCAAGAATAAGCTGGTCGGGCTACGTCTGGCCGCAACAAACATTTAGCGTGATATGAAGACATACGATAATGAGCAGTTGAAGGCAATCAATGCCAATGGTGGTTACTACCTTGTACTTGCACCTCCGGGATGTGGAAAAACAGACATCCTTTCAGAGCGTATAGTTAGAGCCAAACAGCAAGGCGTTGGCTTTGAGGATATGCTGTGTCTGACATTTACCAATCGCGCATCAAGGGGTATGCGTGATAGGGTGAGGCGGAAAGTTGGTGAGGACGCTTGTAATATTTTTGTCGGAAATGTTCATAGGTATTGCTCCAACTTCCTATACAATAATGCCTTGGTGGCAGAGAACTCTTCCATTATTGATGAGGATGACTTAGCAGACATATTGCTAAGTTTCGATCCAGACCTGTTTCTCAACAAGAAAGGCAATCCTGATAAGATGAAGGTGTCTCTTGTTGACAACATCGACGCATACATTACCCAGAGAAAGTTGAACCATCCCACTTCAGCCATCTTCTTGCCGGAACAGTTTGACCGTTATTATCAAGTTGCTAAGAGTGCGAACTTCGACCCTAACAAGATTGACAGCCTGAACTATATGGTAAAGTATGCTTTGCTATACCATCAATATAAGGAAGAACGTAACATCATCAGTTTCTCAGACATCCTGATACTTGCTTATGAGGGACTGCGCAAAGACACAGCACGTGAATATAAGAGATACCCTTGGATTCAGGTCGATGAGGTGCAGGACTTGAATGCTCTGCAGACTGCTATCATTGACGAGCTGCTTGACAAGACTAAGGAGTTCACTGTCATGTATCTTGGTGATGAGCAACAAGCCATTTTCTCCTTCCTCGGTGCAAAGCTCGGCCAGCTACAACTTTTGAAACAAAGGTGTGCCGGTCATATCATGACACTTGGTACAAACTACCGTTCCCCAAAATATCTGCTTGACATATTCAACACCTATGCTGAAGAAGAACTTGGAGTAGACCCGTCCTTGTTACCTCAATCAACTCGTGACATCGAGCATGACAAACTCGACCTCATTCTCACAGGTAATCCCTCAATAGAAGACGAGGATGAGCGTATAACCAGGATGATAGAATACTATCTTCGCTTCGATGACGAAAGAGTGGCCATCCTTGTTCCCACCAATGATGCAGCTGACAGAATCAGTGAAAAACTAAACAGCGAAGGCATCACCCATTTTAAGATTTCGGGTACAGACATGTTCAAAACGAAATCTTACAAGACCTTATCATCGTTTTTCTGTGTCAATGCCAACGACTTCAACAACCTAGCATGGGCAAGACTCCTTCATGGTATTGGAGCGATAAGAACAGGTGCAAGTGCCAGAGGTTTCCTTGCCAAACTGAAAAATCTGATGATGACACCTACCGACCTTTTTTCTGACAAGTCATATGTTGCCCGTTTCAATGAAGAGTACGAGTCGAAGGAGTTCGTGTTCTTTGATACGGAAACAACGGGACTCAACGTTTTGGAAGACGACATCGTACAAATTGCAGCTTTCAAGGTAAATAAGGGACAGAGAGTTCCCGGTTCGGATTTTGTAATCTTCTTGCATACTGACAAGGAAATTCCGGCTAAACTTGGTGACATTGACAATCCACTCATTGAGGCATACGCCAATAATCTGCATTACAGCCGAGAAGAAGGCTTACGTATGTTCATAGATTATATAGGTGATTGCCCCATCCTCGGCCACAATGTCAACTATGACTACAGGATTCTTCAGAAGAATGTGGAGAGAGAACTGAAAGAGCAGGTCACTTATGATATTTTTGATTCCCTCCATTTGATAAAGTGTGTGGAACCAAACCTACGCATGTACAAGTTGGTTTTCCTGCTGAAGGAGCTGCAACTTGAAGGAAAGAACTCCCATCTGGCTGATGAGGATATTGCTGCCACAAAAGCTTTAGTTGATTATTGCTATCAAAAATCTCAGTCTGTCATTCCTCAGCAACAGGCATTCGTTTCACAAATCAAGGTGAAGAATGTTATTTCCAAAATGATGCCTTTGCTTCCTCTTTTTGAGAATCTGCAAGACCATTTGTATCAGCCTGTCCAGATAATCGGCAGAACCATTGCAGACGAGTTGATGACTATCTATAATGATATGGTTTCCATGAAGATGATTCAGGACTTGGGAAGCAAGTTCAATGTCTTTCTCCAATTTGTTCAGTCAGAATGGGTAGATTACGAGAATGAACAAACCATTTTTGATGAAATCAGCTACCATATAAACGATATGACGGCTAGTATTAGCGAAGGTGACTTGGTGAATTCAGAAGACCTTATTCATGACCGTATCTTCATTATGACAGTCTATAAGGGCAAAGGTCTTGAATTTGATAATGTGGTTATCGTAGAAGCTAATGATGGTACATATCCCTATTTCTTGGTCAATAAGATTTTGGCCGCCCCATATCGTTATGAACCTGAGGAAGTTGCCAAGGCAGAAATAGACCGGAAGGAAGATGCCCGTAAGTTCTATGTTGCTTTGTCACGTGCGAAAAAACGCCTATGTATTAGCTACACAGACCGAAATGCGTGGGGTTATCTTACCCAAATGACACCTTTCATGGACTGTATTGATCATTATTTTGTGACAGGTAGAGCTGGAGCCGCGTCAAAGAAACCTGCCACGCCTGAACCAGAGAAGCAAGAAATTGCCAGAAAGAATATAAATGGTTCCGACCTTACATTCACACAGGACAAATTAATCTCTTTTGAAGAAAGCAGCCACACCTACAACGTACTAGGAGGTGGTGAGATGAGACCTGTAAGCTCTGTTATAGCCATGTTCTTTGAGCCGTTCAATGCAGAGGTCGTTAGCGTCAGGAAATGTAAGGGTGACTTAGTGGCAGCAGCTAAACTTAGGGAAGAATGGGAATCCAAAGGTTCCTTTGCAAGCCAGGCTGGAACTTTCCTACACAAACAGATTGAGAACTATTTGAACGATAAGATTGAACCTCAGTCATTGAAGTGTGATGTGGAGTACAACGGAAAGTTCCTTCATTTGAATAAGCGGGTTGATATTTCAAAGGAGTGGTCGTTCTTCAAAGCTTTTGACCAGGCAACGACCTATCAGCCCTTCAGGACTGAGTGGTGTATTTATGATAGGGATGCTCGTATGGCTGGAACTGTCGATTTGATTTGCGCCCGTCCTGATGGAACTTACGAACTCTATGACTGGAAGCGCAGTAACAAGGTAGATCCTAATGAAACCAATTCATGGTCATCAGGAATCAATGGCCTGGAGCATCTTCCAGACACATCCTATTTCCATTATTGCCTCCAACAGAATCTCTATCGGTACATGTTGGAGAAGAACTATGGTATCAAGATTAGTCGTATGAATCTTGTTGTCCTCCATCCAGATTTTACAACCTATAATGTTGTGTCTGTACCAGTGATGGAACGAGAGGTAAAGATCATTGTCGATTACATTACAAGGAACTAAATAAAAATCTGAATACTATATGGATGAAATTATATTAAGAAACCTGTTCAAGAACGTTGACGTATCTTCTTTGGATGATGCTCAAAAGGTTCTAACCTTCTATAAACTGGCTATTGAGCTGGAAAGAATGAAAGAGCCGGACATCAAGGATTTTTATGACTATCCGATCAACTATCATACCAATCAGCGTATCATGCTCATTGACTTCCCGTGCAATGAGACATTCCATAAGCTGTTTGAGAAGAACCGCAACAGGCAAGAAACCAAGTTTCCCTCAGACCTATATATAGGCCTGAAGATTAAGATGGGTGATGAAACGTATCGTCTTCTGAATATGGTGATTGATTTCAATGACATCAAGACTATCCATATTGAAGAAGAACTTCTTCCTGTCAGGATAGCCGATTTTGAAGTCAACTTGAAGGAGGCTGCTCGTCTTGAGCTTCTCCCTGAGAAGATAGACAGTATCAATGAAGGGATAAAGTCGAATCCGACTTGGCAGGGAATAATGGAAACTCTGAGGAAGGAATTATCCCCAGATGTTACAGTGACGGATAATCTATTTCTTGCCCTGAGCAGCAAAAGTATAGAGTTAAGCCAAATCTATTCTGAACTGAATAGCAAGCACTTACATGTAGGAACACCTTATGTTGCCCCAAGTGTTTTAGCAAGACCTGCTGCAAGACGGCAAAGTCATACGTTGTTGGAATCATTCCTGCTGAATGAACCTATTGACAATGCCATCAATACGGTTGATGTCGATAGCCTGCTTTGTGTGACAAAGTTGGACGACTCCCAAAAGAAGGCGATAGCAGAAGCTATGGGGGCAAGAGTTTCTGTCATTACAGGAGCACCTGGCACAGGCAAGACACAAGTCATAGAGAACCTTTTAGCAAATGCTCTGATTCAAGGAAAGAAGGCTCTTGTCGCCAGTAAGAACAATAAAGCAGTGGATAATGTCAAGGACAGGTTCGACGTTATAGATTCCTCCGGCTACTTCCTTCGCTTTGGCTCTCGTCAAGTAGTTTCAACCAGTACTTTACCATCCATAGAACGTGTTACGACTGAGATAAGCCGACTCCAAGACAATTCAGAAGCTTACGAGACTTGCAATAGACTTTACCAAGAGGCCGTGCTTAAAATTCAGCAAGGAAAGCAACAACTTGCTAGAATTGTTGAACTTAGGAATGAATTGCAGAATCTCGCGGCGAGAAAAGCAGATGCTCAAAGAACACTTCAGCAGGTTGAGCCTGAACACAACAGTAAAGTCGGTGAGATTAAGAGAAAACACGAATCTATTCTGTCGTTAAGCAATTGTTCAATAGATGAACTCAATAGGTGCTCATCTACAATCAAGACCCTTGAAAACAACCTGACGGCCAAGTTTACAGGATTCTTCGGGTTCTGGCATAGGGCTTTTTCTGTTAAGAAGAGTGCTGCCATACTACTCAATGAAATAGAACGTTTCCCGCTTGCACTGAAGTCTTTTTCTTCCCAAACTCAGTTTGAGTTATGCTCTGATATGTCAGACTTCAAATCACATGATGTGCTCTTCTCACAGATTAAGAAATGGCGTGACTTGATTGGTAAAGGATTGGCTTTTAAGCAGGAACTGGCAACGGAAAATACCAAGTTTGATCGTGCTAAGAGAAGTGCAGAGAATGCATATAATCAATTGGCAAGTGAAGAGCAACGTAAGAACAATGAATTATCTTCTCTGAACAATTCATTGCCATCCATTCAATCAAGTATAGCAGATGGAAAGAGATGGATTTCGGAGAACAGTATAAAGATGGTCGCCACCTATATTCATCACAACAAGAAAAAGGATGGAGCCGTTCGTGATATTACAAGCTATAAGTCATATTTGCCAGACCAAATTCCATGGAAAGACGATGAGTATATGAGATTTACCCAACGCACAAAGGCTTTCCTTGATATTTTCAATCTCTGTGCCGTTACCAGTCTTTCCACAAAGAATGCCTTTCCTCTTGCGTCTGAATTGTTTGATATGGTTATTATTGATGAAGCATCACAATGCGATATTGCATCTGCCCTGCCGCTCATCATGCGAACAAAGCAACTTGTAGTTATCGGTGACCCCATGCAGCTTCGTCATATCTCTGCCGTCAAGGTAGATGAAGAACAAGCAATTAAGAACAAACTGGGGTTGGCTAATAGCCAATATGTCAGATATGCAGAATGCTCCTTGTACGATTACTGTAAAGACTATATCAGCAATGTGACATCCGGGCAATCCACTCCATACATGCTGAGTTATCACTATCGTTGTTACCCGTCCATCATTGGCTACTCCAATGACATGTTCTATGGTGGTGTCATGGGGCAACGCCTTGAAGTGAGGACTGACATTACTCGTCTGAAAGGAAATCCCCAAGGAATAGTTTTAGTCAATGTCATAGGAAGACAAGTAAGCGACAATGTGAATGTCAATGAGGCAGAAGCCAAGAAAGCTATCGAAATAGCTATGAGGTCAGCACAATCTTATCCTGACGTTTCCATTGGTATCGTAACACCTTTCAGACATCAAGCAGAGAAGATTAACTCTATGATTCCGGCTAACTACGCTGACAGAATAGAGGCCAATACGGTGCATAAATATCAGGGTGATGAGAAAGACATCATGATATACAGCCTTGTGGTAACAATCAATTCCCCCGAAAGAAAACTTTTTTGGATAGACAACATCGTTCCGAATCTTGTAAATGTAGCTGTTACCAGAGCAAAGAGTACCTTGTACGTGGTCGGTAATCTGGATTACATCAAGGCCCACTCCAATGTTAACAAGCCATTAGGTCATTTGGTTAGGTATAACAATTAAAACATTTCTCAAATATGATAAACGACGATATACAAAGAGCTATAGACACAGGTGCTATTATTGAGATAGCATACACAAAATATGACGGCACTGCATCCATCCGTCGTCTTAGTGATGTTCAGTATTCCGAAGAATATGGTAATACGCATATACAGGCATTCTGTCATAAAAGAAATGAACAGCGCACATTCAAAATCAGTAGAATTAGCCGAGTGACGTTCATCAACTCACCCGAGGCTGCTGCTGATCAGTCTGTTCTCATCAACCCTACAAATGTAAAAATGCCTTATAGGTTCGACAGGAGCAAGAAAGTTTTTGAGTTATATGGCTTTGATTACAATAATTAATTGTAGCTATATATGAATGAATAATTAAATGTGACCATTATGACACTGGAAAACGCTATATCATACGTAATTGATAAAGAGGGACTTTCTATTCTCTCTGAGTCTCGATTTGGAAATTTTCTTAATGACTTACAAGCATTTGGAACTCCAGCAGTTAAACGTATCATCTTTACAATGTCAGATGAAGGGTATTTTGGCAAACTTCTAACTGGATTGAGTAGTGATAGCTACGAACTACAATTCAACGATGTCAGTATGAATCTCATACAGAAGGAAGGATATCAGCCAGACCTGGTACAATATATACTGGACTTTTATATGCAGTACACAAAAGTAACAACACGCCGATTATGCCAATGTCTGCCACAAAAACAACAAAGAAGAAAAGAGCAGACAATCAAAAGGCAACGTTTAGTGTCATTCAGACAAATGACAAGTATGTCATTGAATTTGAGGGCATATCTTATGAGTTAAAAGAGAGCCAATACAGAGCTTTCGTTCGCAAGAAAGACATACCGGCTGACAGATTGAAAGTGTGGCTCGATTCTTATTCAGAAGAAAATAAATAAATCAGATTAGGTTATGGCAAGAAGATATTATTATGGCTATTCCAGAAAATCCACTAAGAATGCGGATGCCCTGTTAAACGGACTTTTTAAGCTTGGAACTTCAATGGTCTCTGCCTATGCCAAGGAAGCGAAACGCCAACAACGAGAGAAACAAAGACAAGTTGCAGCATACAATAGGTTTGTAGCACAAAATGAACGTGAACTCATTCGCCATCAGAAACAGGTGGAGATTTCTTTACGACGTGAGCAGCGCGAACGAGAGAAGGCATTACGTGAAGCAGAACGTGCAAGGAAGCAACAAGAAAAATTAGAGGAGCAGAGGCAACTTGAAGAAGAAATTGCAGAAATCGAAGATGAAAACGTCCTCTGGACTACCATTCACACATTTATAGATGGTGTCATTTCGGAAGATGACATAAATAATGCATTAGCAAAAATTGACTATGAGCAGAATAACATTATCAAGGATGGCCTTTTCAAAAAGGAATATCCCTCTTCGGATTCTGCCAGAGTCCAAGCACAGAAAAAAGCAGATAAAGAATTTGATATTGATACTGCTCAAAAGGAACTCTTCAAGGCTAGCTCTGCACTTGATAGTGTGAAATTTGATGAATTAGAGCCAACTATTGATTCAATTGAAAGCGAACTTTGGGAAGAGGCCAAGGAACAAATAAAAGCATTGTTTCCATGGAAACAGAAGAAGCTCCGTAAAGAATATGTAACAGAACGTCTTGATCAGAGATTCAAAGAGTCACATGATAACTGGCAATTACATTTGGATGAATTCAACCAAAAACATGACCAACTCCTTTCGGTCGTGACAGCGAAGAAAGAGGCACTTGATAAAGTAACAAAAGAGAAGCAAGCCTTTATCATAGAACGTACTAAAAAGCTGCATGATAGCGAAGTCATGGCATGGGAAACGGAGAAGCGTGAGTTCTATAACATGAACAGGCAAAATCTGCAGAATGTAATTGACGGTGACAAGGACTATATTATTGCCGCTGTTGGGAGTGTTTTCCCTGAAGAAGACCTTCCCATGGAATATTTTGTTGACTTTGCTTACGATGAAGGAAATAAAAGAGTTCTTGTTGATCTCGATTTGCCTGAAATTGAAGATATTCCCAACAGAAAGATTGTCCTCACGCCAACAGGAAAGAAGAGCATCCGGATGAAAGGACAAACTGATCTGCGCTCTGATTATGTCAACTGTGTATTAGGGCTGTCTATGTATGTCGCTCATTCCATTTTCAATGTGTCGTTGGTGATTGAAGAAGTTGAAATTTGTGCATTTACTCAAAGGAAAGAAGCAAATTCAGCTGTTGCAACAGATCAATATGTGTTCGTAGTCAGATATGATAGAGATTTGTTTGCTAAGGTGGACTTCAATCGGTTGGCACCTATTCAAATTATGGATTTCTTCCCACATCATTTCAACATGACAAAGGGATTTGACATGAAACAAATAGACCTAGATACCGCTTATGATAAGATGGACACTTTTAGTGTGGCAGATTATGATTCTTTCATAAACAGCCTGCCTCCAGAACCAGTAAAGCCACAGCCACCTACAACAAAGGTTAGCAGTTCAGCAGCAGGTTCTAACGTTTCTGCGCCAACAGATTTATATGTTGATGATGCGCCCGTTGTGACATTTCGCAAATCATCCAAGTTCTTTTCTGACATATATAATTTCATTGATAGTCTATCGAAAGATTCAGGTGTCAATAAACACGCTGATAATTTGAATGGAGTTCACATTACATGGACATCGGGGAGCTTTTCTGGCGATGGAAACACGAACACATATAGAGGAAAGTTGTTCTTTTGTTCTATCGTCGACTTATATCGTTGCCTTGAACAGATGCATATAAACATGAGTGCTTTTACGCCTCCTACATATACGTTTGCGCGTTATGCTATAAAGATATATGGAAATGAGGATATTCAGTATCAAATGCTTAGCAAGTATAGTCAAGTGTACAATTCTTTGATAAACATGTTCAAGCCTGTTAACATGATGATAGCGCTTAATCGGTACCACTCATATCACTTGAATCGGTACCATCTGTAGCGCTTGAATCGGTACCAATCGTATCGCTTGAATCGGTACCAAGATTGTAGGCAGAGCCGTCATGTT
>Ga0256406_1000652_pt1 | contig 61778 bp, 51 predicted proteins | sample RumenRJG_03DNA_FD_185986 | JGI IMG/M metagenome (GOLD analysis project Ga0256406, IMG submission 185986) | Bovine rumen microbial communities from Lethbridge, Alberta, Canada - RJG_03 | ecosystem: Host-associated > Mammals > Digestive system > Stomach > Rumen | place: Canada: Alberta | collected... | reverse complement strand
CGGGGAACACTTGGTCTTTTACTTGCAGTTCGATGCGCTCGTTGCCTTTCTCCGTCTCGGCTTTCAGGACGAAAGTCGTGTTTTCGGGTGAGTCGATGCCGGTGAAGGTGAACAGTCCGTGCTCGTTGGTATTGGTGATAGCGAATCTGCCGGTCTGCGGGGAGATGAGTGTGACGACAGCTTTCTTGACGGGCTTCTTGAAAATCAGCGTGCGCACCTTGCCTGAGAGTGTCTGTGAACTTTCGGGAGTGAGCGTCGGTTGTCTGAGTTTTCCTTTCGCCACTTCTCCGATGTCATATCGTTCCCACGCCTGATTGGCGATGAGCGTGTCTGTCGTTTCGGGATGGTCGTAGTGCCATTCCGGGCGTCCGATGCCGTTTTTCACGTCGCTGGCGAGCAGCAGATGCGCGAGAATCGACGAGGGGCGATGCCCTTTGGTCGTGATGGGACCGGTGACGGAGATGGAGAGGTCTGCCCGTTCGCCCTCCCTCAGTTGGGGGGCTTCCAGTTTCAGTCTGACTTGCTCCGTCGTTCGGTAGTTGCCTTTGTCTGTTGAGAGTGTGAGTTGACAGCGCTCCGCATCGTTTTTGCTAAACAGCTGGCGCTGGGCGAGGAGGTTCCATTTCGTGTCGAACAACAGGAGCGAAACCACTCCGGCGGGAAGTGAGTCGCGGTGCAGCACGATTGTCTGTGAGCTGTTCATCTTTCGGGTGAGGAAAGGGTATCCGCGGCAGTGAGCCAGCAGGTAGAACTCCTTGTGGTGGAGGCTCCGGTCGATGCGGATTTTGATGTTCTCACCCTGTCGCTCGTAGTGAATCTTCTGTGGAATGTGCTTGTTTGCAGATGGCGAGCCGCCCGCTTTTCCTTTCTTGTCAGCCTTCGTCTTCCCTGTGACGTAGATACTTTTCATGTCTTCATAGCCTTTCAGCTCGGTCATCATCTCCGTGTAGGCGCGGAGGTGGTATTTCCCGCTGACAGCCGTAGTGGGTATGTCAACAAATCCGGCATATATACCCTCACGGTTCATCAGTTTCACGCGGTTGACGGTCAGTCCCTCATCGTCCGTCAGTTCCACATACACGTAATGGCTTTCCTCCGTCGGCTCGTGTGTCAGGGCGTTCACGATATAGACCTTCACCCATATCCTGTCGCCCGGTGCATAGTCGGAAGCGTCTGTGTGCATATAGGTTTTCTCCTGCGGGAAAAGCCTGATTTGCTGCACAATGCGGTCAATGACCGTTGCTGGCTCTTGGGCAAGGACAGGCATATTTGCCAGAAAGGCAAACAGCAGGACGGTCTTAATGGCTCTTGTTGCGTTCATCTTGTTTGGACAAAGTTACAAATATTCGTTTGTTTTGCCAAGTGTGTTGTCGCTTTTTTCGTGGTTTTTAGCAAAATGGGGTATTCCTTCGCGACTTTTTTGACCATTCTTTTCATGACGGGCTGGCGTTTCCTTCCATTTCCGATTGCATAAATATGCATTCGATGAGAAAAAGGATGGTGTTTTGTAATGTTTTGGAAATCAAGTGGTTAAGTTTGGGTTTTCAAAAGTGCCACTTTTGGCTTCTAAAAGTGGCACTTTTAGAGGCTAAAAGTTCCCCTTTTGCATCCTAAAAGTGGCACTTTTGGAAAACAAGAGTTGACCCCTTGTTTTTTTGTATGAATATACGCAGTTTCTGTATATGTATGCATACGTTTGCGCTTCTTGCAAGCGTGCGTTTTTGTTAAGCCCTCCGAGCAGGTTCAAGTCTGTTTTTTAGCGACGGCTTCTGTCGGTATTGCTGACTGTTTCGTCGTCTTTCCCGTCGTTGATAGGGAAATTCCTACTGAAAAATATGGAATTTACTTTTTGGAGATTCTTATAAAAGCATTATTTTTGCATCAGAAATAATCAATAACACGATAAATTATGAAACGATTTACTACAAACTGGACCCTTGTACTCATGGCAGTACTGTCCTTTTCCCTGATGAGTTGTCAGGACGATGACGAACGCTTGGCATACAACTTGGATGGTGTGTGGCAGGGAACGATTGAAACTGATAATCAGACGTATAGTACTACAATCTGTTTTTTCCAAGATGGATATTATGCATCTCATGGCTATGGTTACGAATATGATTCTGGATGGTCGTATGGGCGCACGACTCGTACCAATTTTGAGTGGTGGGTAAGTGGTGGATATATTTATTTGCAATATGAGGATTCCCCCAATCAGATTATAATGGATTATGATGAGTTGCCTTATTCAAGTAATATTGGAGAGCGGCTAAATGGCTATTTCGTTGATTATTACACGGGGCATGACATCGCAAGATTCTACCTGCGCAAGATGCATAACAACGATGGCTATTATGCGAAGGAAAACCAGCATACCGAAGACGACAAATAACTACGGTCGGGAATGAAAAAAGCGGGCGGCAGATGAGTGAATCTGCCGCCCGCTTTATATATATAATAATGTGTATTACTTCTTTTTCTTGCTGCTCGGATTCATGTAGCGTTCGCCTGTCTGCTCGGCGATGGCACGCTTCACATACTCCGGATATTCCAGTCGCTTCACTTTCTCGCCGCGTCCGTATTGGTTGCGCAGGAACACGCCGTCTTTCTCAGGCTTCTCTGCCATGTCGTTGTATTTCACGATGAGGAAGAACGCCAGTTTCTGCCAGCGCGCAAGCATCTCCTGTGCCTTGTCCACCGAATAGGAAGTCAGGTATTCGATGGCTTCGTTGCGGTTGGTCTTCAGCAGTGCCTGTGCCTTTGCCTCCACCGCAGGGAGAGCCACCTGATAGCTGTTGTCTAAGGAGTCGCGCACCTGTTTCAGGTCTTTGAACATGATGCCGTAGCGGGCATAGACCATGTTGGCAACCCAGTTGGACACCCAGAAGGCGTTGTCCATGGAGAACGTCACGTCGTCGGCACCGTTGATGTCGTAGCAGGGCGCCGTGCGTGTAGCGCAGCAATAGAATGGCGTCTGTGCCACCATGTTGGCTTCGTCGTTTCCGAACCAGATGATGCCGCCAATCTCGCGGGGCAGCCATGAGCGCATCTGGGTCACCCATGAGAAGGCTGACTGCGGAGAGGCGATATAGCGCTCGTTGAAATATTTCTTTCCCTTGTACGTAAATCCGATGCCCTGCGGATAGGGGGAATTGGTCAGACCGCGCGTAATGTCATCGCCGTGCTCCAGCTGCGTACCCTCGTAGTGGTCGCGCATGGCTGCCTGTACATCCTGCAAGGTCAGTTTCCTGTCGGGCACCACCCAGATAGGCATGTCCTCCCAGCTGTCTTCTTCGCCCAGAACGTAGGGCAGATATTTGTACATCCCCTTGCAGAAGCGGTTATAGACGCTCCACACACGGGCGTCGCACATGCGTCTGCCGCTGAATCCGGGCTTGTTGTACGCATCGCGGAAGCTGAACTCACTGTCCTTGCCGCTGAAACGTCCCGATTTGCGTGCAAACTTGATGACATCCTTGTGATACATGACGTTCTTCTTGTCTTTCATGTTGAAGCGCGTGATGCGGCTTTCGTTGGCATGTGCGAGGATGGCGTTGTCGGGGATACGGATAGCCACCCATACCGCTTTGCCCGAACCGGGACCTTGGCTGACCATCTCCAAGAGCCATGCTTCATTGGGGTCGCAGACGGAGAACGATTCTCCCTGACTGCTGTAGCCGTATTTCTCCACGAGGTCGGTCATCACTTTGATGGCTTCGCGGGCGGTCTTTGCGCGCTGTAGTGCAAGCAGCATCATCAGCGTGTGGTCCATCATGCCAGTGGAATCGACCAAACTTTTATCTACGTTGAACGTACTCTCGGCGATGCTGACCTGCCATTCGTTGATGTTGCCTACCACATTGTAGGTTTCTGCAGCCTCGGGAATGACACCTTTCGGCTTGCGCGAGTAACAACTGATGAGTTGCCGTTGTGTGCCTGGTGCGTATTTTGCTGCAGGATAGTGGGCAAGTCCGTAGAACAGCCCGTATGAGTCGCAGCAGTAAGTACAATAGACGGAGCCGTCGCTGCTCGCATCCTTACCAACCATGATGTTCGTACACGCTTTTGACAATATGGGGAATCCCATCATCAGCACGAACAATGAAATTGCAATCTTCTTCATATTTCAATAGTCTTAAGTGAAAAATTTAGTGGTTTTTGTCAGTTATATTTCCTGAATCGTTTCAGTACGTCGCATTTCGTGATGTGTCCATCCATCTGCTTGGCGTGTTGAGCCGCGAATCTGCTGAGCTCATCCAGCGCAAGATACTGTCTGGATGTGCGGAGAGGAATATTGAACCAGGTGTGGGTCGCATAGTCATATTCTTCTTTGATCCACGGGTCTAATGGGATAAACGACAAGGCGTAGAGGCTGTTTGCCCGCATTTGCACATTTCGGCTCTGCTTGCTGACTTTCAGATAGTCGATGGCTTTGCTCACGAAATCCATCTCTCCTGCGCGCACCGTGTCGTTGATGCTCTGCCCATAATGCGTGAGATACCAGCATTCACCCAGATAAGATGCCTGGTAATAGTCTGTGGCAAGTTCGTAGGCAAGTTGTTCGCGCTTCTCACCCTTTGCCCGTTTGAACTGTTCTTCCTTCTTTATGATATCCTGACAGAACAGGAGTTTCTGATTGGAAGTGAGTGTTGCCAAGAACGGACCTTCCGTCTGACCCTTCTCGCTTTCAGCTTGTTTGACAAACCATCGGGGCGTGGTGTATCTCCGATGTGCGAGATAATAACTGATGTTTTGTGCCTCCATGAAACTGAACGGCACCTTTTTCAGATAGGTCATCGCCTGTTTGAAATTGCCCTCAGCCATGTAACGAGTGCCGATGAAATCGTTGAAAAAGTCCTTGTTGGTGACAATCTGTCCCTTGAGGAATTTCTCCATTTCGCCCTTCGCACTCTTGCCGGTCCACTCGAAATACCTGACCAGTTCCTCTGCCCGCAACGTGTCCAGGTTGCAGTAGTACTCACTCCATGAGTAGTTGGGGTTCCAGCTGCTACGCTCCTCAGACGTTTCGGGCAGTCCATACAGCTTTTCGCGGTTGTCCATGACGGCAGTCAGTGCCGTGGCTACCTCCACTTTATTCTCCTTGTAGTATTTCGGGACAAGATTGTTGTACACCAAGCGTTCCAGCATGTCGGTATAGTGATTGCCCGAATAACTGTCTTGAATGCCCTCTTCCTTGATTTTCGCAATCAGCCATTTCATTTCATTGACGATAAAGCGCTCATAGTTTGCATCCGTTTTGCTGCCTCTCACAGACGCTATGGCACGAATGGCGCGGGCGTTGTCTTTCATGCGCTGCGTGCCGTTCATCTTCATTGCCTCTTCCAGGCTCTTCATCGCTGCTTCCTGCTGTCCGCTGAGGTATTGCAGTTCGCCGACTGCAGCTTTCCAAAGGGCGGGCGACTGTGTCTTGCCACTGCGTACGACTTGGTTCGAAAACTCGATGAAATCGGCAATTTCTGCACGTTTTATGGGTCGGGCATCGATGGTTGAGAGCCAGTCCTCATCGCTGTCCATGGTCTCTTGTGCATTGTTGACGAAGTCTTGAATCAGGAAGTTCAGTATGGGCGAATTGGGATCTTCGTCATACACATTCTTGATGCCTGCCAAATTTCGGTGTTTGCGCATCGCCCACTTGATGCTGACCATGTCTCCCTGCTCGGCATAGATGTCGCATGCCTGTTTGCGTTTTCCCGTCCGCAGCAAAGCGCCGGCATAGATGTTCTGCATCATGTCGCGGTAAACGCTCTTGCGTAGTTTAGAGCCTTTGCTGTTCCAGAGGCTGATGTTTTCCTGATTCTGCCCGAGAACCATGTTGGCGCGCATCCGTAGCAGCAGCCACTGGTCAGCCAGCCGGGTGCCCTTATAGCTCTTGGATTGTTGAATCATCTTCTGGAGGTTGGTCTTGCGTTGCGCCAACTCAGCTTTGGTGGGATACGACCATGTTTCTTTCAGTTGGTCGCTAATCTCCAGATACTCATTCAGTTGGGTGAGATAGGCAACCATCTCTTTGTCGCCATTGTCGTTTGCAATCTGCATGATGCGGTCACCGTTCCACTGATAGTTGGTGACTTCGCCATTGCTGTATTGCTGCCAATAGGCATCCAGTTGGTTGGTGAACCGGTCGTTCATCGCTTCGCGACGGAACACGCTGAACATATAATAATTATATGTGGAGCGTTCAGAAAAGCAAGCCCAGGTGTCGGCAAAGAAAAAGACAGCACTTAGGCTAAGGATTAAAAATCTTTTCATAATGGTATCTTTTTATTCGTTCAATATTCTCGTTACTGATGTCAAAAAGCACGATTTCATCGTTGATTTCTGACTTTTCCTTTCCAATAGCCTCTTTGGTCTTCATGACCATTTCAAGGGTCGGCTCCCTGACGACGATGCTGTCACCTTCTGTCGTGGGCAACTCATCATCGCTGTGCATGATGCCCACATACTTCCCTCCTCTGAACAACACCCGCCACGCATACACCGGGTAAGCGGCAGCTAATGGCAAGCGATAAGCAGACAGCTTTCGCAGATACGGGGCGGCATCCTTGAGGTCAAGAATAGGGTGCTCACAGTCGAGGCGGGTCACATCGCCCGTGTTATACATCATCAGGATGCCTCGGTCAACAGGCGGTGGCGCTTCTCCTAACTGGTGGAGGCGGATTGTTGCCGAAAGGGCTATGCCCTGTTTTTTTGCCCGCTCCCTCAGTTTAGTGAGCAGATTCATATAGCGTTCGCGTGAGCGGGCAGTCCAGTCGCAATCAATCTGTAACTCGCGGAGCGGGCTGATGTCGTTTGTTTCACACATCTGGGTAACACGTTGCAAAATCAGCGAGTCCAGCTTGTCAATAGGCTGGTATAGGCAGTCGTTCACAATATAGACGACAGGAATAATTTCCACTCCGATGGGGGCGGGCGATGCAAAGCGGACTGTCGCATTGGGCATTACCTCACCTCGTTCGTTTACAACCACATCGAAGAAGCGCAGATACATCTTTTTAATCTTGTGCTCGTGTAAGAACGCTTCTTGCACGCTGTCATTCCTGAACGTCGTGCTCCAATAATACACGGCATTCGTCTTCACACGTTGCTCTGAACATGCGCAAAGGGCGAGTAGTGTTACGAACAGGAATGACAGTTTTGTTTTCATACGTTTGCAAAAATACGATAATTTATTCGAATAACAAAATTATTTCGCCAACCATCTGGGTTTTCAACGTTGTTTGAGATGAAAGTTAATGAAGCGAGTCTTCATGGTGTATTTAGAATTTGTAAAATCAGTAAAAACATGTAATAGAATATGAATTATTGTGTAACGAATTGTTATTTTGTTATTTAAAATGGTTTAATGTGTTAAAAGAAATAGTAGACATTTTGTCTTAATAATGTGGAAAAATGTGACAAATTGTATTGATCAGGTAAAAAATAGTGCAAAATATTTGTGTGATTAAGATTGTTTTTATATTTTTGCAACCAAATATTTTGTAAATTAGACATTATATTTAATTAAAATAATAATAACTTTATTTAAAATCTCTATGAAGAAAAGACTAACTATGATTGCGGCCAGCCTGTTCCTATTAATGGGTACAGCTCTGGCTCAGACGAAGATCACAGGTACTGTCATTTCAGGTGATGACGGAGAACCGATCATCGGTGCTTCTGTCGTTGTTCAGGGAGCTACGGGTGCCGGTGCAATTACCGACATTGACGGACACTTCACGATTGACGTACCTGCTGGTAAGAAATTGGTAATCAGCTACATCGGTATGACGACACAGACCGTCACACCGAAGGCTGGCATGGTGGTCACGTTGACTTCGGATGCCCAACTCGTTGAAGAAGTGGTCGTGACGGGTATGCAGAAGATGGACAAGCGTCTGTTCACGGGTTCTACGACGAAAGTGGACGCCAAGGAAGCAAAGATCGATGGTATGGCTGATATCAGCCGTTCGCTCGAAGGTCGTGCTGCCGGTGTGAGTGTGCAGAACGTGTCGGGTACTTTCGGTACAGCTCCGAAAATCCGCGTGCGTGGTGCCACTTCAATTTACGGTTCGTCGAAACCGCTGTGGGTGGTTGACGGTGTGATTCAGGAAGATGTCATCGACGTGGATGCCGACGCGCTGTCGTCAGGTGATGCCGAGACGTTGATTTCTTCTGCTATTGCAGGTCTGAACGCCGACGACATCGAGTCGTTCCAGATTCTGAAAGACGGTTCAGCTACCTCTATCTACGGTGCACGCGCTATGGCGGGTGTGATTGTTGTGACGACGAAGAAAGGTCAGGCAGGTACAGCCCGCATCAGCTATACGGGTGAATACACCTTGCGACTGGTTCCGAGTTATTCGACATTCAACATCATGAACTCTCAGGACCAGATGTCTATCTACCAGGAGTTGCAGCAGAAGGGTTACTTGCTCTATGCCGGAACGGCGAACGCTTCTTCGAGCGGTGTATATGGTAAGATGTATGAGTTGTTGAGTCAATATGACGCTACGAGCGGTCAGTTCGGTCTTCCTAACACGCCAGAGGCAAAGGCTGCTTACCTGCGTGATGCGGAGTACCGCAACACCGACTGGTTCGACGAGTTGTTCAAGACTTCCATCATGCACAACCACTCTATCAGCGTTTCTGCCGGTACAGACAAGGCTCAGTACTATGCTTCTCTGAGTGCAATGTTCGACCCGGGCTGGACGCTTCAGAGCAAGGTGCAGCGTTACACAGCAAACATGAACTCTACGTTCAACATTTCGAAGAAGGTTTCTGTGAACCTCATCAGCAACGCTTCTTATCGTAAGCAGCGCGCTCCCGGAACGCTGGGTTCTTCTACCAACGTAGTAACCGGTGAAGTGTCTCGTGAGTTCGATATCAACCCGTATTCTTACGCGTTGAGTACCTCTCGTGCCCTTGACCCGCATACGTTCTACAAGCGTAACTATGCTCCGTTCAACATCCTTCATGAGTTGGACAACAACTACATGGACCTGAACGTGGCAGACATCCGTGTGCAGGCTCGTTTGAACTATAAGCCCATCACGAAAGTGGAACTGAGTGTGCTCGCAGCAGCGAAGTATTCAACAACCTCTCAGGAGCACTACATCAGAGATGACTCCAACCAGGCAATGGCATTCCGCGCGATGGATACAGCGACTATCCGCGACAGCAACTCCCGTCTCTATTCAGACCCGGACAATCAATATGCCCTGCCAGTGTCAGTGCTTCCTTATGGAGGTATCTTCAACCGCACCGACAACCGTATGTTCGGTTGGGACTTCCGTGCATCGGCACAGTATAACGATGTTTACAACGATATCCACATTGTCAACTTCTATGGTGGTTTGGAAACCAACTCTTACGACCGTCACTCTACTTGGTGGCGCGGTTGGGGTATGCAGTACAGCATGGGTGAAATTGCCAACTACGACTACCGCGTGTTCAAGATGGGACAGGAAGATGGTACAGACTATTATACCATGAGCAACCGCCACTCGCGTAGCGCAGCATTCTTTGCTAACGCCACCTATTCTTATAAAGGACGTTACACCATCAACGGAACCTATCGTTACGAAGGTACGAACGGTCTGGGTAAGGCGCGTAGCAGCCGCTGGATGCCGACATGGAACGTTTCTGCCGCATGGAATGCACATGAGGAAACTTGGTTCGAGAAACTCCAACCTGCACTTTCTCACTTGACGCTGAAAGCCTCTTACTCGCTGACTGGTGACCGTCCGGCAGTAACCAATGCTGAGGCGATTATCCGCAGCACAACGCCGTGGCGTTATTCTACAAAAGACAGCGAGTCTGGTCTGTATGTGTCCAGCACAGCTAACCCCGACCTGACCTACGAGAAGAAGCACGAGCTGAACCTCGGCTTTGAGGCAGGATTCTTGAGAAACCGCATCAACTTCACCTTCGACTGGTACACCCGTAACAACTATGACCTCATCGGTCGTGGCGACGTGGATGGTACTGACGGTTCGTTGACTAAATATGCAAATATTGCTGAGATGAAGTCGAACGGTATCGAGCTCAGTCTCTCAACCACCAATATCAAGACGAAAGACTTCACCTGGACCTCCAGCTTCATCTATTCTCATACGCACAATAAAGTGACGAAGCTGAAGACAACAACCCGTATGTATGCCTTCCTGACCGGTAGCGGTTTTGCACGCGAGGGCTACCCCGTACGTGCGTTGTTCTCCGTTCCGTTCATGGGACTGAACTACGAAGGTCTGCCTACCTTCCTCAACGAAGATGGTGATGTGACGGTGACAGGTCTGAACTTCCAGCTTACCGATCAAGACAAACTTGCTTTCTTGGACTATGAAGGTCCGACCGACCCGACGGATACCGGTTCGTTCGGTAACATTTTCAAGTACAAAGGCTTGACGCTGAATGTCTTCATGACCTATTCGTTCGGAAACGCCATCCGTCTGGATGCAGTGTTCAGACGCAGCTACAACGACTTGGTTTCTACACCGAAGGAGTTCCGCAACCGCTGGACAGTTCCTGGTGACGAAAACATCACAGACGTTCCTGTGATTGCTTCGCGCCGTCAGAACTGGAACAACACCAGCCTGAGCTATGCTTACAACGCTTACAACTACTCAAGCGTACGCACGGCGAAGGGCGATTTCATCCGAATGAAGGAAATCTCTTTGGCTTACGACTTCCCGAAGACGCTGATACAGCCGCTCGGTCTGTACAACTGCTCGCTGAAGTTGCAGGCTACGAACCTCTTCCTGATTTATGCTGACAAGAAACTGAACGGTCAGGATCCTGAGTTCTTCAACACTGGTGGTGTTGCCGCTCCTGTTCCCAAGCAGTTTACACTTACACTGAGATTAGGAATCTAAAAAACAGATACAGATATGAAAACAAGAAATATAATCTATTCCGCCCTATTGGCGGTTGCAGGACTGGCAATGACCTCATGCGACCACTTCCTCGACACGATGCCGGACAACCGTACGACCATCGACAATGAGGAGAAAGTGAAGGGAATTCTTGTTGGCGCATACCCGACTCACGAGTATGCAGTGTTGACAGAGTACTCGTCAGACAATGTGGATGAATTCAACAACACCCTCGGTTCCGGAAACAGATGGTTCATGGAACTGGGTCACTGGGAGGACATTACGGAAACCTTCAATGAGGGTCCAAACTCTTTGTGGACTGATTATTACAAAATGGCAGTGCATGCTAATTTCGCACTGCAGGGAATTGAAGACCTCGGTGGACCGACCACTACATTGTTGGAAGAATGCAAGGGTGAGGCGCTCGTGTGCCGTGCTTACGCACACTTCATGCTTGCCAATATCTTCTGTAAGGTGTATGCTCCAAAAACGGCAGGAACCGACCTGGGCGTTTACTATCAGTATGGGACTGCTACAAAAGTTGGTACGGTGAATGACCGTGGCAACTTGCAGGAAGTATATGAGAAGATTGAAGCCGACCTGTTGGAAGGACTTCCATTGTTGGGTGATTCTCATTACGATGTTCCGAAGTATCACTTCAACAAGAAAGCAGCCTACGCATTCGCTTCCCGTTTCTTCCTCTATTATGGTAAGTGGGAAGAGTGCATCAAGTATGCTAATCTTTGTTTAGGCGATGTGCCAAAGGCGATGTTGCGCGACTGGGTAACGTATGCAACCTATGAGAAGTCAAGGTATGGACGTCCGGTTCAATATGTGTCGTCAGACCACAATTGTAACCTGCTCCTGTCAGCTTGCTATTCGCGCCTCGGTTCAATGTTCACGAACTATAACAGCTACAAGCACTTCGCACACGGCTCATACATCAATGGTAATGAGACATTCGGTGCTACGCATATCTGGGGAACAGGAAATAGTTCTTACATTGACGGCGGAACGGGATACTATCCCGGTGGTGACGACATTGGTTACAACGTGGCATTCCGCTGCCCGAATCTGTTCCAATACACCGACCCTGTAGCAGGTATAGGTTATGCCCGTACCATCTTCCCGATGTTTGTTGCCGACGACTGCTTGTTGGAACGTGCTGAGGCTTACATCCACCTGAAGAACTACGACAAGGCTCTTGAAGACATGAATCTCTGGATGCGCAATGTGACAACATCAGATTTGGTGCTGACAACAGATACCATTCAGAAGTTCTACAATAAGGTCGGCTATTGCTATACGGAAACGCAAGAAGACCAGACGGGTATGGTTTCAACCATCAAGAAGCACCTGAATCCGAAGGGATTTGAGATTGATGCTGAGGGTAGCGTACAGGAGACCATGTTCCAGTGTCTGCTCAACATGCGCCGCATCGAGACCATGTTCCGCGGCAACCGTTGGTTCGACATCAAGCGCTTTGGTATCGAAATCAAGCGCCGTATGATGAGAAGCCATGTTCCCGGAACGCTGGTGGATGTGCTGACCTCTGACGATGAGCGTAAGGCGATTCAGATACCACAACAGGCACGTGATGCCGGTGTTACACCGAATCCGCGTTAAGTTATTACACTGTAACTATAATAATATAATGTGATATGAAAAAATATTTGATATATTCGTTACTGTTGCTGGCGGGAGCCTTTACCATGGTTTCCTGTTCAGAAGACGAACTCAGCAAGGAGAGTGTCATCATGGTTGACCAGGTTGACCAGAACCCATTCGACCTTTGGCTGAAAGCAAACTTTATCGATACCTATAATATCGAGGTTAAGTATCGCTTTGAGGATATTGAGTCTGACCACAATTACTACGTAATCCCCGCAGACTACAATCAGGCAATCAAACTTGCACATATCGTGAAGTATGCTTGTCTGGAGGCTTTCGATGAAGCATGTGGAGTTGAGTTTACACGTGCCAACTTCCCCAAACTCATCTATATGGTGGGCAACTGGGAGTATCGTAACAACAACACGTTCGTGCTCGGTACGGCAGAAGGTGGAAAGAAAATCTTCCTCGCAGGTGTGAACCATGTGGATCAGTACACACGTACGCGTGCAAACTTGAACCACTATTATCTGAAGACCATCTTCCACGAGTTTACCCACATTCTGAATCAGACGAAGGACTATTCACCTGAATTCAGAATGATTTCCGCATCCAACTATATCGCCGGTGAGTGGAGCCAGGGCACCAATAACACAGCATCGGTGTACCGTCCCAAAGGATTTATCTCCGGTTATGCACAGCATAGTGCAGGTGAGGACTTCGCCGAGATGTTCTCTATCTATGTGACCAACGACGAGACCACTTGGAATGGCTATCTGGAAACAGCGGGAACTGAAGGTGCTGACATTATTGAGGCTAAACTTGAAATTGTGAAGCAGTATATGCGTGATGCATGGGGATTTGAAATGGATGACCTCCGTAGCATCGTTTTGCGCCGGGAAGCTGACGTGGCAAACCGTACTGTGGATTTGACAGACCTAACCGTAAACTAAAAAACGAGAAAGAATATGAAAAAGAATTTGATATTATCACTGCTTCTCCTGTTGCCGGCATTCATGATGCAGTCGTGTCTGCACAATCAGGAGGACAAATTCGATGAGGTTTCTTCGCAGCGTCTGAAAGAGTATCTGCAGAAAGCCAAGAATGTGCTCACAAGTGCGGAGTACGGATGGCTCTTCGAGATATTCCCGAAGAACACGCAGGAGTATGGTGGGTATGCTTTCATCTGTAAATTCGATGAAATGACCGCAACGATTACAGCGGAACCGCTTCCCGGAACGAATGCGCCGTCGGGTACCGACGAGTGTTATTACAAACTGGGAACGGAAGACGGACCTATCTTGATTTTCGATACCTACAGCCCCATCATGCACTATTTCGCTGAAGGAACGGGTAGCGGCTATCAGGCATACGGCGGTGACACCGAGTATGTGATTGATGAGATTACAGACGATGTCATCAAGGTGCATGGCGCACGCTCGAAGAACAAGTACTATCTCTATCGCCTGACTGTTCCGGCAGATGAATATCTGGCAGCAAGGAGCGAGTTCGAGAGCGCTTATCTCGACCCGACGGATGCTTATTACACCTGCATCACAGGTACCATCAACGGTGAGGCATTCGAAGGTGAGTTCCTGACCAGCCGTCAGATGGAATATGCCGTGGGCGGTGCTACAGGCTTGAGTAGGAAGGCGTTTGTCTATACTGACGAAGGAATCCGTCTGTATAGTGCCATCACCATTGGCGGTGTGAAGATACGTGAGTTCAAATACAACTTTGACGACCACAGCTATACCGCTATTGACGAGGATGGCAAGGAATATCCGCTGGAAGGCTCATTCCCACAGTGGGTAATCAACTACGACGAATGGGCAGGCAGCTACGAGTTCTATATCAGCAGTACAACTGATACGAAAGTAATTTCAACGATGGACGTAGAACTTGTTCCGGTTGCTGACCGCAGCGTATATTTGATGAAAGGTGTGAATCCGAACTACGACATCACGCTGAACTATATCAAGACTGAAAACTCCCTTGAACTCCAGCCGCAGCTTATCGGTGAACCGCTTTCTAATGGTCATGTGGTACTTTTGGCAGGTTGGGCTAACGGTCCTGGCTACGTACACTATGGTCTCTATACGTCAACCACGGCTTCAGGTATGAAGACCTATTGGAATGAAGAAGAACAGATGTTCAAGTGGATTGACAATGGTAAGTGGAGCAGTTACAAGATGAATGCATATATCATCTATGTCTTCAACGGAAAGACCCGTGTGGGACAAATCTCTCTCTCTGGCGAGCAAGGTGCTTATGCCATCAACGGAGCTGCACGAATTTATGCAATGCATGGACTAAAACGTAAATAGTTATGAAAAAGTTAATCAGTATAATCAGTATTTTTGTTTGCACGTTTGCTGTCTTCTCTTGCAGTGACGACGAGATGGCCAATCCGTATGCAAAAGAGTCGCAGGTTACCATTGAGAGCACGGACGTCTTCTTCCAGGCTGCTCCGGCAGAAGGAACGATTAGCGTGTCCATCCCAAGCGGTATCTACAAGGTGGAGACAACAGCCCACTGGTGTTCGGCTACCTATAGCGGCAATACAATCTATGTCACTGTAGAACAGAATGCGGAGAAGTCTTCGCGCGTTTGCCGAGTGAGAATCTATGCCAGCGAGGACGACTACAAAGAAGTGACCGTCCAGCAGATGGGACTTATCTTCCAGGTAGAAGGACTCAGCGGCGACATCAGCTCTGATGATAACTCGAACAGGTTTGCCTATAAGTATCGCGCCAATTCAGAAACTACGATTGAGACGGTAGGCGATTTCTTTACCGCAGAACTGACAGAGGACAGCCTGATTGTTACCCTGCAGGAAAATAACACAGGTAAGATTCGTACCGGATACATCAACTACGTGGTGGGCGGACAGCCGGGAACCATCAAGGTGCAGCAGTACGACTATGAGAAGGACGTGCTCGGCGAGTACACACTTTACTATGGAACGAGTGGAACCTCAACGGCAGACTGCGTGCTTCAGAGAGATGCTGAAGGTGCCTACTCCTTGAAGTTTGAGGGTGGCGTAATTCCTATCAGCGTGACGAGTATGGAACTCAACGGGGCGAAGATACAACTCTCGAACCGTGAGGTAATAGGCAATTGGACATACGATACTACCACTACGGAGAACGCCATCCTGTTGCTCTACTATCTGAGTGGAAGCAGTATCTATCGTTCAAACACCGCCTTCACGCTGAGTGCGACGTCGGCACTCGACGAGGAGTCGGGCGTGCTGACATGGACCTTCGACGAGTTCTTCTCAAGCGGCAATACCTGCTATCGTTTCAGCGTTGTAAACACAACAGCTAAGACGTATGCAACCTATACCGCTATTATCCAGTCATGGATTTATCCGGACAGACTCGTGAAGAAGTAATAGTGTTTCATATAATTCATATAAACTCTCGATGGCAAGGGGCATTTCCGTGATGGAATGCCCCTTGCTTTTTTTTGTTCCAAAGGCAGGGTAGTGTCTTATATATAATAATGTGTCGATAGATATATCGACTCGCAATCTTATTAACCGCAGATTCCGCTGATTACACAGGTTATTTTCTGCGGGCGGATACACCGATCCGCTTGCAGATGCTCCCCACCTCTAACCCCTCCCCTCGGCGAAGGGAGGGGAGTAAAGTTAGTGGCTTTCCTCCCGTCAGGCGCTCCCCATCCCTAACCTCTCCCCTCGGCGAAGGGAGGAAGTGAAGTTAGTGGCTTTCCTCCCGTCAGGCGCTCCCATCCCATTTTAGGGGAGGGGTTGGGGAGGGGTCCCGTCAAACAGATTCCCGTCCCCTTCCTCATTCCTCCCTTTGGGAAGGGGTGACCTGTATAAACATACGGAAAAGGGCGTATAAATATACGGTTGAACTTTCGTTTTCCAAAAGTTGAACTTTTGCGTTCTGAAAGTTCAACTTTCACCTCCTAAAAGTTCAACTTTTAGCGTGCAAAAGTTGAACTTTTGGAAAATGCATCTTAATGTGCTGAAATACAGTGGTTTGCAAATCGCCCTCCCGAACTGCCACCTATGTATAAATATACAACAGCGAAGGAGTGGGGGTGCGGATGAAAAAACGAAACGCTGTCCGCAACGAAAAAAAGTCGAACGTGCATGCAGATAGAAAGATACTGCAAAAAACCATTTCCTGTGGGCATGTTTTTAGTCGTTTTACCACTTTGTTGAGGTGCGGACAATCTTTCCGTCTGGGAAAAAACGTCCCATCAGGTTTGAAACGGTGACAAAAAGTTAATGTTTTCAAACGAAATTTTGCAAAATAAGTACCAAAAAGTAATGTTTTAACAAAAAAAATTTGGAAGTTACTTCCTTTATATTTATATTTGTGCCGATTTTCGGCGAATTTATCCTCGCTTTTTATTGCCTTGGTAATGCCCAAATCGCTTTCCTACACGGCGTTTGTTGTCATTCATCAGGCTTAACTAAGACATTAAGAAAAATAATTTAAAATATTGAAATGTTATGAAGAAAAGACTAACTATGGTTTTTGCCGGTATGTTCTTGTTGATAGGAACAGCGCTGGCGCAGACAAAAATCACGGGAACGGTCATGTCGGGCGATGATGGTGAACCCATTATTGGCGCCTCTGTTGCTGTTCAGGGAGCAGCGGGTGCAGGCGCCATAACAGACATTGACGGTCATTTTACGATCGAGGTTCCTGCAGGTAAGAAACTTGTTATCAGCTACATTGGTATGACGACGCAGACCGTCACGCCGAAGCCTGGTATGGTTATCACGCTGACTTCCGATGCCCAGCTCGTAGAGGAGGTGGTCGTGACGGGTATGCAGAAGATGGACAAACGTCTGTTTACCGGTGCTACGACAAAGATTGCGGCTGACAATACGAAGCTTGATGGTATCGCAGACGTCTCGCGTGCATTGGAGGGTCGCGCTGCCGGTGTGAGTGTGCAGAACGTGTCGGGTACTTTCGGTACAGCTCCGAAAATCCGCGTGCGTGGTGCCACTTCAATTTACGGTTCGTCGAAACCGCTGTGGGTGATCGACGGCGTGATTCAGGAAGACGCGGTGGATATGAACGCCGACGATTTGTCTTCTGGAGATGCTGTGACGCTTATCTCAAATGCTATTGCCGGCTTGAGCGCCGACGACATCGAGTCGTTCCAGATTCTGAAGGATGGTTCAGCTACCTCTATCTACGGTGCACGCGCTATGGCGGGTGTGGTTGTTATCACGACAAAACGCGGTAAGGCAGGTAAGAGCACCATCAATTATACAGGTGAGTTTACATACCGCCTGAAGCCCAACTATGGTGAGTATAACATCTCCAACTCGCAGGAGCAGATGGGTATCTATAAGGAAATGGCTGCCAAGGGATGGCTTGAATTCTCTACGCTGGCAAACAGCAGCACTTCCGGACTTTACGGAAAGATGTACAACCTGATTGCGCAGTATGATGAGACGACAGGAAAATATGGACTTCCTTATACAGATGCAGCGATGAACGCTTACTTGCAGGAAGCGGAATTCCGCAACACGGACTGGTTTGACCTGTTGTTTAAGAACAATATCGTGCAGAACCATTCTGCAAGTATCTCAACCGGTACCGAGAAAGCCAGTCTTTATGCGTCAATCTCGACCATGCTTGACCCAGGATGGACTATGGACTCGAAGGTTAACCGCTATACGGCAAACATGAATGCTTCGTTCAACCTCTCAAAGAAGTTGACGGTTTCAATCCTTACCAACGGTTCTTATCGTAAGCAGAAAGCACCTGGAACCTTGGCACGTTCTACAGACGTGGTGAGTGGTTCGGTCAACCGTTCGTTCGATATCAACCCGTTCAGCTATGCGATGAATACATCCCGAACACTGGACCCCGCTCAGATTTATACGCGTAACTATGCGCCGTTCAACATCTTTAAGGAGTTGGACAACAACTACATCGACCTGTCTGTGGCAGACATGAAGTTCCAGGGCGAATTGAGCTACAAGCCGATTATGGGCTTGGAAATCCGTCTGTTGGGTGCATATCGCGTTCAGAAGACTTCACAGGAACACTTCATCCTGAATGAAAGTAACCAGGCAGAGACCTATCGTGCAGGTGTGGGTAACCCGACGATACAATATAACAACACCTATTTATATACCGACCCCGATAAACCCAACTCGCTGCCGATTTCAGTGATGCCGACGGGAGGTATCTATACACGTGACGATTACATGGTGGACCAGTTGGACTTCCGTGGAACCGTTCAATATAATAAGGTGTGGAAAGATACGCATATCATGAACCTGTTTGCCGGTATGGAGGCAAACCGCACAGATAAGGACAGGATGTACCATTCAGATTATGGCGTGGACTACAATTCTGCCCGTCTGATTACCATTACGCCAGAGTTCTTCAAGCAGGCAAAAGAAGAAGGAACAGTCCTTTCGTCATTCTCAAAGTCATGGACACGAAATCTTGCGTATTTCTTCAGCGGAAGCTATTCGTATAAAGGACGCTATACAGGTAACTTCACCTATCGCTACGAAGGAACAAACAAACTGGGACGCGCCCGTACCGCCCGTTGGTTGCCGACATGGAACATCTCCGGTGCATGGAACGTGCATGAGGAGCCGTTCTTCCAGAGATGGATGGAGCGCATCAACGGAGCAGTTTCACATTTGGGCTTGCGAGCATCCTATTCTCTGACAGCCGACAGAGGACCTTCCAGCGTGTCTAACGCCTTGCCGATATATTATTCTGACAATGCGTGGAGACCTCAGGGCGACCAGATTGAGACAGTTATCTATCTGAGCAATATTGCCAATACGGAATTGACATACGAAAAGAAACATGAGCTGAATATCGGTTTCGACGCAGGTTTCTTGAAGAACCGTATCAATCTTAACTTTGATATCTACTGGCGTAACAACTACGACTTGATTGGATATATCCAGACACAGGGAGCCGGAGGTTTCATCGACAAACTTGCCAACGTGGCAACGATGAAGTCGCATGGTGTGGAGTTAACCTTGTCAACTCATAACATCCGCACGGATGATTGGCGATGGGACACCGACTTGACATTCTCTTATGCAGCAAACGAGATTTCCGATTTGAAGTCGCGTTCAAATGTAATCAGTCTTGTCAGCGGAACCAGCAGCAACCACTTCCGTCAGGGATATCCCGTGTCGGCATTGTTCTCAATTCCGTTCGTCGGGCTGAATGACGAAGGTATTCCGGTTGTCATCAACCAAGATGGAAACCTGACAACGACAGATATCTATTTCCAGGAATATGAGAAACTGGACTTCTTGAAATACGAAGGTCCGACAGAACCAACTATCACCGGTGGTTTGAATAACACCTTGAAGTGGAAGAACTGGCGTCTCAACGTCTTCCTGACCTATTCTTTCGGAAACAAATTGCGTCTTGCACCGACATTCTCTTCTGTTTATTCAGACATGTCGGCAATGCCGAAGGAATTTAAGAACCGTTGGGTACAGTCGGGAGATGAGAATATCACCGATATCCCCGCTATCGCAAGCCGTCGCCAGTATCGTAGCATCAACTATCTGGGATACGCTTATAATGCATACAACTATTCTACAGCCCGCGTGGCTGACGGTGGATTTATTCGCCTGAAGAATGTGTCTCTTACCTATGATGTTCCTCGTACGTTTGTCACCAAGCTGGGATTGAGCCATGCTTCCCTGAAGTTGGATGGCACCAACCTCTTATTACTCTATGCGGATGATAAGTTGAATGGTCAGGATCCTGAATTCGTGAATTCAGGTGGTGTGGCTACACCAATGGCTAAGCAGTTTACATTCACACTACGTCTTGGAATATAATAATGATTTATCTGAAATATATTAATGAAAAGAAATATGAAAGCGATTAGATTTGTAACTATAGCATGTTGTTCTATTGCAATGTTGATGTCCTCATGCACCGACAGTTTCTTGGATAAAGTTCCAGACGAGCGTGTTGAGCTGATTAACGAAGATCAGGTTCTTCAGCTGTTGGGTACGGCTTACTCTACAGGAAACTATGGCTGGGTATGCGAGGCTTCCAGCGATAATATAATAGACATCAATGCACCGTATAGAGCAACTCAGAGTAACGGAACACAGGTTGACGTGCGTTTCAACCTTACTTCTTACAATCGTATGGATGAGGAGTTGTATTGTTTCGAACCCGTAAAATCTTCAACAGGTAATGATTCACCGTCTTCTATCTGGGAACGTGGATATAAGGCTATTGCCGTAGCAAACCACGCCATTGAGATTCTGGATCGCCTCAAGGAAGAGAACGGTGGGGTAGAGACGAAAAAGATGACAGCAGCGTATGGGGAAGCATACATGACCCGTGCCTACCATCATTTTATCCTCGTGAATATCTTCTCACAAGCCTATAAGGACGATGCTGCCAGTCAGAAAGACCTTGGTGTTCCTTATGTGACAACGCCGGAAGACCGCGTGTTGGTTTCTTATGACCGTAGCACCGTGACAGAGACCTACAACCGGATAGAAGAAGATATGCTTAAAGGTCTTGAGCGCATCAACGACGTTTACTATGCAAAACCTAAATGGCATTTCAATATAAATGCCGCCCACGCTTTTGCTGCCCGCTTCTATCTCTACAAGCGCGAGTATGACAAAGTGATAGAGCATGCCAATGCCGTTTTGGGCGAAGGAACAGCCAATCTTCCATCAATGCTGATGAATCTTGAAGGCTTTGATGATGCAACGACCGTGACGGACCGTGCCGAAATATGGCAGGGACCAACTGAGCCTAACAACCTGTTGCTCGTTGCCACCTATTCCTTGCAGTGGAGACGCTCTGTGGGATATCGTTTCGCAACGGCAGGAAATGCACTCCGCGACATCTATGGTCACTTAGGTCCCAACTGGACATATTACTGGTATCCTACGGCAGGTATTGCGGACGGATATTTCTGGGATGGAAACAGCGACCACGGATATAAGAGCTCACGCATTGCCGAACGCTTCGAATATTCAGACAAGGTGGCAGGTATCGGTTATGCACACATTATTCGCCGAGAACTTACTTGCTCAGAGCTGTTGCTTAACCGCGCAGAAGCAAAGTTGTTGGGAAATCATGACATTGACGGCTGTGTAGAGGATTTGATTGCTTATGAGGAAAGCCGTCAGTCATATTCGGAAAAGACCAAGGCAAGTAGAGCCACAGGATTGCGCCCGCTGACCAAGGCAAACATCGAAAGCTGGTATATCAACCCCGAACATAGTAATACGTTCCTGAACTGGGATTTCACGCAAAACATGAGTTCCAGTTTCGTTATCCCCTCTGATGTGACCGTGTACATGAACTGTATCAACGACATGCGTCGTTATGAAACAGCATGGATGGGACTCCGTTTCTTCGACCTGAAGCGTTTCGGAATGGAGATTGTGCATACGTTCGGTCCTGATGCAATCGAATACCGATTGGCATGGAATGACCCACGTCGGGCGATAGAACTTCCTCAGGAAGTGTTGATGGCAGGCTTGGAGTCTTCTCAACCGGAAACAGTTACTCCGGGTGACGGAAACAACTCCACTGCTGCAGATAATAAGGTTCAAAAAAAATAAATATAGAAGACCATGAAAAAGCTAATAATTTATTCCATAGTAGCCCTGTTGTCTTTCAATGTGGCATCATGCTCTGACGATGATTTGGGAGCTACAATCTTTGATACGACAGAGTATCCGTTAGATAGAACCGTGTTTACTTTCCCGCTTGATACGTTCCTGAAAGTAAACTTTCAAGAGCCATACAACCTGCGCTACCTGTACAAGTTGCAGGATATCGGTTCCGATATGGACTATAACCTGATTCCATGTTCTTATGAGCAGAGTGTCAACCTGGCTGTGCTCAACAAGTATCTTTGGTATGACGTATATAAGAAAATCGTAGGCGAACAATTCTTGAAGAAGTATAGTCCGCGCGTGATTCACTTGATTGGCTCACCAGCCTACAACCCGACTTCCGGTACGATAACGCTGGGAACGGCAGAAGGTGGTCTGAAGATTACACTTTACAATGCAGAGAATCTGACTCCCGACAATCTGGAGATGACCAACGAGTATTTCTTTAAGACGATGCACCATGAGTTTGGACACATCCTCAACCAGAACGAGAATCGTCCGACAGAGTTCGACTTGATTTCAAACACCTTCTACAACACCGCCGGCTGGCAAGACACGCCAGACTCCGTGGCGTTGGGACAGGGATTTGTGTCTAAGTATGCCTCTTCTCAGGCACGTGAAGACTGGGTTGAAGTGATTGCCAACTACATCGTGAAAGATACCGTCACATGGGAGAACATGTTGAATGGTGCAACGAAGAGCTGGGAATTGGCAACCGACGTGCCGGCAGAGCGTTTTGCAAGCTATTTCGTGAATGGGACAACCAGCGTTGATGCTGATCCTACAACTTGGAGACTGAAGCCCGGAATCCATCGCGACTCTGTCGGCTACTGGCACCGGAACGGAACAACCAGTGGCGATGTCGTTGCCACCTATCAGGTCGTGCGTAAATATATCCAGCGCGATGCCAGTGGCTATGCCGTGCCTGATGCAGAAGGAAACATCGTCTATCTGAGCATTGTTGATAAAACCAATCAAGAAAACGGACGTGACGTGATTCTGAAGAAGTTGCAGATGACCCGCGAATGGCTGATGGAGCGTTTCAATTACGACCTGGATGCCGTGCGCTATGAGGTACAGCGTCGTCAGTATATGCATGACGATAATGACAAGCTGATGCTTGACGAAGAAGGAAAGCCAGTCAATAAGCTGACCTATGTTCGCGCTGACGGTACGACACTGTTGGAGGAATTACGCCAAGAAGTTGAGAAATATAAGGCACTGATGCCTTGATGATTGGAGCATATTTGTTTAATAGATTAAATTTAAAGAATAACAGAATATGAAAAAAACATTGTCATTGTCACTGCTTTTCTGCATGTCGCTGCTCTTTTCGGGATGTGTAGGTGAAGAGAAAGACCTCTTTGATAGTACTGCGGCAGAGCGCCTGCAGCAGACGCAGAAGAAATATACAGAATATCTTGAAGGTACGACTTGGGCGATGGAGTATTATCCCATTGTTTCTTATACCGCACCGAAAGGCTTGGGTTACCTGATGCTTGTCCGTTTCAACGATAACGGAACGGTGAACATCGGTATGAAAAACTCAGTCAGTGGTAATCAATATGTTGAAGACACCTCTTTGTGGGAGGTGATTACAGACCAGGGCATGGTGCTCTCGTTCAACTCCCACAACAATGTACTGCACACCTTCTCCGACCCGGGACTCCTTTCCACAGGTACGGGATATGAAGGCGACTATGAGTTTGTCATGGTCAATGTGCCAGAGGACGGAGATTATGTGATGCTTAAAGGAAAGAAACGCGGTACTTATATCCGTCTCACCCGCTTGCCATATGACACGGACTTCGAGACTTATCTCACCGACCTTGAGCAGTTCAAGAACCGTTGCTTTGGCTCGACCTTCCCGAACTTTGCGCAGCTGAACATGGGAGAATATCACTATTATATGAAAAGTGTAAGTTCGGGAATGCCTGAGACCTATCCCGTAGGTGGCGACGCTATCACCGAGACGACAGTTCACCCATATCTCCTTACGCAGAAAGACGGAAAATACTATTTCCGCTTCCGTGAAACCTATATCATGAGCGACGAGGTGCAGCAGCAGGAATTCGTTTATGATGAGGAGGCAGATGTGTTCCGTGGAACAGAAAATGCTGAATATACAATCTCCGGAGAAGATGCAGGAGGATTCTTCCTGCGCAAGATGGTTGAGAACGGACAGAGCTGGACGATGACGGCATCTTCCTCTATGTCTGACAAGATGAAAACGTATATCACTGAGTTGAGTACGCAGTATGCTACCAAAAGATTTACGTTCAATAATATAGTCTTCTTGTACGACTCATCAGAAGAGACGTTCAAGTGCAGAATTGTCTATCGTGCAGCGACGGCTCCGCGTAACCGAACAGACATCTTCAACTTCACAGGAACGCAAGACGATGCAACCCACGTGACACTGGGCTATGTCGGTCCGGCAAATGCTGCTGCAGAAACCAATTATGAGCAGTTCAGCGCATTGGTAGATTTGATGAATCTCCTGTCTCAGCAGTTTGTCGTATCTCCTGAAGGTGGCAACAACTTCAACATGAACAAAGTCCGCCTGACAAGTGTTTTAGACCCAGACATCTGGTTCGTCTTGTAAAAAAGCAGATGGCAAAATCTTTAATATAATTATATTTATTGTTTAACTAAAACTTTACTATTATGAAGAAATCTTTACTGTTAATGGCTGCATTATTCGTCGCATCGATGGGTTTTGCACAGCAAGTGAGCAAGATTGAAAAGTCCTCTCTCAAGGACGCTCATAAAATGATGCCTGTCTTGTCGGCAGAAAGTGCTGCAAACGAAAAGGAGGCAACTCTGTTTTCAAAGCCGCGTAAGTCCGTTGCAAACGGATGCTACTACTCTCGTCCGATTGGAACGTACTATAGCTTTAGTACGGGAGCTACCTATCTGAATGTTCCCGCGTACGGCGCCCTTTTCAAGAACCGTTGTTCTGCTACCGTAAAGCCGACATCTGTATGGCTTATGAATTCAGGTGCCCCCTATACATCGGGCATGGATGAGAACAACGACTTATCTCTGTCTTTTATTCCCAGCGATTATGTGTGGTATCTGCCGCAGATTACTGCTGCTGATTGTGATACCTTCCGTCTGGGAAATGCTACAGCCGATCGCTATGCCGTAGTTGCTGACTCCATTGCGGAGGCATTGCTCCATGTGGATTTGAAGAATACAGGATTCTATTCTGCAAAGTTCTCTGATGGAGGCTATGCTTTCGGTAGCGGCGACGCAATGAAAGTGGAGGTTAATGCTGAAACGAAGGACAGTATCACCGTGACGAAGGACAGGTATTTCATCTTCTTCGATAAACCCGCAAAGCCGTTCTATCTGAAGGAACTCTTCTTCTGCGTGGCTTCCAACAGTGGTTCTTACATTGCTGACGGAGTTTCGATGAAGGCTGAGATCTATACTAGTCCAGACCCCACCACATTGGGTAATCCGACTTCTGCAGTCAATTCTATCGGAGAGAAATTGGCAACGTTCACTTTCACCAAGGATAACATTGACACATCTTATGGCGGTCTCACCATTTCCAATGATGAAGTTGATGATTATGGAAATTCACTGCCGGTGATTCTGACCGAACCGTTTGTTGTTGTTGTCAGTGGCTTTGCACAGGAAGGTGTTGATATGGGATTCCTCTGGACACAGCCTAGCAGAAATCCAGTTCCGGAAGAGCGTCCTTTCCCGACGATATATGAGTATGTGAAGGAAGACGGAACTGCATATAGCTATGGTTGGAGAAACTTTGTAAGCGGTCGTATCGACCATATTATCTGCGGTCTGAACGGTATGTGGGATGTTGTTGATGTAGATCCTCTGTTCTTTGACATGACGGCTCCCGTAGAAGGTGGTAATATTGCTACGACTGAAGGTGGCGGCACCGATGGTACTGTTCACTATGCTTCTTTACAGTTTTCCAGCACATTGCCTATCGAGTCAACATGGACTGGCGAGGAAGGATTTGAGAACTATTACATCGATGAGCTGCCAACATGGCTGAATCAGGTTGAGGTTCGTGATTGGTCACAGGTTCCAGCGGAAGGTACACCAGGTAGCTATCAGTATAACTACGGATTTGTTATAGAGGCAGAAGCCCTTCCAGCTGGTGTAGAGGGACGCAAGGCAACCATCCGCATCCTCAGCGACAAGGGTGCCGACTCAGGTCCTATCGAAATCTATCAGGGCGACCGTGATGCAGCAGGCATCAACGGCGTGACTGTAGAGGAAAAGGTTACAGGCATCAAGCGCGGTACGTTCAACCTCGCTGGTCAGCGCGTAGGCAAAGACTACAAGGGTATCGTGATTGAAAACGGTAAGAAAATTATCCGTAAGTAATCACGCTCCAGACCATCTGGAATAAAACTAAAAGGCGGGGACGCACATACGTGTGTCCCCGTTTTTTTTCCAGCCCAGCCCCTCCCTAACCCTCCCCCAAATGGGGAGGGAACGCCTGACGGGAGGAGAAACTACTAACTGCATTCCCCTCCCTTCGTCGAGGGGAGGGGTAGGGGTGGGGAGCGTCTGGCGGGCGGAAAAAAGGTCACAGGTTTCTTACTTTTTTTTACTTTTTCGGATAAAAAAGTAATAGAAAATTCGTGCATCTGAAGAAAATTGTGTACATTTGTCACCTATTACTTAAAAAGAAAAGACCATGAAAAGAATTTTCACGCTTGCAGTGTTGTTCCTCTTCACGATGATTGCCTTTGCGGGCAACGTCAGTGAGCAGCAGGCACTGCAAAAGGCGATGGCTTTTTTGAAAGCCAACAACCGTTCAGGTATCAATGTGAAAGCGAAGACGGCAGCGCATAAAGCCCCGCGAAAGGCGCAGGCTGCAACCAATTCGTATTATTACGTTTTCAATTTGGAAGACAGCCAAGGTTTTGTGATTGTCTCCGGTGACGACCGCACGGAAGCCATCCTAGGCTATGCGGACAACGGCACGTTCGATGCGAACAACATTCCTTCGAACATGAAATATCTTCTCGACGGCTATATCGAGGAGATGGAGTGGATGGAAGAGAACGGCTATACGGGTGTGCAGACTGCTCCGCAGAAGGCTTCCACCACAGTCGTTGCACCACTGCTGAAGAGCCAGTGGAATCAAGGCGCTCCCTACAACAATCTCTGTCCGATGCTCAGCGGAAGGCGCTCTGTGACAGGCTGTGTGGCTACGGCGATGGCGCAGATCATGTATTACCACAAGTGGCCCACAGGAACAGTCGCTAAGATCAACGGATATACCTGTAACAGCGGTGCGAAGGTAGATACGTTGCAGGCTACGACGTTCGACTGGAGCAACATGACCGATACCTATAACAATTATTCGTCAACTGCCAGCCGTACGGCTGTTGCGGAACTGATGGTCTATTGCGGGGCAGCGGTCAACATGAACTATAGTCCCAACGGTTCGGGTACATCCTCCTATTATGTGGTCAGTGCGCTGAAAAACAGGTTTGGTTATGCCAGTTCCGTGCAGTATGCCAACCGCGCCGGCTATTCGGTTGAGGATTGGGATACGCTGATTACGAACGAACTTGTGAACAATCGTCCGGTGTATTACTCGGGCAGTACCTCCTCGAACGAGGGTCACGCCTTCGTCTGTGACGGACGCCGCGCCGACGGCATGTTCCACATCAACTGGGGATGGGGCGGTTCAATGGATGGCTATTACCGTCTGTCACTGCTCGATCCATCTTCACAGGGAATCGGCGGAAGCTCCACGGGTTCAAAGTTCTCGATGCGACAGGCAGCAATTGTCGGTATTTCAAAGACGGCGGTGACGGTACCCACTCAGAATGAGACGATATCTGTGGGCAGACAGAGCATCAAAAATACGCGCGAATATACCCGCACCAGCACCAGTGCGAACTTCTCGAATATTACAATAGCAGTACCATTTAACCTGTTAACAGGGACTTATAATGTTCAAAGTGTCGGGTTGGCACTCTATCAAAACGGCACATATTCCAAACTGCTGACCAGTAGGAATGACTATGTTTATAACATGTCCATGTACACGGCAGGACCATTGGAGTTCACTATCGAGTTCGGCTCCGGCATGGCAAACGGCACCTATCAGATTGTGCCCGTCTATCGCAACAGTTCCAACCAGTGGGTGAAAACCGCTATGGCAGACAAAAACTATATCGAGGCAGTCATCAACGGCACAAAGCTGAACCTTAAAATCTATCCGCAGGGCGATTTCCAGGTGACCAACACCAGTTTCACCGACAAAAACCTGATTGTCAACTTCGTGAACAATACGGAGGAATACAACGGATACATCTATATGTTCAAGGAAGGAGGCTCTGATTGGGGAGAAGAGATTGTTGCCGTTCCGGCAGAGAGTTCGGATAAGGTCAATATCTATGTGGATGATGAAACGTTCACGGAGAACGAGGCTTTCTTCCTCTCGACCGACTACTATAGGCGGGAATATTTCTACACGAACCTCAGCGCTGCAAATACAAATGTGACAAAGACGATTGACTTGCTCAATGCCAATGAGGAAAAGACTGCCGTCTATGGAAAGACGATACGCTTCAAAGTGGCGTTGACCAATACGGGAACGGGCGACTATCACCACCGGCTGATAACGGAGTTGTACGACGCTACCAATACCACCACCGCCATAGCCACCAACAAGCAGGTTGTGGACGTGCCGGCAGGAGAGACGGTGACGGTGGAGCAGGAGTTCGCTCTGACCGATGCGCAGATGGGTAAGACGTATCTGATAAAGGCAGCACACGTGAACGGCTCAAGCAATGTGTATCTCTCAACCAACCAGTTCGATGTGGAATACGGAGCCACAGCATGGGATGCCGAAGGAAATGTGATGAGCATTCCTGCAAGCGACGGGGCGTTTACTGTGCCGGAGACAGTCGTTGCCATCGACCTGCGTGTCATTGGAACTACAAACATCACGCCGAACAGCAACCCGAATACCATCTACCTGCTGGAAAGCGTGCCCACAAGCCTGAAGGGAAAGAACGTGATGAATTCGTTGGGACGAACGGGAACGTTGACTCTGCATGACGGCTATCCGTACTATATCCCGCAACAACTTCAAGCCAAAAAGGTTTATTATAAACGCACATTCACTGCCGACGAGGCTGGCAGCTGGACGACGATAGCCTTGCCGTTCGCTCCGAATGCGGTGAGAGATGACACGGGTAACAAGGCGCTTACTTGGCACACGAGTGAGGCTGATACGGGGAAAGACTTCTGGATACAGGAACTGAGGAGCGTGTCGGGGAATAATCTGACATTTGCAAACATTGCTACTTTCACGGCAAACCGCCCCTACATCATCTCAGTGCCGGAAACGTTGGCAGGAAAGACCATTTCCTTCCAGAAAGTTTCTACCGTATTCTTCGATGTTGTTCCCGCAGCCATCACGCATACCGTCGGACAAGTGACGCTCCACGGCGTATGCGGCGATACGGATGTCAGCGGAAAGTATGTCCTCAGAAACGATAAATTCATGAAGGCTGGTAGCAGTGCCGGTGCGAAGGGCGCCCTGAAAGCAGGTGCCAATACGATGGTAGCTCCGTTCCGGGTTTATGCGACGATGGAGGGCGGCAGCTACGACCAACTGCTCATCAACTCCTCGCACACGACGGCGATACGCACCATCAATACAGATGAAATGCACGCCGACGGCAACGAGACGTGGTACACCATCAACGGCGTGCGGCTCAACAGCCGTCCGACGACGAAGGGTGTATATATCGTGAATGGAAAGAAAGTCGTGGTTAAGTGAGTGCAAAGCGAAAATTCATTTTCAGCTTTGCCGAACGTGAACTGCTTCGATGAAATCAAAGTCGTGGTTAAGTGAGTGCAAAGCGAGAATTCATTTTCAGCTTTGCCGAACGTGAACTACTTCGATGAAATCAAAGTGGTTGTGAAATAGGGCAGAAGCGAATCAGAAAGAGGGGCATTTTCCGGCGGAAGTGCCCCTCTTTTTGATGTCCGCATGAATATGCAAAAACCGCCGTAAAAGTGCATAAAAATAATAGTTCCGAAACGGTTTTGCAAAAGTTCAACTTTGAGCTTCCAAAAGTTCAACTTTCACCGCCTAAAAGTTCAACTTTTAGGACGCAAAAGTTGAACTTTTAGAAAGCACCTTTCAAGCTGTTGATAATCAATACGTTGCAAAATCGAGTTTCAAAATTCTCCTGTCGCATAAATATTCATTCCGTCAGAGGCGGTGATTCCCAATCAGTCATCATAATTCGTGGAGAGTTGTATTCCTTCTGTAGGGGCGGATCGGTGTATCCGCCCGGTGCCATATATAACGTGAGTTCGATGAATTTGAAGGGAAATGTGACCCCACCCCTGCCCCTCCCCTGAGATGGGAGGGGAGCGCCTGACGGAAGGAGAGCCACAAACTACACTCCCCTCTCTTCGTTGAGGGGAGCGCCTGGCGGAAGGAGAGCCACTAACTACATTCCTCTCTCTTCGTTGAGAAACGTCTGACATGACCCCACCCTAAGATGGGAGGGGAGCGCCTGGTGGAAGGAGAACCACTAACTACATTCCCCTCCCTTCGTTGAGGGGAGGGGTAAGGGGGGGGGGCAGGGGATTATGGCGAACTGGCGTAATTCTTAATTCACAGCGGTCTGCTTATTCCAAAAAAAATCCCTGACTGCCGGGTGGCAATCAGGGATTTGTTGTGCTGTTGGGAAAGGATGTTTCCCGATGATGTGTTTGTTATTCGTTGTTCAGGCTCAGTCCCCATGATTCCATGACGTGGTCAAGACTCATGGTTTCTACTGCTTCCTCCACGGGGTCGGGCAGGTTGCAGAAGAAGTCGATGCCGGTAAGGCTTTCCAGCTCGCGGATGTTGATGGCATTCTTGGCGAGGTTGACGCTGGTGAGGATTCTGTTGGTGTGTTCGAACCACAGTCCCAGTCCAGGTGTGTAGCCTTTCGGGGTCTTCTTGAGCAGTGCCACGAAGAAGTATTTCGGCACGATGAGTCCGTCTTTGAGATAGCGGATGACATTCGGCTCTTCGATGGTTCCGCCTTTCACGACGTAGATGGTGTCGGTAGCGGCGAGGTTGCCGGTCCATGTGCGGAGTTGGTCTTCCATCTTCACCCATTCGCCTGTGTAGTTGGTTCCCGCATTGAAGTTGTTGTACTGGGGATAGGCGTTAGTGTAGTAGAAGGTCTGCAGGTTGGCTGTCAGCGAATACTGGCGGTCAGCCGATGCACACATGTGTCCGCGGTCGAATCCGGAGCCCGAGTACTGATAGTTGGTGTCGGGGAATCGTGCACTGGTGGGCAGGTCGGGGTCTTCGAGGAAGATGTCCGATACGCGTCCTGCCGTTCCGCCGTAGCCCTTGTGCATCTGGTATGCTATCCAGCGCGGTGCTTTCTTGGTGCAGTCCCACTCAACGGAATAGTTGACTCCGTATGCGTCGAATTTATAGTCGGCAGTCTTGTGTATGAGTACGAGATGCTCGTCGTCATTGGATATTCTCGGCATCTCGAGCCTGCCGTATTCTACGCGTGTCTGTGGATTGGCATTGTCGTTGGTCCAGCCGGCGGGAGTTGTTCCGCTGCCGCTGTTGTCGTCTTTGTCGTCGTCGCAAGCAACGAGTGTAAGACAGCCAGCGAGGAGTAGCCACAGTATTTTGTTTGTTTTCATGTGAGGTGTGTTTTTAAGTGCGAAAAGGTGTACTCACCACGTATATGCAACTACGTCGTGAATGCACCTCTATCGTCTTTGTAAATGAAATACGGTCTGTTATTTCTTGATCTTACCGTAGCGGTTCATGAAGCGATCCACGCGACCTGCCGTATCGACAAGTTTACTCTTACCTGTGTAGAACGGATGAGAGGTGCTGGAGATTTCTACTTTTACCATTGGGTAAGTTTCGCCTTCAAATTCCACCGTCTCGTTTGTTTTGCAAGTGGACCTTGTAAGGAACATATCGCCGTTGGACATGTCACGGAACACGACGGGGCGATAGTTTTCGGGATGAATACCTTTTTTCATTTTGTTTACTTGTTTCTATTGTTTATACTTAATATTTTCCTTTTGAGGGGTTTGGGCTGCAAAATTACGAAGAATTTTGCAGCCTGCCAAATTTTCAGTCTTTTTTCTTATTGCGCATAAGTGATTGTCACTTTCTTGATGCGGAATTGCGTACCTCCAGAAGTGCCTGTCCATTCGTTGACTATTGATACGGCATTACCCGAAAGTGTTGCCTCTGCTTGCTCATTACCAACGTATTTTGTTGATCCGTAGGTTGTACAATGCAACTTGATAGAATGGATATTTCCATTTGAAGGAGTGATTGTCAACTTGTTCTTCGCATACATACGAAGCTCATTGTAATCACCAGTATTCCAATATTTTGGAGTTGTTCCACCACCATTAACTGCAAATGCGAATGATACGCCATTGATGGTGAACGATGGGTTCTCTGCCTGGTGTGCCAGTCCGCAGGTTGTCAGGTCGTATTCAACCACGTTGCTGCTGGCGGTTGTTCCGCTGGCAGTGAACGTAACAATTGCATTGTCAGTGTCCACACTTCTTGTAAAGCCTCCGTCGGTCGTTCCACCACCGCCACTTCCGCCGCTGTTGAGCGAGTAGAGGTGTGCCTCTCCGGCTACGGTCTCGGGCGTGTTGCCTTTGTAGTTCATGAGTTTGCCGTAGATGACCACTTCGTCACCGACTTTGATATCTACCTTCTCACCAGTGTATTCATTGTACTTGGTGTTGTTCAGATAGAGAACGCGGAAACAGTAGAACTCGCCAGACTCGGTGCCGTCTTCAGAGATGTAGAAGGAAGCGTTTCCGTATGTGCCGCCGTCCGTATAGGTTCCCTTGGTGGCGATGCGTGAAATCTTACCCTTCACATATACGTTGTCAGTTTTGTCGTATTCAGTATTGGAGGTCCATGTCAGACCGCTTACGGCTTGAGCTGCGCCAAGCGGATTGTACGGATTGTTGAGTGTACCGTCGCCCTTTGCAGTTCCACCACCGCTGCCACCGTCGCCGGTATTGCCGTTGTGAGAGTATATATAGCCATTGCCTGCAGAGGTCTCAGGTGTCGTGCCTTGATAGAGCACCAGTTTAGCGCAGACGATGACTTCGTCGCCGACTTTGATGTCTGTCTTGGTTCCAGTATATTCGTTGTACTTGGTGTTCTTCAGATAGAGCACACGGAAGCAATAGAACTCGCCGGTTGCCTCGCCACTGTCGGAGATATAGAAGGAAGCGTTTCCGTATGTGCCGCCGTCCGTATAGGTTCCCTTGTTGGCGATGCGTGAGATCTTACCCTTGATGTAGTATTCCTTATCGGTAACCACATCAGATTCCAGTGTCTTGCAGAAGAGGTTGGCTGCACCCGGAGTATATGGGTCTTCGAGTGTACCGGTTCCGCTGATTTCACCCATTCCGGCAGCACTCTCGCCGTTGAGGTAGTAGATGTAGTTGCCTTGTGTGAATTCGTATTCGCCGTTGCGGCTCACGAGTTTTCCGCAGATGATGACTTCGTCACCGGGTTTGATTTCGTTCTCAGAGATGAACTTTCTGTTGCCCAGTGCCAATCCGCGATATACCTGCAGCACGTTCTTTGCCGTACCGTCGTCGGAGATGGTGTAAGTAGCGTTTCCGTATTGTTTGATGTCCACCTCGCTGACGGAAACGATGATACCGCGTACATAGACAATCGCGTCACCGTCATTACCATCGGCAATGTATTTGTAGGCTCCAGCCACATTGAACGGGTCTTCTTCCGTTCCTTGTCCCAGTGGGCTGATGATGGAACCGCCGCCTTCCGACGGGTCATAATAAGGCGCCGGAACGTCTTCGCAACTTGTGAATGCCATGGCGAACACCAGGGCAAACAGTGAATAAAATAGCTTTTTCATATTCTAATCGTTTTTATTATTGTCTTTATATATATAATAATGTGTACTAATTGATGACCACATTCTTCACTTCCCAGTTTCCTGCTTTGGACTGAGGACTGGTATATTTGAATGCGATGCGGACGTTCTTATTGCCAGTATATGATGTGATGTCGCAAACTGCATCAACGAACTTGAAGTCGTTGGCTGGCCATGTGTCGATGTTGAGCTCGGTCCATGTGGCTGTGCTTGGCGCTCCAGAGTCGTAGTTGGTACTAATCCATACGGAGCAATCGTCCTTACATTCGCCGCCGAAGTAGTTGGCTGCGTGACTGAAAGAGAGTGTCGCTTTCTTCACACTGCTCAGGTCGATTGCCGGACTGATGAGCCAGCTCTCAGAAGCGTAGTTTACCTGATCTTTGTATGCAGATGCCAACATGCACGAATATTTTGCGTTGTGCGCCCAGATGTAACTCAATTCGCTTGGCATGTTGACGTTAACGATTGAGAACGAGCCTTGTCCTTCCAGGAACGTTTCGCTGAAGATGGCGGTCGGCATCACCTCAATGTCGTCGAGTGTGCGGATGAGAATCTGCCACGTGTTGCGATAACGCGTGAAGATACCTGTGATGGAAAGTTCACCTTGCGGCATCACCTCGTTGGCAAACTCGGCGTATGTGCTTGTACGGAGCACCATGCTGCTCGAGCTGATGCCGGAGAATGCGCGGTTGGCAGCATTCGCCGTGAGTGAGATGGAACCGTCGTCGGGAGCAAAGACTGCTTTTCCGTCAGCGTCTTTCAGTCTCACGTTCTTGATGGTCATCAGTTTGCCGCAATTGGCTGCGATATAGTTTTCGTCAGCAATCTTGCTGATGTCGAAGGTGGTAGGCTTGATTGCTTCCGGGTCAGCCTTTCCAAAGAGTCTGTAGTGGCTGTCCCAAGTGTATCGGCTCATGCGTCCGACGCTCTGTGCGCCCGTTTTCGTATTGGTGTAGATACCACCGATTTCCGGCTGCATGCCGTATCCGCCGATGATAAGTCCTTTCAGAGAAACGAGCACCTGCTGTCCGACGGGCAGTGAACCGTAGAGTCCTGACTGGTTGATGCACACGAGGATGGCTCCCGTCTCATCTTGCAATGAGAATTCGTTATAGATATTTCCGCCGATGTCGTTTCCTGTTACTCGTCCGAGCAACTGAACATCTTCGGTGATTTCAGTCATGCCGCTATTGGCAATGACCGTAGCATATTTCTGTTTCAGCTGTTCAATCGTAATGACGTTGATTGCGTTGATATCCAGATTTCCGTAGGGGATTTCGCCCTCTTCCGGATCTGCGTAGCGCTCGCCCATACAAGATGCGAAGAGCGTGCAGACGAGTGTCAGTAAAATATATTTCAGTTCTTTCATATCTGTATGGTGTTAGAATTTGTAAGCAAGGTTAAGCATTCCGTTTGTTCCGAATACATAGTATTTCTTCGGTGTGAAGGAGTAAGCGCGGGTGTTGTTGAGTTCGCCGGTGCTGGTTGTAGTGTAGCTGCTTCGGCTCTGCTCGTATCCACCGCTCACAATCTTCCGGTTGTTCAGGATGTTTGCCACCATGAAATTGATGGAGAGCGACTGGTTGCGTCCGATGCGGATGTTCTTTCCAATGGAGCCGTCAATCATCCATCCGCCATGTCCCTTCGCTTGTTCGGGGATAGGTGCTTCGATGACTTTGATTTCCGCAGTGTTCGGGTCGATGAAGATGTCTTCCGTCTTACCGTAGTTCATACGCTTGATGGTCTCTCCGTAACGACGGTTCGGAGCGTATGAGAGATAGATGCGGTCGTAGTAGTTGGCATTGAGGTCGATGAACCATCCGCCCTGGTGGAAGCTCAGTCCAATGCTTCCTGCGGTGAGCGGTGTGCCACTCTCACGCATACCTTTATTATATACGATGTCATCAATATATTCTCCCTTGGTTGAGAGCATGTAGCGCACCTTGGCATTGTTGAAATTCTTTGCGTCGCTGATGGTTCCGATGGTTACCAAGTCGAGGAACGAAGCGAGCTTGAAGCGCATACCGAGTTCCAAACCGTAATAGTGCTTCTTGATGTCTCTCATGCTCACGTAGGTGAATGAGTTCTCATCGTCGAAATAGAAGTTCTGCCATTCGGTCACGTTGGTCATGCGGTTGTAGTAAGCACTGAGGTTGGCGTGCAGCCAAGTATTCTGATATTGGTAGCTGATTTCGCTGCTGAAGATACGTTCGTTGCGCAGGTTGTCCACGAAATCGTTACTCATCTCAGGTGATACGAAAGCCGTCAGGATTTGCGGTGCGCGGTGCTCGTATCCCAAGCCGACCATGAGCGTTCCGCCCTGACCGAACTTGGTGCTTGCGCTGGCTTTGACACCTCCACTCACGAAGTCTGCTGCCTTGCTCTTGCCGAACGAGAAGTCGGCAAACATACCGTTGCGCATGTGTCCTTTGCGCTGCATGCGGTCGTATGCCAGCTTGGCTGAAACGTTGTAATGGAGTGTTCCGTAGTTCTCCGTGAAGCTTGCCCACACGAGTCCTTTCTGTGCTTTCAGCGTGTAGTCGTATCCGAACTTATCGCCTTCATAGACCAGTTTGCCGAGTCCGTTTGTCCCTGCGGTATTGAGGTCGTAATGGATGCGTGGGTCGGAAGACGGATAGTCGCCCAATGTGTATGAGTTGATGTTGTGGAAGGTAGATGCTCCGAGCATGTATTCCAGCGTCTGATAATGTCTTCCGAGGTTTTGTCCGAGTGTGAAGCCGACGTTCAGAGTCTTGTTCTTGTCGAGACGTGACGTCAGTTTGGAAGACAGTGTGACTGTCGTGTTGTCATTGTGTTTGGCTTGCAGATAGTAGAGGGCGTCTCTTCCGATGGCTGCTGCCTGCTTGTTGGCATAGTACAGCTTGTCCCAATTGATTTGGCGGTTTGCTTTCGATGCCGTCCAGAAGTTATATGCCGCCGTCCAGTCGGCAAGCGCCTGGTCTGTCCGGTTATAGTAATCGGTCTCATCCCATACGTTGAAGTAGCTGCTCGGCAGTGTCTTCCAGTAGTCGGGATGTGGATTTTCTGCGTTATTGTAATTGAGTTTCGTGCTCTTGTAGCTGGAATATTTTCCGAAGAGTGACGTGGTGAGTCGATTGTTCTTGTTGATATCCCAGTCCCATGTAGCGATGGCTGATGGTGCGAAATCGTTCACTACGCGTGAATTGCGCTTGTGTCCATTCTGGTATCCCCAGTAAGGATTGTAATAATAGTCGTTTGCCAACCAGTACGCCTCATCGGTGGAAGCTCCCTGTGTGGAGCGTTCTGTGGGGTTGCCCCATGTGGAGATGGCGAGCGAGTGCCCATTGTTCCATCGTTTCTGCACACCGAAGAAGTAGGAGAGGGCGTTGTAGAACGTACCTTCCGCATAACCTCTGTTAGCCCAGCGGTAGGTGACGTTTCCAGCGATGGCCCATCCGCGGCTGTTGAATCCAGATGCGTAGGTGTACATGCCGCGAAGCGTGTAGTTACGGTTGGCAGCACTCAGTGTCAATCGGTGTCCAGCCGCCATGCTTCCGGCGCGGAAGTCGTAATTGTTGCTTCCTGCCATTCCTGTCATTGAGAATGTGTTGTCCTCAAATGGCAGGGAGAAGTCAACGTTACGGGTCTGTTGGTTCAGACCGCCGACCATTGAATAGCGGAACTGTCCGCTTTCCATGTCGTTCATCGGTGCACCGTTGATGTACACATCATTGTATTTCTGATTGAGTGCGCGATAACGGAAACGTACGGGTGAGAAAAGGAATCCCACCTCTGACGCATACACATTGCTGTTCGAGTTTAAGATGGTGACGTTGTCTGTCATGTCGTTATCCTCTCCCAACTGTGCTTCAGTAAAGGTGAAAGCCGATTCGTCCATCGGTTCAATGGTCTGCTCAGTGTTGTTCTTTTTAGTATTTTGAGCAAACGCCATTGATGCACAACAAAAGGCTAACACCGCAAGTTTCAGCTTGTTCTGCATAGTGTTTGATAAATTTGTTATAGTTTAGGGTGCAAAGTTAGGAAAAAAAATAAAAAAAGGACCTACAATCAATACTTTTTTTCCAAAAACTGCAATTTATTCGGAATAATTGCCGATATTTGCAAAAAAATAATACAAAAGCATGATGAAAAAGCAAATATTTCTCTTTTTGACTGTCCTGTTGTTCGGCGTTTCAGCATCGGTGCAAGCCCAGAAAAGCTTTTCTGTTTACGGGATTGGATTCTATAATTTGGAAAACCTGTTTGACATAACGCATGACGAGGGGAAGAACGATTATGAGTTTCTTCCTGACGGAACCAATAAATGGACGGAAATGAAGTACACCAATAAGCTTCACAACATGGCGACAGTCCTTGCTGAAATGGGGACTGACGTGTTGGCGAATGTGGGGTGTGCGGTCATTGGTGTGAGTGAGGTGGAGAACGCGCATTGCCTGGCAGATTTGTGCGAGCAGCCGGAGCTGAAGGCACGTAATTTCCAGTTTGCACACATTGAGGGTCCCGACCGTCGTGGCGTGGACTGCGGGTTGCTCTATAATCCGTCATTGTTCGAGGTGCGCGACATGACGTTGGTGCCTTATGTGTATGAACTTCCTGCCGACAGCAATCGTGCCACGCGCGGTTTCCTGACCGTCAGCGGAACGCTTGCCGGCGAGCATGTGGCGTTTATCGTGTGCCACTTGCCGAGCCGTTTTTCCGGTTCTTATTACAGGGAGTTGGGTGCTAAGCAGATACGGGTGGTCAAGGACTCCCTTCTCCGCGAAGACCCTGCCTGCAAGGTCTTTGTCATGGGCGACATGAATGACGACCCGACAAACAAAAGCATGTATGACGAGCTTGGGGCGAAAGAGGATATGGAGAAAGTAGGTGAGGGCGACCTGTACAATCCGTGGTACAACGTGCTCGTAAAACAAAATACCGGAACGCTGAGATATGACGGCAAATGGAATCTTTTCGACCAGATTGTGATGACTCCGAATGCTGTCAACAAAAAAGGCGAGAAGGATTTTTCTACCTTGAAATTCTGGAAAAATCAGATATTCCGTCGTGACTATCTCTTCCAGACCGACGGAAAATATAAGGGCAATCCGAAGCGTACACACGCAGGAGGCGTCTGGCTGAATGGCTATAGCGACCACCTGCCGGTTGTCGTTTATATGGTAAAGGAAAGGCAATAAGCAAAAAACAGGGCGGACTTTTGTGTCCGCCTCTTTTTTATGGTTGCAACGATAGAACGTCATCCGCTGACTCCATTTCTGCCGAAGGGGATGCGCCTGCTGATGCTCGGCAGCTTCCCGCCGGCACACCACAGGTGGTGTATGGAGTTCTTCTATCCGAACTTCACCAACGATATGTGGCGCATCTTTGGAATCTGTTTCTTCGGAGACAAGTTGCATTTCGTGGATGAGCAGGGAAAAGCCTTTCGGAAAGAGGCACTTGAGCGTTTTCTGACGGTTGCGGGAATCGGGCTTTATGACACAGCTGTTTCCGTGCGCCGGTTGAAGAATACGGCATCCGACAAGGATTTGGAGATAGTGGAGGAGACCGACATCAAGGCGCTTCTGCGCGAACTGCCCGAATGTGGCGCGATTGTGACGACAGGACAGAAGGCGACCGACGTCGTTTGCCGGCAATTCGGAACCGTAGCCCCCACAGTCGGTGCGTACGCTGATGTTACCTTCGGTGGGCGCCACCTGCGGCTGTATCGGATGCCGAGCAGTTCGCGTGCCTATCCGATGCGCCTGGAGCAGAAAGCGGCATTCTATAAGGAAATGTTCGACAGAGAAGTTAGCGAGATTTTAAAATTAAAACGATAGAAGATATGACCATTATTGGAATAGCTGGTGGTACAGGCTCAGGAAAAACCACCGTCGTCAGGAAAATTGTCAACGCCCTGCCGCCTCACTACGTGGCAGTGGTTCCCCTTGACTCGTACTATAACGACACGTCGCACATGACCGAAGAGGAGCGGCACGCCATCAATTTCGACCACCCCGATGCGTTCGACTGGAAGTTGCTCAACCGCCATCTGAACGACCTTCGAAACGGAATCGCCATTGAGCAGCCCACCTATTCCTACATCCTCTGCAACCGTTTGCCGGAGACTGTTCACGTGGAGCCGAAGCCTGTCATCATCGTTGAGGGAATCATGATGCTTATCAATAAGAAATTGCGCGACATGATGGACCTGAAAATCTACGTGGACACCGATTCCGATGAACGGCTCATACGCAACATCCAGCGCGATGTGGTGGAGCGCGGACGAACGGTCGATATGGTCTTGGAGCGCTATCTGCAAGTGCTTAAGCCGATGCATGAGCAATTCATCGAGCCGACGAAGAAATATGCCGACCTTATCATTCCGCAAGGAGGCGAGAATCTGAAAGGTATTGGAATCCTTTGCAAATACATCGAAGGCTTGGTGAATGTCTGAAACAGCATCATCGGAAAGTAAACGCGACAGATGTGCACGGCTTTAATAGACAGAATGATGGTGAAATTGATACTGGTGCGTCACGGTGAGACGGTCGATAATGTGAACCAAGTGCTGCAAGGACAGACGCAAGGCATGCTGAACGAGCATGGCAGGCGCCAGGCGCAGCAGTTGTGCGAGCATCTGGCAGGTCAGGCGATAGATGTCTTCATGTCGAGCGATTTGGAACGGGCTATAGAGACCTGTCGGATTATTGCCGAACCGCATGGGGCACCTGTCGTGACAACGCCTCTGTTGCGGGAGCGCGACTGGGGTGGTTTCACGGGCGAATACATCCCCGACTTGAAAGACAAAGTGTGGCCGGCGGATGTGGAGACGCTGGAGAGTCTGAAAGGGCGCGCCGCATCGTTTCTCAACGAGTTGCGTGCGGAGTATGCCGGGAAGACCGTGTTGGCTGTCGGTCACGGCATTATCAACAAAGCCATCCAGTCGGTGCTGTACGACAAGCCGATGAACGAAGTGGACAAGATGGGGAATGCAGAGGCGAGGGAGTTGATAATCTGACCTTCCGACACGGGTGTTTGGCGATAATCGGAACTGAAACAATCCTCTGCATAAACATACAGGAAAAGACGTATAAATATGTAGTTGAACTTTCGTTTTTCAAAAGTTCAACTTTTAGAACGCAAAAGTTCAACTTTTAGGCGCTGAAAGTTCAACTTTTACAAGCCAAAAGTTCAACTTTTGGAAAGCAATCCTTAACTTATTGAAATACAATACTTTACAGATGAGAGCGTAAAACGTTTGCCTGTGTATAAATATACAGCTTCGGACTTTCATCCAAAAAAACACTATTTTTTTATCTTTTTTCGAAAAAAAACGAGAAAAAATTTGGAGGATTCAAAATAAAACCATACTTTTGCAGTGTACTATTCAACTATTACACTATATAGCTTGATGAAATTGACTTCCTGAACAGTGCCTTACACCTTATTATATATAGGAAGGGGGATTGAAAACAGGCAAAAGACTGAAGGCAGGGGGCGATAAAAACAGGAGACAGGAGCCGAAAAGGTTGAAGGTGAGGGCAGTAAAGCCTGGAACCGGAAGCCTGAAAAGCTGAAAAGAGGGGAGCGAGAAGAGCGAGCAATCCTAAGATTAAGAAGCGGGGAACTGTCTCAAGAGAACTGAAATATTCACAACTAAAAACATAAAAGAATATGATTGAAGTAAAAAACATGAATTATCACTATGCCGGTTCACGGCATCAAGTGTTCCGCGATTTCAACTTGTCACTCCAAGAGAATCGCATCTATGGTCTGCTGGGCAAGAACGGAACGGGTAAGAGCACCTTGCTCTATCTCATTTCGGGACTGCTCCACGCGCAATCGGGCGAGGTCTCCGTCGATGGAGTACCAAGTAAGAAGCGCATGTCTCAGACGCTGAGCGAGGTGTTCATCGTGCCCGAGGAGTACAATCTTCCCAACATGTCGCTCAAGACGTTCATCAAAATCAACCGCCCGTTCTATCCTCGTTTCAGCGAGGAGGTGCTCAACAAGTGTCTCACCGCTTTCGAGATGCCCACCAAGCTGCATCTGAAAAAGCTGTCGATGGGTCAGAAGAAAAAGGTCTATATGAGTTTTGCCCTCGCCACCGGCACCCGTTTCCTGCTGATGGACGAGCCGACCAACGGGCTCGACATCCCTTCGAAGAGTCTTTTCCGCCGCGTGATTGCCGAGAACATGACCGACGACCGCACGCTCATCATCAGTACGCATCAGGTGCACGACGTGGAGCAACTGCTCGACCACGTGATGATTCTCAGTCAGTCGGGACTCATCTTCGATATGCCGACGGGCGAAATCGGTGAAAAATTCACTTTCGCATTGCGCCAGCCGGGCGATACCGATGCCGATATCCTCTATTGCGAGCCGTCACTGCAAGGCAATGCCTGCATCAGTCGTCGGAAGGCGGGCGATGCCGAAACTCAAATCAACCTCGAACTGCTGTTCAACGCAGCCACGATGGGAAAACTTTAAACCGATAATCCTTTTTTAAAAAAACATTCACAACCATGAAGAATTCATTCAACATATCAAGATTCTGGCAAGTTCTCAAATGGACCTTTGCCAACAACCGCCAGTCGGTGGTGAAGATGCTGTGGATATGGACAGCCATTTTCGTGTGCTATTTTCTGTTCTCCCTATTCCATTATTCCAGCACTCATCTCGTCACGAGCGGTGCTATGGGACTATTCGTCGGCATTTTCTTCACCCTGCTCATCGTCTTTCCGAGCCTCACGCTGAAGAGTATCAATAAGAACCGACAGCACAGACTGAACACGCTCATGCTGCCGGCAACTAACACAGAAAAATTTCTGTCGCTGATCATAACGGTCTTCTTCACTTATATTCTCACGATGGTTGCAGCATTTCTCATTGCCGATGGCGTGCAGTTCCTCGTATCCACCATCTTCCGCCTCAACGATACAGGATTCGTAACGGCAAAACTCTACCAAGCATATATGTCAAACCGTATGGACGGTACTAATATGGGGTCTCAAGATATGCTTTTCAGCACCATGCTGACAATTTGGGTAATCTCTGTCTATCTGCTCGGAGGAATGTTCTTCCGTCGTTATGCGTGGCTGTTTGTCTCGCTCGGTTTCTTCCTGATTCTCATGGCAATCGGCTACTTTTTGAACCGCTACGTGCCCGACTATATGATAGAGATAGACAAGGACGCATTCCTCTATGGTGCCAGCCTCGTTTTAGCCATCCTTTCGCTGCTGAACGTATGGCTCTCTTACCGGCTCTTCTGCCGTCTGCAACTTATCAACCACAAATGGATTAACATTTAAACATTATAAGACTATGAACAGAATTAACAATAGCATCATACTCGCACTCGTGTGCATCACATTCAGCGCTTGCCGCATCGTTCACAAAGACATGTCAGGTCCGCTCGTCACAAAGGACTTTCAGGTGTCATCGTTCGAGAAAATCAAGCTCTATGGACCGAATAACGTCTTCTTCAAGCGGAGCGACACCATCAAGGTGTATGCCGTCACCACTGAAAAGATGATGGAAGAACTGAGGATTTTCACGGAAGGGAATACGCTGGTCGTTACTACCGAAGAGCGGAGAAACGTCATCCGCATCGGAAACGCAGGAATTTCTGCTGACATCTACGTCCAGGCACCGTCGCTCTCCATGATACAAATCACCGGTAGCGGCACCTTCGAATGCTCCGACTCGCTCAGTTCGGAGAAGTTCAGTGCCAACGTTACAGGCAGCGGCGATATTCGCATGGGAAACATCGTTTGCAAAAGCGCTGACATCTCAATTACTGGCAGTGGCGACATCAGGCTCGGAACGCTTTCCGCCAACCGCGCCAGCGTAGCCATCAGCGGCTCGGGCGACATCACCATGAGCGAGAAGGACGTGCAAAAAACCGACATTTCTATCACGGGAAGCGGTGATATCGAAATGGCACTCGACAACTGTGACGAAGCTGTTGCCACCATTTCAGGTTCGGGCGACATCACTCTCACCGGTACGCTGAACAAATTGAAGAAATCAGTGAGTGGCAGTGGAGAAATCACTACACAGGGACTGACTATCAGAAAATGACAAAAAACACTTACAGATATGACATTCAGTAACGACAAGGCCATCTATCTCCAAATGGCAGACCGCCTCTGCGACGAGATTCTTGCCGGTAACTACAAGGACGATGAACGCATCCCGAGCGTCAGAGACTATGCCGTCATGCTCGAAGTGAACATCAATACGGCAGTCAAGGCGTACGAGGAACTGGCACGTATGAACATAATATACAACCGCCGGGGACTCGGGTATTTCGTCACACCCGGTGCCCGTGAGGAAATTCTTCGCTCACGGCGCGAGACATTCCTCAACGAAACCCTTCCTGAAGTGTTCCGGCAGATGGAGCTGCTGGGGCTCGATGCCGAAGAGGTGTTTAAAAGGAAATGACCATTTCGTGTAGTTTTTGAGGAACATCTGAGTCTAATACATAAAAGACTATCAACAAAATGGCGACAAAGACAACGAGCGAAACCGACTTCGAACGAATCGTGAGGGAGCATAAGAGCACCATCTACACCGTGTGCTACATGTTCTCCAACGACCAAGACGAGGTGAACGACCTCTTCCAGGAGACGCTCATCAACCTGTGGCGGGGATTCAATAAGTTCGAGGGACGTGCGAACATCCGCACGTGGATTTATCGCGTCAGCCTGAATACCTGTATCAGCATCCATCGCAAGAAGAAAAGGATGAAGACGCTGCCGCTCTCGATGGACATTAATCTGTTCGAAGACCGCGACGAGGACACCCGACAGATAGACCTCCTCCGACACCGCATCAGCCGTCTGCAGCCCTTCGACCGCGCCATCGTACTCCTATGGCTCGAGAACCTTTCTTACGACGACATCGCTGCCATCACAGGCATCAGCGTCAAGAATGTGTCCGTCAAGTTGGTCAGAATCCGTGAACAACTCAAAAAGATGTAAAACCTCAAAAACTACACGATATGGAACAGAACCATGAATTTGAGGAGATGAAACGCCAACTCGAGCTCCTCAAAGAAAAACTCGACAGGCAGACCATCATCAACGACAAGATGTTGCGCGGCAAACTGAAAAACGTGTCGCGCACCATCAACTACTCCGCATACGCCACCTTGCTCATTGCCCTCGTCATGACGCCCATCACCTACGTCATCTTCAACCGCGAACTGCAGCTGCCACTCTATTTGTGGGTCACGCTCACGGTCATCATGTTCGCAGGAACTGTTGCCGACCACGTGCTGCGGCGAAGCATACGCGACATACAGCAGCATGACCTCACAGCAGCGGGACAGGAACTGTCAAGATTCCGTCGCCGATACCTGCGCTACGAGATGATTTCGTTCCCCATTGCCATCGCATTCTTTGCCCTGTTCATCTACGAACTGGCGCAACGCTGGCAGTTCACCGACCTCACCAAAGGACTCATCTTCATGGCAATCGGCATCATAGTAGGCATCGTCATCAACCTGCGTTTTTTCAAGCAAATGTCCGAATTGCAAAAACAGATAGAAGAAGCAAGAGACTGAGCAGATGGCGTGGGCATCATCGTCGGGCACGCGTTTGGTACATAAAAACAGAAAAAAGGGAAACCTATCCATCGTAGGTTTCCCTTTTTCTGTTTGTATTAATGATTGAATACAGTTTTCTCTTGGTTATCTGCGTCCGCCGAAATGTCCGCCGCCACGGCTGCCCGATGAACCGCCTCCGAACGAGCCACGGCTACCTGACGAACGTGAACTGCTGCCGAACGAACTGCGACTGCCCGATGAATGTGAACTGCTTCCGAACGAGTTGCGGCTGCCAGATGGGCGCGAGCTGCTGCCAAATGTGCTGCGTGTGCTGCTCGACGGTGCTGTTGCCGTTGGGCGCTCTCGGTGCGATGATGAAGACCTGTTGTAAACATCTCCGCTTCTCGAGCCGTTAAATCTGCGGTTGTCACTGTTCGATACGGTCGTGCGGGTAGAACTCTCACGTCCGTTAGGATTGTTGGAACGTCCGACGCCGTTGTTCTGGTTGCGGTCATTGTTGTTTCCGAAAGTGCGGTTGTTCTGCCCGCGGTTGTCGTCGTTTCCGAAGCGGCTGTTGTCACGGTTGTTGTCACGTGAGCCGAAGCGTCCTTCATTGCGGTTGTTGTCACGATTGTTGTCACGCGAGCCGAAGCGTCCTTCGTTGCGGTTGCGGTCATTGTTGTTCCCGAATGTGCGGTTGTCCGGTCGGTTGTTACGCCCAAAGTCTCTGTTGTGACCATTGCGGTCCCTGCGGTCGAAGTGGTCGCGCATGCCGGTGTGATGCCCGCCGTGGCGTGGTCTCAGGTCGCGTCCGTGATACCAGCTGCGTCCGCCGTTCATGCGCCAGCTGTGACCGCCGCGATAGACTGTCCAGAAAGTGGGTCTTCCGAAATAGAGATAGGTGCGATGCGGATAGCGCGCATAGACAGCGAAGTGCCAATAGCCGGCATCCCAGTAGAGTGGGCGGTAGAAATAGGCTGCATTGCAGAATGCACGGTATTGCCAGTCGAGCAGGATATAGCTCATGTCCAGGTTACGCTGACGCCAATACATCCCATAGAGGTCATCCCGGGTGTTGATGCTCATCAGGTAATCGAGGTTGATTTCATAAACTGCTTCATATTGTTCCTCCGTGAGGTTCAGTTCGTATGCCATCTTGTCGGCAAGGAACAGAGCTTGCTGACGTGCTTGTTCGTAGCTCATGGCATTGGCTGCTATTGTCAGTGTGAACAGTGCGACAATGGTTAAAATTAACTTTTTCATAATCGTATGTTTTTTAGTTCATAAATTCGTTTTCACACTGCAAAGAAAAGAATAATCAAGTGCATATGAAAAGGATTTTCCCTAAACTGGGAGGGGAAAATCCCTATTGTTGTGTTTCAGTGCTTCCAGCTATGGTGTCACAAACTCATCTCCGGTGTTGTTGACATCTTCTCCCGTGCCTGTCGTTCCTTTGAGAAACATGGTCTATATGGTGACGTAACCGCCAGGGAACAGCATGCGCTTGAGTTTACCATTTACGTAAATGAAGTTTCCGCAGTAGTCTACGGTCGTTATGTATGAAGTACTAGAACTCATATTCTTCTCCCTTATCTCGTTTATTTATCATGAAACCACCTTCTAAATAATTAGCATAATCCGGATATCTAAAAACACGTGTCTTCTCATTTTTTATAATCTTTATATCATCTTTTTTATCCGTATTCACAATTTCAAAAGTATACATTTTTTTGATGAGCTCATCTTGTGTTTTTCTTGTTTTATATTCATCTACATATAAGAAGAGTATTTGCGAATCTTTCGGTTCAATATAATCAAACGTATTTAACCTACAAAATATTAATGTATCTGCTTCCATAATTCCAATAAAATCAGATTTGACTAAATTGGGATAATCATTTACTTTTTCATTTTCTAGATAATATCTCTTTTCTGAAGGATTAATCAATAAACATGAAACAAACACATGGAAAATAGAATCTTTATGCGTTTTGGCAACGCCTATTTTCCCAATAATACAAATTGGTCGTGTATTTTCATTACACCCTAAAATGACAAATAAGAAAAGGGCAATTAATATCTTTCTAATATAACTCATTTTTTATTTCAAAGTCATCGTTTCTTGGATTGGCGGTACTCTTCTATCGATATAGGAGGAACAGGGTGATCGCTTTCATAGAAACCTAATACCTTTCCATCTTTTTTTCTTATATGGATAACTTCCTGCTCAGGTGTTCCTAAAAATACAATATCCCATATTGAATCATTTATGAGATCAACAACGGCATATTTATTATTAGTATTCATATTAGCGTGTTTTGTCTGATATATACGTTTTAATATAATCCAAGCAATTTGTACAGCGTCTGAAGGTGTTGAAACTAAATCTATCTTGGCGGGAGTACCCATGGGTTTCGTAAAAACAGTATCTTTTATATCTGGATACGTTTCAAGAGTTGAGTCAATATAACTTTCATAAAAATAGTGTAATACATTGTTGTTATAAACCTTTTGGCAACTACTGACATGGAAGAGCAGAATACTACACAATATAAAGATAAATAATATTTTCTGGTTGCTCATAATACAAAAGATTAATGTTAATTTAATTCAGTAAATGCGGTCAGTATGATGCCGTGCAAGGTATGCCAAGTGCCGTGACGCGGTCGCGGATGCTGTCGAGTTCTTCGCGAGAAGCTTTTTGGAGTGTCTGTTGCGGGGTCTCGCGGTCGATGGTATAAATCATGACATCTTTCGGGGCGATGCGTTTCAGTGCTTCCAGCCATGGTGTGACGAACTCATCTCCGGTGTTGTTGACATCTTCTCCCGTGCCTGTCGTTCCTTTGAGAAACATGGTCTGTATGGTGACGTGCCCGTGGAAGAGTCTCAGTTGTTCGATGACCTCCTCCACGTTGTAGCGGTTGCTGACGGGGCGGTCCACCTTTTTAATATATTCGGCAGACACGGTGTCGAGTTTCTGGATGTTGTTGTCGATACGCATTAGTGCCTCTCTCACTTTGGGCAGGTGGATGCGTGTGGCATTGCTGAGTACAGACACTTTCGCTTTCGGGAAATAGCGGTCGCGCAGTTGCAGCGTGTCGCCGATGATTTCGGGGAAGTCGGGGTGTGCCGTCGGTTCGCCGTTTCCTGCAAATGTCAGTACGTCGGGAGGTGTGCCGTCGGTTTCCATCTCTTGCAACTTCGCTTCGAGGGCAGCAGCGACTTCCTTTCGTGTGGGGCGCAGGAGGTGTGGGGGGAAGTCTTTGTTGAACCCGCATTCACAGTAAATGCAGTCGAAGGTGCATATCTTCCCGTCTGCAGGCATCAGGTTGATGCCGAGCGATGTGCCCAATCGTCTGCTGTGGACGGGACCGAAAATAGGTGAGGGGAAAATAATCGTACTCATAATGTCTGTTCGTGTGAAACTTCGTATTAAATTCCGTGCAAATTTAAGAAAATAATCGGGAATGCGGGACGGATGTGAAAATAATCACTTAGTTTAGCGTTAATAGTAGTTAAAGTCTCGTTTAGAATGATTTTTTTTCGTTACTTTGCAAGAAATTTGGTGTATTATATCCTTTTTGGAATGGGAAAGAAACATAAAAAATCCCGCAGTCGCATAGGATTGCAGGATATTACTTTGTGCATAAGCACGGCTATGGTGCTGGTCTTGCTGGGACTGGTGGTCCTTACTGTTTTTACGGCTCGGAACCTCTCGGCAAAGGTGAAGGAAGATTTTACGATTACGCTGATGCTGGGTGATGACATCACGCAGGGAGAAGCGAAGGCGGTATGCAAAGAGCTCCAGTCGCGTCCGTACATCAGTGGCATGCAGTATATCAGTAAGGAACAGGCATTGGAAGAAGGAAAGAAGGCTCTCGGGGCTGACCCCTCCGAGTTTGTCGGCGTCAATTTCTTCCCTCCCTCGGTGGAGATGCAGCTGAAGGCTGACTATGCCAACAGTGATTCGTTGAAGTGGATTACGGCAGAACTGGAGAAGAATCCCAAGATTGCGGAGATAGAGTTTCCGCAGGATTTGATAGATAGCGTGAACTATACGCTGCGCAACGTGATTATCGTTCTGCTGGTGTTGGCAGCGCTGCTGACTTTCATCTCGTTCGTGCTCATCAACAATACGGTTCGCCTCGCGGTTTATTCCCGTCGTTTCGGCATTCATACGATGAAGCTGGTCGGCGCGTCGTGGGGATTCATCCGTAAGCCGTTTATGAGCCGCGCCTTCAAGCAGGGCTTGTTGGCAGGTTTCCTGGCTGTCGTGGTCTTGGGCATCGGGCTTTATGTGTTCTATATGCAAGAGCCGGGCGTCTTGACGATTATCACCCCCGAGGTGATGGCAGTGACGGCAGGTGCGGTCCTGTTGTTCGGCATACTGATTACCTGCCTCTGTTCATGGCTGTCAGTCAACAAGTTCCTGCGCATGACTGCCGGTGATTTGTATAAGATATAGGGTATATATAATAATGTAACACTTAATAGCAATCGAAATATGGATAAGAGAAATCTCGCTTTTGATAAAACAAACTTTATTTTGCTCCTTGCAGGCATGGTGCTGGTTATCCTCGGTTTTATACTGATGGGTGGCAGCGGGACGACAGAGGCGGAGTTTAACCCCGACATCTTCAGCGTGAGACGCATCAAGGTGGCTCCGGTTGTCTGCTTCATAGGCTTTGTGTCAATGATTTATGCTATCATGCGTAAGCCAAAAGAAACGAAAGAGGAGGATAAATGAGCGAGTTTGAAGCATTGATTTTGGGACTGATTCAGGGGCTGACGGAGTATCTCCCGGTTTCAAGCAGCGGCCATCTCGCAATCGGTTCGGCATTGTTCGGCATCGACGGTGAGAGCAACCTGACCTTTACGGTTGCCGTGCATGTGGCGACCGTATTGTCCACGCTCGTCATACTTTGGAAAGAAATAGACTGGCTGCTGAAAGGGTTGTTCAAGTTTGAGCTGAACGAAGAGACCCGCTATGTGATAAACATTGTCGTGTCAATGATACCAATAGCCATCGTCGGCTTCTTCTTCAAAGACAAGGTGGAGGAAATCTTCGGCTCCGGGCTGCTGATAGTCGGTCTGATGCTCTTGCTGACAGCCTGTTTGTTGGCATTCTCATACTACGCAAAGCCCCGCCAACGTGGGAAAATCACGATGAAGGACGCCTTCATCATCGGCATTGCACAGGCTTGTGCCGTGATGCCGGGACTGTCGCGTTCAGGCAGTACGATAGCCACAGGACTGCTGCTGGGAAACAAAAAGGAAAAATTGGCGCAGTTCTCATTTCTGATGGTCATTCCGCCAATCCTTGGTGAGGCACTGCTCGATATAAAGAAAACGATAGAAGGCAGTGCGGAAGCCGCTGTGGGAAAGATAGAACTGCTGCCGCTCATCATAGGTTTTACGGCAGCATTCGTTGCGGGTTGTTTCGCATGTAAATGGATGATTAACATTGTCAAGAAAGGAAAGTTGATTTATTTCGCCATATACTGTGGCATTGTTGGTACAATCACTTTAGTCAGTACATTCTTTTAATCAATGAATTTCCAGGAAGGAGAGATTATCTGTATCGATAAACCTTACGGCATGTCCAGCTTCGGAGCTTTGGCACATGTCCGCCATCGGCTGTCCCGACATCTTGGAGTGAAGCGGCTGAAGACGGGACATGCGGGGACGCTCGACCCGTTGGCGACAGGTGTGCTGATTCTCTGCACGGGAAAAGCCACCAAGCGCATCGGGGAATTGCAGGCGCACGTCAAGGAATATGTCGCAACGCTGCAACTGGGTGCTACCACACCGAGCTATGATATGGAACACGAGGTGGATGCAACCTTTCCGACAGCGCATATCACGCGGACACTCATTGAGGAGACGCTTCTGCAGTTTGTCGGAGAGATACAACAGATACCGCCAGCCTATTCCGCTTGCAAGATAGACGGAAAGCGGGCATACGAACTGAAACGCAAAGGGAAAGAGGTGGAATTGAAACCCAAAATCCTGAATATTGACGAGATAGAACTGACCGATTTCGATTCCGAACTGATGCAGATGAGCATACGGGTGGTGTGTAGTAAAGGTACATATATCAGGGCTCTTGCACGGGATATTGGGGAGGCGCTTGGAAGTGGAGCCTATCTGACCGCTTTGCGCCGTACGCGTGTCGGGGATGTCAGGGTGGAAAATTGCCTGACGCTCGACGAATTTCCCAAATGGTTGGAGCAACAAGAGATTGTTCCTTATGAAGAAACGAACAAAACACAATAAACGAGAAAGATATGAAACTGTCACAATTCAAATTCAAATTGCCAGATGAGCAGATTGCACTCAATCCGACTTACCACCGGGATGAATGCCGTTTGATGGTGTTGCATCGGAAGTCAAAGACAATCGACATGTACAAGACCGATGAAAACGGGAAACCGCTGAAGGACAAGAAGAAAAAGCCCGTATTCCTCGATTTCCGCAATGTGCTTGACTATTTCGATGACGGCGATGCGTTTATCTTTAACGACACGAAGGTTTTCCCAGCCCGGTTGTACGGAACGAAGGAGAAGACCGATGCCAAGATAGAAGTGTTTCTTCTCCGTGAACTGAACAGGGAAATGCGGCTGTGGGACGTGTTGGTGGAGCCTGCGCGCAAGATTAGAATCGGCAACAAACTGTTTTTCGATGAGAGCGGAACGATGGTGGCAGAAGTGATTGACAATACCACCAGCCGTGGTCGCACGTTGCGCTTTCTCTACGATTGTCCGCACGATGAGTTTAAGCGCGAGCTCTACGCGCTTGGAGAAGCACCGCTGCCCAACTATATCGTAAACCATCGGAAGGCAACACCTGAAGATTTGGATGACTTCCAGTGCATATACGCAAAGAATGAAGGTGCCGTCACGGCGCCTGCATCCGGCTTGCATTTCAGTCGTGAACTGATGAAGCGCATGGAAATCAAGGGCATCAACTTTGCGTTTATCACACTTCATTGTGCACTTGGCAATTTCCATAGCATTGAAGTAGAAGATCTCACCAAGCATAAGATGGACAGCGAGCAGATGTTCATTGAAAAAGAAGCATGTGATATTGTGAATAAGGCGAAGAAAGCCGGGAAACACGTCTGCGCCGTAGGAACGAGCGTGGTGAAGGCAACAGAGACGGCAGTAGGAACCGACGGGTTGCTGAAGGAATATGACGGATGGACCAACAAGTTCATCTTCCCGCCCTACGATTTCGGACTTGCTGACTCCATGATAGCCAACTTCTATCATCCTTACTCCACACTCCTCATGTCAACAGCGGCTTTCGGCGGCTACGACCTGGTGATGGAGGCATACGACTTGGCGCTGAAAAACGATTATCGTTTCGGTTGTTATGGCGATGCGTTGCTGATTCTTAACGACTAATCTTAAAGGAGAGGCTTTGCATACCGTATATCTTGGACTCGGCTCGAATCTTGGTGCGAAGCGCCGACATCTTCGTCGTGCCGTGACACTGATTAAAAAGCAGATTGGTGCAGTCGTGCGCCAATCTGCTTATTTTGTTTCCAAGCCCTGGGGATTTGAATCGCCCAACGACTTTGTGAATATTGCTGTTTGTTGTGAAACCTTGCTTTCACCGCATGAACTTCTTGAGCGCACGCAAGCCATTGAACGGGAAATGGGGCGGACCCACAAGTCGGTTGACGGCGTTTACCATGACCGCATAATCGATATTGATATCCTTCTTTACGATGACCTGCATGTCGATGATCCCGACTTGAAAATACCGCATCCGTTGATGTTTGAACGGGATTTTGTCATGGTGCCTTTGCGGGAGATTTGCGACAACATCCCCAGTCCCGAATTGGGTTAAGTGCAAACCGCCGTCTCCTACTTCTTGAAGTTCAATCGCACAAAGACGGGATAGTGGTCGGACGGCAAGCGTATTTTGCCAGTTTTGAAACCTATCTCCCGTGGAGCATCATGTCCTTTCCCCTCCGTAGTATGCTCGTCGGTTGTCCAATAGGTGCTGGTCATCACCCCGTAGTTCTCAACCTCAAACTTCGGCGAAACGAAGACGTGGTCAATGCGGCTGTCGGTCATCAGATAAGGATTGAAACTGTTGAACGTGCCGTTCTCCGCAAAACGTTGCCGGGCATAAGTGTAGGAGTCTTTCAGGATATTCGATTGGGCAAACGTCTGGTAGATTTCGTTATATTGGTCAACATTGAAATCGCCCGTTAAGATAGCGGGATGTTTCTCTCTGGTGATTTCTTTTATCTTGCTTACGACCAGCCGTGCAGCCTCTCTTCGCGCAACAATTCCGACGTGGTCCATGTGCAGGTTGAAGAAATAGAATTTCAGTTTGGTCTTCTTGTCTTTGAACAGTCCCCACGAGCAGATGCGCACACATGCAGCATCCCATCCGAGTCCTGGTCGGTCGGGTGTTTCCGAGAGCCAGAAGTGCCCCTCCTTGAGAAGTTGAATCTTGTCTTTCCGATAGAAAATGGGTTCGAATTCACCAGCCTCCTTGCCGTCATCGCGCCCTATGCCGATGTGGGCATAGCCGGGCAGCGTGCGGTCAAAATCGTGTAATTGGCTCACTAACACTTCCTGTGCACCGAAGATGTCGGGTCGCATGAAGTTGATTTGGTCGCTGATAACCTGGCATCGCTTTCCCCAATAGTCGCCGTTGATGGAGTCGTGGTTGTTCTTGTAACGGATGTTGTATGAACCGACGAAAAGCGACTGTGCCGCTGCTGTCATGCAGAGAATCAGGAAAAACAATATGGTTCCTTTTCTTTTCATGTCTTTGTGTCCTTTTTGTTGGTTAATAAAAATCCCCACAATAAAAAGTTATTGCAGGGATATTCTTTCTCATGTAGCACCAAAGTGCTTATCGGCGCAGACCCAATGCCTTCACAATCGCACGATAGCGCTCGATGTCGCGGTCATAAAGATAGTTGAGCAGTGCACGACGCTTGCCGACCAACTTGGTCAATGAGCGTGCGGTGCTGTGGTCTTTGTGATTTTTCTTCAAATGCTCGGTCAGGTGCTTGATGCGGTATGAGAACAATGCAATCTGGCTCTCTGGTGAACCTGTGTCGGTAGCACCGCCCTTACCATACTGTCCGAAAATCTCTTGCTTTTTTTCTTTGTTTAAATACATGTTGTAAATTGATTAATAAGTTTTTAATTACATCCTTCAGATGCGGGCTGCCTTAATCACAACAGGACATCCTCGAATGCATCGGATTTTCCGAATTCGGCTGCAAAGTTACGCATTTTATTTTAATGCGGCAAATGTTTTTCTGTTTTTTCTGCGGAGTTTGCGAAAATCAAAACACAGGCTTTTCCGACCAAATTCAGTGAAATTGAAGACCAAATTCAGTGAATTTGGTGAGTAAATTCACTGAATTTGTTTTTCAGAAGTCGAACTTTCACAAAACAAATCAAGTTGAATTGATGATCAAATCAAGTTGATTTACTTACCAAATCAACTTGATTTGGTTAAAAGTAGTTTTATTCCATCGGCTTAATTATCGACTCAATGAATTGAATTTCCTCGTCCGTCAGCTTGTACTTCTTATATAATTTCTCGTCTGTCCAAGGTTTAGAAAAGTCTTGGAGGGGAATATATGAGAAAACACCCTGGTGTTTCCTTGATGGTCGGAGATATAAAAATGATATTCAGGACATTCGATGCTGTCGTTGCGGAAGGTGACGTAACCGCCAGGAAAGAGCATACGCTTGAGTTTGCCATTAACATAGATGAAGTCTCCGCAATAGTCAACCGTCGTCACTTTAGTCAAAGTTTGAGAAGTGATACTGTCAAATTCACAAAACATCCATTGCATTTTTATTCTCAATATCATTTGTTTATATAGAATATATTTGAATATTCCGTGTAAAATAGTTTATAAGGTATTTTGCAAATATTATATTTAAATCTATAAACATTATCACATCCTTTCTTATACATCCTTTTTCGTATTTTCCAATTCTCTCTTCTATCTATTTCGTTTCCTTTTAATATTATAATATTTTCAACTTTATGGACAGATGGTCTTTGAAAAATGTCTTGTGCAAACAACTGCCATCTACCATTTACTTTCTTTTCTAAAGATATAGATATGTAAATCTTCTCATCACAATTATTGTTGAAATGAAAAGAAATATAATCATATACATGATATTTCGTCTGAAGAGAATCAATTTCTAAACATGGTGTTATTGATTGAGCATTTGAGTTGCATACAAATCCCAGTAACATAAATAACATCAAATATTTAATTGTTATTCTCTTTTTTTGTGCCCCCATTTGTCGAATGATTAGGATTTTTTCCATAGTCTACAATTACATCTATCTGCCTGTCGCATCGTACGCATAAACATGCTTGCTATAGTCGGAGAAGCGTATCATACTCGGCAAAGATAATGAAAACCGAGCGCAGAACAAAATAAATTCATTTGTTTTTTTATGCCGAGGTGCATCTTATCTTATGTAAATTTAGCGAGTTATATTCAATCCGAGAAATCTGGATCTTTAGTCATAACTGGTTGCAAGAAGCTATTGTTCACATATGGGTAAACAATATAGGTAGGATCATACAGCAATTCAAAGTCAGGCCATGTATTTGAATCGTCTCTAATATAAAGATTCTCAGGAAACTTCATATACTTGAATGCTTTAAGATTGGTTGTAGGATGAATAAATCTTCCATATTGTCTGCCAAGTTCAGACAGGTCATCTATATCTGATAACAATATCACCTCTATATTTCCCGAATTAGCATAACCGACAATCCTTTTGTTCTCCCTATAGATATATTTGGACATCAACTCATCCTCATTTCTTAATGAAAAAGCAAAGAATAAAATAGAGTCCTTTTTTGAAAAGTTAAGTGAAATTACTTTCTTTTCTTTTTCAGATTGTAATATCGGCAAATTCATCTCCACCACAGAATCGACAATGGCTCTTAATCTCACATTATCTATTGCGAATTCGTTTAATCGGAATCCGTTATGCTTCTCAACCCCATGGCAACTAAAAAAAGTACATGCGATTAAAAGCAATGGTAAAATAATGTAGGTATTATCTCTTTTGAATTGTTTTAATATCATTCTTATCATATGTATAAACCTTTTTATTATATATCATAAACTTTAAATATTGTACTTGGATAGTTTGCTGCTGTCTTTTATCATCAGGACTTGGTGGATAGCTTGGTTGCAAATTTGGAAGTCCATTTTTGAATACTTCATTCCATCTAACAAAGAATTATGTTAATCATTGTTTCTGCATTATCTTTTTAAAAAAGGCGGTATGACGTTCCTTATAATCATTTAAATCTTGTTTATTAAATCTATCTAAACCAGCTTTAAAGTATGCCTGTAATTCAGCTATTTCATTTTCATTAAGATCTTTAGTAACTTCACAAAAAACAGAATCGCCAAGACATTCTAATAATTGAACTAAATTCTCTCCATGGTTGTATGCTGCACTGGTATCAAAACTCAACTGACATACTTTTTTTAAACTTATAGTGTCACCCGCCATAATTCTTTTTATTTCTTTCCAATAATTTATATTGTGTTCATTAGATTGATGTTCCAGTGGCCAGTCTACATATATAGACTCATATGATGCATCTATTTTATTAAAAAACTCAAAAAACATAGTATGGCATCTTTTATAATCTTTCGTGTAATCATTTCGTTTTTTTAATATACGCATATTATATTTGTGTTCATCAAGAGCATCTAATCCAATCTTGAAATAAACGTATAGCCCAACCATTTCTTGTTCGTTAAGACCTTTAATTGCTTCACAAAAAATAGAATCGCCAAGACATTCTAACAATTTAACCAAATTCTCTCCATGATTATGCATTGTCTCCTTCGTTTCAAAATCTATCAAGCACAGTTTCTTTAAACTCTTCTTATCGCCTTGTATCACTTTTTTTATTTCGTCTTGATAATCTGTATTTTGGTTATTTGCTTCATCTATTAAATCCCTATTGATATAGATATTATCGCACAACATCTCAGTTTTGCAGCTACTCAACAGCAAAGCAAAAAGGAATAAAGCCCAATTAAAAAAAATCATATTAATCACCTCCTATGACAACTAAACGTCCATACAATGTTAAATAACTAAACGGATTATATTTTTGATATCCTCTCTTTTCTTTTACTTCTGTCGTAGATGTTTGATTGAATATGTTTGTCAAGACATCCCACCTCGCTCCATAATCATACCAATCCAAACCATGATGGCGGTCTAACTCCTTGCCGTTGTACTTATATGGCTGAATCGGCGTGTGGTACTCCGCACGAAGCTTTTTGCCTTTCGCATCGTACGTATAAACATGCTTGCTATAGTCGGGGAAGCGTATCATACTCGGCAAAGATAATGAAAACCGAGCGCAGAACAAAATAAATTCATTTGTTTTTTATGGCGGGTGTATCTTATCTTATGTAAATTAGCGAGTTATATTCAATCCAGCGGATATGCAGCGAGGAAAATGTCAGCCTTTCTGAGCGTATCGGCTTTCTGAAGCAGCTCTGCCATCGTCACGGTGCCAACGATATAGTTGTTGTGGGCAGAATTGTAGCTTTCCTCGATATTGACAAACGAAATCAGTCTGAGGTCTTCCTTGCGCGTATAACGGTAATAGATGCGGAACGTGAAATCGTTTGTAAAGGTGGGTTTGCGAAGACTGTTCCGTTTCTTGTATTCGTATTTGTAGCGATAAAGCTGGGCGGTGATGTCGCTGAGCACAGCCGACCCCGTAGGGTGTCCGCCGGCTCCGCGTCCGAACATGAACTGCTTGTAATAGAATAATCCTTTGATGACCACTCCGTTGAACTCATCTTCCACGCTGTAGATGTATTTCTGTCGTGAGATGAGTTGAGGCATGACTGACAGGGAGAGGCGTTCGGAGTCAATCTTCTCCGCACAGCCAACCACTTTGATACGTCGCCGCTTCTCACGTGCAAAGTTGATGTCGCACTCTTTCATGTTGCCGATGCCGAAGGTGAAAATCTGTTCGGGACGGATGTAGATGCCGAATGCGTGCATGGTGATGATGATGAGTTTGTAGAGCGTGTCCCATCCACCGATGTCCAGTGTCGGGTCGGCTTCGGCAAATCCCAGCTGTTGTGCCAGTTGGAGCGCATCTTTATAGCTCATGTCTTCGTTGAAAACCTTTGAGAGGATGAAATTGGACGACCCGTTGAGAATGCCTTTGACCGAGATGAGCAGGTCGTTGTCGTAATACTCTTCCAGATTTCTGATAACGGGAATACTGCCACAGGCAGAGGCATCGTAGAGCAGTGCCACCTGTTGTTGTTCCTGTATTTCGATGAGCTCTTCCAGATGGTTGGCAAGCATCTTTTTGTTTCCGCTGACGACGGGCAGTCCTTTTTGCAGCGCATGCTTTACAATGCAGTATGCAGCTTCCTCGTCGCTGATGAGTTCGACAATCAGGTTGACCGCAGGATTGTTGAAGATGTCTTCCGGTCGGTTGGTAATGGGGAGTCCGATGTCCTGATGTTTCTCGGTGTGCAATACGCAGACCTGTTCTATTCTCACATTCTCCGGGCATATTTGCTTGAGCACGTCGTGCAGTCCTTTGCCCACAGTTCCGTAGCCGAACATGCCGATATTGATTTGCTTCATGGTATTATTCATTTGATTGGTTTTTTGTTTTTTGATAGAAGTTCATGATGATGTCATTCAGTTGGTCGCTTTCCACGAGGAATCCATCGTGGCCGTATATGGAGTCGATGACGTGATAGTCAGCATGTGGAATGTGATTGACCATCCGTTCGTGGCGCTCCGTCGGGAAAAGAATGTCGCTGCTGATGGCAATGGCCAGCGTCTTTGCAGTGATTTTCTGGAGGGCGTTTTCGTCGCCGCCACGTCCTCTCCCGATATCGTGCGAATCCACGATTTGTGAAATCCGGTAATAAGAATAGGCATTGAAGCGCTTGGCGAGTTTCTCTCCCTGGTAGCGTTGGTAGGAGGCTGATTGCCGTTCAAAAAGCACGGACTGGCATTCGTCTTGCGTGGCGTTGTATGCCTTTCCGCCTCTATAGCTCAGCAGGGCAATGCTTCTGGCGGTAGCCATGCCCCTAAGTCCCGCTCGGTCGGTCTCTTCTCCGAATGTGTGGTCGTTTTCTATCGCCATTCGTTGTGATTCGTTGAAGGCGGCTACCCATGGCGTGCACCGGGAATCAGAGGCAATGATGACCGCCCTTTCAATAAATGCAGGATCAGTCACGCACCATTCGACACACTGAAATCCGCCGACGCTACTGCCAATCAGCGTGTGAATCTTCTTTATTCCCAAATGGGCAGCCAGCAGTTGGTGTGCCGTGACTACGTCTCTGACGCTGATATGAGGGAATGTCCCGTACCAAGGCTTGTCGGTGAGCGGGTTGACAGACAGCGGTCCGGTCGTTCCGTAACACGAGCCAAGGATGTTGGCGCAGACGATGAAGAATCGGTTGGGGTCTAAGAAACGTCCTCCGGCAACAGTGTTTGGCCACCACTCCCTCACATCGCTGTTGGCTGTGAGTGCGTGACAGACCCAGACGACGTTACTTCCATCGCCGTTGATCTTCCCGTAGGTGTGATAGGCAATGGTGATGTCGGGCAATATCTCACCACTTTCCAGTTTGAAAGGGTGGGGATAGTGAAAGGTTTTCATAATTGTTGTCGCTTGTCTTTCAGATGAATTTACTTGCTTGTTGAAAGTCGTCAATGATGTCGCGCACATCTTCCAGTCCCATAGAGATGCGTAGCAGGGTAGGGGTGACACCCGCACTCTTCAGGTCTTCGTCGTTCAATTGCTTGTGGGTGGTGGAGGCAGGATGGGTGACGACGGTGATGGAGTCGCCCACCATGACCATATTGGCGCACAGTTTCAGTGCCTCTACAAAGCGGACGGTGCTTTCAGCATCTCCTTTCAGTTCGATGTTGAGGATTCCGGAGGTCCCGTTTCGGAAATATTTTTTTGCCAGGCGATGACTTTCATGCCCTTCGAATCCTACGAAACTGACGTGTTCAACGTAATCGCACTGCTTGCAATATTCTGCGAGCTGACGAACGCTCTTGGTCTGATGTTCTAACCGTAGCGACAGCGTTTCTAAGCCGATGAGGTTCAGATAACTGTCGAAAGGCGATGGGCAGCAGCCCAGGTCGCGGAGAATGTCAACCCTGGCGCGGGCAATGAAGGCCCCGAATCCGAACGTTTCCCAGAAGTTCAGTCCGTGGTAGCCCTCTGACGGACCGTCAATCTGTGGAAATTTTCCGTTCGACCAGTCGAATTTTCCCCTGTCAACGATCATGCCGCCGATGGCGTTGCCGTGTCCGTTGATCCATTTTGTGGCTGACTCGACGACGATGTCGGCTCCCCAATCAAACGGGTTGCAGAGGTATCCGCATCCGCCGAACGTGTTATCTACCACAAAAGGAATATTGTTGCGGTGCGAGAGTTCTGCCAAGGCTTCCAAGTCTGCCACGTGGCAGGTCGGGTTCCCCATGCTCTCGGCAAAGAGGAGTCGGGTGTTTTCATCAATGAGATTCGTAATGTCCTCAATCTCGTCCGTCGGAGCAATCCTGCAGTCTATTCCCAACTTCCGCAAGGTGATGCGAAAGAGGTTGTAGGTGCCGCCATACAGGTGGGGCAGTGCAACGATGTTCTGTCCGCTTTCTGCCAGCGCTGTGATGGTGGCTGTGATGGCAGACATGCCCGATGAGGTGGCAAGGGCGCCAATCCCGTCGTACAGCGCTGCCACGCGACGCTCGAAATCGCTGCACGTGGGGTTGGTGATACGCGAATAGATGTTGCCTGGAACGGTGAGGTTGAACAGGTCTGCAGCGTGCTGACAGTCCTTGAAGTGGAAGGCTGCCGATGGATGAATGGCACTGCCGCGCGAATAGGTCTCGTCAATGGTCCTGCCACCGTGTATCTGACGAGTGGCAAAGTGTGTGTGTTTGTTTTCTTTTTCCATGATTGATGATATAATTACTGTCAACAGAAAAACATTCTGTCAACGGCTGTTTGAAAATAAATAGAAGGATTTTGTTTAGTGTATTCAAATGGGATACACAAGGTAGCGCGTAGCCACCTGTATCAAAATACAAGTGCCTACCGGCACATTCGCATCATCATCGATGAAAAAGAA
>Ga0256406_1000651_pt1 | contig 61800 bp, 47 predicted proteins | sample RumenRJG_03DNA_FD_185986 | JGI IMG/M metagenome (GOLD analysis project Ga0256406, IMG submission 185986) | Bovine rumen microbial communities from Lethbridge, Alberta, Canada - RJG_03 | ecosystem: Host-associated > Mammals > Digestive system > Stomach > Rumen | place: Canada: Alberta | collected... | reverse complement strand
GCAGCCATGGCGGTGATAAGCAGGAATACGGTGTTCTGGTTCATGAATGACTTCGGCAGATGCGACCATCCGAAGTCGTTGTTCTGGCGGTCGAAGACCTGCTCTGCAGTTCCTCGCTTGTTGTAGTCATAACAGAGGGACGGTTCTTTTGTTATCGTGCTATGATAACGAAAGAACCGTCCCCGTGTATGTTCCGAAGTCCTAAGTGTGAGTCTATCACAGAGGACAGAATAGAGTCGAATTTGTCCAAAACGAAAAATATTCCGCCAAAAGCGGTGATTTTCTCAGATTATATTTGTACTTTTGCCATGTCATTGATGATTTTGCTTGTCTTGATTTGCAGCACTAAGGTAAGTGAAAAATCTGACATGGCAAAATCCTGAGCAATATTTTGTTACCCAGGAACTTAAAAAGGAAGTTAAACTAAAGTGCTGCGGAATTTAGGTTAATATAATAATGTATTTATAATAAAATAATAATTCCAAGTACGGTTGACGTACTTGGAATTATTATTGCTATTAGCAGATGATGTTTATTTCTTTATCATCTTCTTGCCGTTCATGATAACGATGCCCTTGTAAGAGTCGTTAACACGCTGACCAGAGATGTTGTACATCATTCCGTTTTCTTCGTTTTCAACATTAACTTCTACGATGCCGTCTACGATACCGCTCTCTATTGGGCAGATTTCGAAGATGTCCTTGAATGCTTCTACGATACCAGTGATGTTAACTGGCATTTCTGTCAGCTGGCTGAGACCTTCTGCCTCGTATGCTTCGAGGTGGAACTTGTTGTAAACCTGAACGTCTGTGTCGCCTTCAGTGATGTAGTACTTGTTATCCTTAGCAACGATAGTTACGTTAGATATTGTAACCAAGTTGTTTACATTGTCCTTAATCTGGCTGAATGTAACTGCTACCGGCTCTGCTTCAGCACCTGGATTGCGGAGCACGCCGTCGATGTTGGTGTCGTTGTTGGCAATAGCCTGTGGGTTGTTGTTATATTCGCTGCGTACAACGATGATGCTACCATTGAGCATTTCGTCTTTTTCAACACCCTTCAAAGAGTTGTAGAATACAACTGATCCGCTGTTGTCGCGAACGTATGTTGAGTTGTTGCCGTTGTTTGTTGTGAAAGTATATAATACCTGTGCTGCGTCGAGTGTAAGGTCAACAACAGTGTTTTTTGGTTGTGCGAGGAACTCAGCAATGTTCTTAGCCTTAACTACTTCGCCTGGCTGTGGGTCTTCGCCTTCGCCAACCTTTGTCAGCCACAACTGAGGTGTGTCGTTGTACTGTCCGCGAATACCTTCTACTGTGTATGTTCCGTCAGCAGAAATCATGCCAGAAATCTTGAACTCGTCGTAGAGCTGGATAACCTGGTTGTTGCCCTCGAAGATGTAGTAGCGCTTGCTTGTCTCGCTTACCTGTACCTCCTTGATGACTGCGTCCTTAATCTTGTAAACCTCTGTCATCAGTGGCTTGTTTGCCAACTGGTTGGCTGTTGTTTCAACAGGAGTTACTGTGCCTGCTGTTGCTGTTACGTCTACTGTATAGCCTTTTTCCACCTTAGCTTCGTCTACGCCACCGTAAACTACGCGCTTAGCCATGATTGTACCGTTGAGCTTGTCGCCCTGCTTAACGTCCTGTCCGAGATAGTAAACGAGTACAGAGCCTGTTGCGTCCTTGATAACAGTGTTGTTGTTGCCGTGTCCGAGTACGACTGCATCTTTCACTGTCAGCACTGCGTCTGTGTTTTCTTCGAGGTTGAGGAATGCAGCGATGTTATCTACTGTTGGTACGTCCTGCTTTACAAACTCTTTCTCTGCTACTGCCTGCGAAATTTCATCCATTGCTCTTACGGTGCAGCTTTCTTTTATAGTAAAAGGACCTTCGTACAACAATGCCTTATCGCCTGCAGGGTCAGAGCCGTCGAGTGTGTAGTAAATCTGTGCTGACTCGCGGTTGATTGAAATTTCAACTGTTGTTGAGCCTACGAAAGGAGAGTTACCCTTTATAGTGATTTCTGCAGGGATTTCCTGACCAGCGCCAACTACAGTCATTGTCAGTGATGAAATCTGTGTGTTGCCTGCTACAGAAAGTACAACTTCGTGAGCCTGTCCTGTCCATGTAGCACTGCTGCTGTTTGCATTGAGTGTGCCTTTGTCTACAGTGTTATATTTGTGCCATTTTACACCTGCAATGTTCATGGCTGTAATGTCCATGTTAGCAGGAGCTGTGATGGTCAGCGTACCAGAGTAAAGGCGCAGACGTCCCTTGCCTGTTGCTGTCAGTTCCCAAAGGCGATTATCGGTCTGAGCACCTTCTGCCTTTGGAGAAACAGTTACTGTTGCGCCGTTGATGGCAGCAGAAGTTGTTGCTACAGTGAAGTCGCCGTCATGTACTGCTTCCTCTCCACTGCCAGAAGACAATCCCATGCCAGGGAAAATTGTCTGATAATCTTTGTCGAAATCGAACGTAATGTCGTCGGCAAAAGATACATTGAACATTGCGCAAAGCAATGCTACGAGTGAATAACGTAAAAATTTGTTCATAAAATACTTGTTTTTTATTGTTTATAATTTAAAGATTTAGTCCTTATATCTATAAAGTATGCAAAAGTAGTAATTCTTTCACAACCACCAAAGAGATTGCACAAAATTTATAATTATTTGACGTTTCGACATGAAATGACTTAGAAACAATTTCCCTACAAAAACCGTGCCAAACTCGTCTGAATTTTCCTTTGAGCCGAAAAATGATGAATTTTTTTGACAGCGAAAAACTCTCCAAATAGAATCGGAACAGCCTCTGAAAGTGCAAAGATTTGTTAAATTCAGAGTCAGCGATAATTGTTAAAATTGTCAAAGAGTATGTTTGAGGCGCTTATTTGTGTATTTTGGCTTGCGAAACATTGTGTCTGACACCCCAAAACACACTGTTTGACCTCCTCAAACAGTGTGTTTGACAATGTCAAACATGCTCTTTGACAATTTTAACATATATGTTTCTCGCATAAAACGCTTATATTTAGGGTTAACAAACTGACTGTCAAGCGATTGCAGAAATGTGCGAATTTTGGGCATATTTTGCCCCTACAATTTCGGAAACGACTTTCGAGGGCACTCACGCGACAGTAAACGGGCGAAAATTGATTAGCATTTCTTGCATGCGAATGACGTTGCTGGAAGAAAAAAACATCTTGCCTGATTGTTGATATTCGGTGAATTTGTCGTACCTTTGCATAAGATACCACAGCAAAAACAAGAAAAAAAGGAATTGACATGTACACATATCGCTACCCCCACCCCGCCGTTACAGTAGACGCAGCAGTGTTTGCACGCACCGCAACAGGCACAAAAATATTGCTCATAGAACGGAAAAACGAGCCCTGCAAGGGCATGTGGGCTTTTCCGGGAGGTTTCATGAACATCGACGAGACTGCCGAGCAGGCTGTCGTGCGCGAGCTGCGCGAGGAAACAGGACTGCAGCTGGCAGCGCTGACACAGGTGGGCGCATTCACGAAAGTAGACCGCGACCCGCGCGAGCGCGTCATAACCATTGCCTTCTATGCCATCCTGGACAGCGAGGAGACGGTCTGCGCCGACGACGATGCGGTACGCGCAAGATGGTTCAGCATAGCCAATCTGCCGCCTTTGGCATTCGACCACGCACACATACTCAGAGAAACAATGAAGAGAATAAGGTTTCTGTTGTAGGCAAAACACTGAACAATCTATTACGACAAGACCGTAAATGACGGAAAAATCATTATTTTTTGGTATTGTAAGCGTTGTTGGTAATGTGTACCTTTGCAGCACATTTTTTAACAACGATTCAATATGAAGAAAACAACAACTATCTTATTATTTTTTATTATAGGCATATCGTATGCCTTTTCGCAAGATACATATTCCATTCTTTACGGCGACGTGAAAAGCAAAGCTGACGGAAAACACATCCCTCACGCCACGATAACCGTAAAAGGCACCAACCTTAGGACAAAGTGCGACGACAGAGGACATTTCATTCTGTCAGACATACCAACCGGCACTCATACCGTTGTCGCATCGCACGACGGCTTCTCTGAGCAGGAAATGGAATTGCTGATGGAGCCAAACAAGAGGACCGGAGCTTTCTTCCTACTCGAAGAAGATGCCCTGGAACTGAATCAGGTAGTGGTAACCGGAACAAGAACACAGCACTATCTGAAGAATGTGCCCATCAGGACAGAGGTACTGACCTCGCAGGCAATAACAAACAAGAATGCACAAAATCTCTTCGAGGCCCTTGAAGGCGTGGCAGGAGTCAGAGTTGAGCAACAATGTCAGGCTTGCAACTTCTCTATGGTCAGGATGCAGGGACTTGGCGCCGAGCATACTCAGGTGCTTATCGACGGCGAACCGATATATTCAGGCTTGGCAGGTGTCTACGGATTGCAGCAGATAGGCACCAACGATATCGACCGCCTGGAAATAGTCAAGGGAGCAGGGTCTGCACTTTATGGAAGCAGTGCCGTTGCCGGAGCCATCAACATCATAACGAAGGAACCCACGTTCAAGCCGTATGTCAACGCCGACGTGCAATTTGGAAACTGGGGACACAAAACCTACAATGCCTCAGCAGGCATGAGACGCAACAAGATAGGCGTAAACATATTTGCCCAGCGTCTGGAGGCAGATGCCGTAGACAAGACACAAGACGGCATGACACGCAGTGAGGTAAAGCACAAGGATGGCATATCAGACCGCGTAAAGAGTCAGCTCAACAATATCGGAATGGGTCTGTATTTCTTCAGTCCCTTAGCACAAAGCGACAAACTCACTCTCCGCGTGAAAGCAATGGACGAATTTCGTGCAGGAGGAATACTCGTAGACGACACATATCTCAACCCATATACCGAAGGCACAGAGAACATAAAGACAAACCGACTGTCGGCTGACATGAACTATACACTGCCCATTGGCAGCAAATCCACCTTCAACATTGCGGCAGCCTATGTATATCACAAACGCAATGCTACCAACGATACATTCCTGAGAAGCTATAAGGACTCACACGACGGAGAAAATCCAAGCGTGGATATAATGCGTCCCTATCTGGCAAAAGAAAAGACTTTCACACCATCAATGAGCTTCACGACTACAATGGGCAGCCACACCCTGCTGCTCGGGGCACAGGGGTCGTTCACCCGACTGCGTGAAAGCGGACTATACTGCATCGACGATGAGGAGAACACTGAATACTACGGAACAGCATACACGTCGCTCAGCAAGAAGCATGCCAATGAGATTGGTTTCTTCGTGCAGGACGAATGGACCAACGTCTTGCCTGGACTGACTGTCGTTCCAGGTATGCGACTTGACATACATAAATCAGGCGAAGAGTACGACTCTGATGAGAAAGTATTCAATGGGACATTCCCCAAGACCAATTTTGAAAAAACTGTAGTTGCTCCAAGACTTGCCATAAAATACGACATTGACCCGAAACTTGTGCTGAGAGCCAACTTTGGAACAGGTTTCCGGGCGCCATACGGCTTCTCGGAGGATTTGCATCTTTGCAGCGGCTCACCACGCGTATGGAAGTCTTCGACACTGAACGGAGAACGAGCAATAAGCCTCAACCTCTCGGCAGACTACTATGGGAAAAACGTACAGGTAAGCCTCAATCTCTTCAGGACAAACCTATACGACAAGATAGAGTTCAGCAGCGCAGACGAAAACATAAAGAAACTGGGATATACCTATCAGTGGCAGAATATCGACGATGCATATGTACAAGGCATTGAAATAGGAACGAAGATAAAAATAGCACGCAACATGAAAACAGGTATTAACTGGACACTGAATCAAGGCAAATACAATCATGCAAGAAACGACTGGAAAGGTACTGAATATGAAAATGACAGCAGATTTATTTCGCGTTTCCCTATGATGACAGGCGACATCAGCCTTGACTACACTCCAGGAAGCTGGACTTTCTCAATGACAGGCTCGCTGCAGGGAAAGATGTACATAGACTACTATGCTGAGGACGAAACAAACTCTAAAATAAAGAAAACACCTACTTTCATGCTGTTCAACTGCAGGATAGCCAAGCAGCTTGGCAACGCGTTCACGGTATATACTGGAGGAAAGAACATATTTGGATATATACAGGATGAAAAGCACACCGACGATGCAGCATTCATGTATGCACCCGTATTTGGAGCAACCTGGTATGTCGGAACAAGCATAAAAATATAAGAAATGTTATTGCTGGAGTGAAAAACTCCATGATACAGAAACATAACAACCTTTTACAGGGACTGACAGAACATACATTTTGCATAGCAACAAAATAATAAAGCCGCCACCCAGTGACGGCTTTATTATTGTATAAATCAACGAATGTATTTACAACAGATAGACTTTTTGGGCATCTCGACTTATTTCTTGCCGACAATACCCTTAGTCGTCTCAGAGAGGAAACTGACAATTTTCTGTATCTCCTCGCTGTCGGGAATCTGCTCGCGCACCTGGTTGACAGCGTCGAACATGCTCGTCTGTCCGTGAAAGACAAGTCGATAGGCATTGCCAATATGCTTTATCACATTATCGTCGATAGCATCAAACTGACACATCATCTTGTTTACACCGCCATACTGACCATTGTTGTTGACGATGACATAAGGCGGAATATCGCTTGAGAATGTGGCTCCTGCCTGTATCATGGCGCGGTCGCCGACGCGTGTGCCGGCATTTTCGATAACACTCGACGAGAAAATTACGCCGTTTCCTATCTTGCAGTCGCCGGCAATCTTCGTACCGTAGCCTACGACACAGTTGTTGCCCATCTTTGTATCGTGGGAAATATGGGCGCCTTCCATAAGTACGTTGTCGTCGCCAATGACTGTCTTGCCACCACGATGAGTAGCACGATTGATGACAACATTCTCGCGGATGATATTGTTCTCACCTATAATACATTCCGACTTCTCGCCCCTGAAATTGAAATCCTGCGGCAATGCACCTATGACAGAGCCCTGATGCACCTTGTTGTGTCCGCCCATGCGCGTACCGTTGAGGATGCTGACAAACGGAAAGATGATACAGTTGTCGCCTATCTCTACATCGCCTTCTATGTAGACGAATGGGAAAATCTTGCAATTCTGACCTATTTTCGCTCTTGGGTCTATTTCTGCTTTTGGACTTATATCGTTCATAAATATCAACGTTTTATACTTTTTGCATTAAATTGACATGCACCAGTAATGGTGTTTGTACGTTCTCGGCACGAGGGAAACAGCCTACAGCCGTTATTTTGCACCTCCGCCAAGTGCCTGATAGAGATTGACAACAGCCTGCATCTTGGCAAAATCGTCGTAGACTTTCGACAACTGCGCGTTGAGCAGAGTCTGCTGTGCAGTTATGATTTCAAGATATGAACTGCCCGAACTGCTGAACAACAGTTTCGTGTCGGCAACATTCTTCTCAAGAATTTCTATCTGACGTGCTTCCAACTTGCTCTTTTCATCGCTCGTGTTATACTGAACCAGTGCGTTAGACACTTCACTGCCAGCCTGAAGAACAGCATTCTGCCATGTGTTGTAAGCCTGCTCATACTGAATTTTTGCAACACGCAAACCGGCAGTTAGCTGTCCGCGCATGAAGATTGGCTGCACCAGACTGCCTACAGCAGAAAGAAGCCACTTGCCCGGATTTACAATTCCTGCGCCGGCACTGTTGGTAAACGTTCCTGTAGGACTGATAGTCAGACTCGGATAGAAGCGTGAGCGGGCTGTCTCTATGCCATAGAAACACTGTGCCAGCTGCATCTCGGCAGCATGAACGTCGGCACGGTTTGCCAGCAACTGTATGCCTACACCGGTAGAAAACTCCGACGGCAGACTCTGGTCTTCGAGCTTGCCACGCGCAATATGCTGTGCCGGTTGACCGAGAAGAAGCGACATTGAGTTTTCTACTTCACGTATCTGACGCTTCATGTCTACGGCTTGTGTCTGCACAGAGAAATAGTTGGCTTCGGCACTCTGAACACTTGTAGAACGCGCACGTCCCAACTGCATCTGCAACTGCATCAGTTCCCATGTATCTTTCGTCAGCGTTGTCATGTCGTCGAGCAACTCAAGCTGACGGTCGAGCATAAGCAGCGTGTAATACATATTGGCTATTGCCGAAATGACATTACACTTCACAAGAGTCTGATAGTCCTTAGTCTGCAAGAGCAGCATCTGTGCTGAACGCTTCTGCGACAGGAATGTTCCAAACAAATCGACATTCCACTGGGCTGCTATTGGCAACTGGTATGTTTTCGTCGGCTTATTACCGTCCCACGAAGCGATTGTTCCGCTGGGTGCGAAAGTGAACTGTGGAACGAAAGCCAGCTTTGCAACTTTCAGCTGTTCCTCTACCATTCTCACATTGAGGGCTGCATTGAGCAAATCAGGATTGTTTGCAAGCGCAGTTTCTATGTGCTGCTGCAACTGCGGATCGGTAAATACCGAGCGCCACTCAAGATTGCCAAAACTCGTGGTGTCGCTGACAACAAGGGTGTCGGTAGCCGATGCCACGTCGCGCATCAGTCCACTTGTGTTTATTTCCGGACGCTCATAGGTTCCGAATAGACTCTTGCATCCTGCAAGAGCAAACATACTTACACCTATTATTAATATATTACGTATTTTCATAACTTATTCCTCCACTTCATATTCTACGGGTTTGCCGTGTGCATACTGTTCCAGTTCTACTCTTACGTCGGTGTATTCTTCATCATCAAACCTTATTGGCTTTAACTTCTCTTGCAGCGACTGGAAGATAACGAACAGTGTTGGCACTACGAAAATCTGACACAGCGTACCAATTAACATACCTCCTACAGCTGCGGCACCAAGTGTCTGGTTACCATTCTTGCCTACGCCGGATGCAAACATCATAGGCATCAGACCGATGATCATTGCCAAGGAAGTCATAAGAATAGGACGCAGACGTGCAGAAGCACCCAATACTGCCGACCACGTTATTGCCATACCGGTATGTCGCCGTTCAAGCGCGAACTGCACGATAAGTATGGCATTCTTTGCCAACAGACCGATAAGCATAATCAGAGATATCTGCATATATATGTCGTTTGAGTGTCCGAACATCATAGTGAACAGGAAACAGCCTGCCAAACCAAACGGTACAGACAACAAAACAGCCAAAGGCAGAACGTAAGACTCATACTGTGCTGACAAGATTAGGTAGATAAAGATGAGACACAGCAAGAAAATAATTGCCGTAGTGTTAGATGCCTTTGCCTCCTCACGTGTCAGTCCCTGATAGTCATAGCCGTAACCCTCAGGCAGAATATTGTCTGCCACTTCCTGAGCTGCTTTCAATGCCTCACCTGTAGAATAGCCGTCAGCTACCGTAGCAGTAATACTGATAGATGTAAACAGGTTGAAACGGCTGATATTCGTAGGTCCGTAGACACGTTCTATGCGGCAGAACTCCTGCACAGGAGCCATGCCTCCAGGAGTGCGTACATATATACTGTTGAGCGACTCAGGCGTCATGCGGGTTTCAGGCGAACCCTGTATCATGACACGATACAGCTTACCATAACTGTTGAAGTTAGATGCATAAAGTCCGCCATAGTAACCCTGAAGCGTGCTAAGTACGGTCGTAGGAGATATGCCAGACTGCTTACACTTGCCAACATCAACATGCACCATGTACTGAGGATAGTTAGGGTTGTATGACGTCATAGCCATCTGGAACTCAGGACGCTTGTTCAGTTCAGCAATATAGTCCTGAACTACTCCGAAGAATCTATTAAGATTGCCACCAGTACGGTCCTGCATGACAAGCGAGATACCTGAGTTTGCTGAGAAACCGGCAATCATTGGCGGCGCAAAGGCTATAATCTTGGCATCCTTGATGTATGCTGTCTTAATATATATCTGTGCAAGCACACCGTTAGCATCATACGGATTGAGGAAGAAACGGTATATTCCGTCGCCGTTCCACAGACCGCTGAGTTTCCACCAGAAGCCCTTTTGACGTTCCTTAAACGGTTTAAGTTTGATAATGAACGTAGCCTGGTCAGAGCCAGCACCTGCGATGAAGTTGTAACCCTGTATCTGTTCACGGCTCATGATGGCTGGGTCAGCACCAAGAATAGAGTCTATCTGACCTACTACCTGCTTTGTACGTTCAACGGAAGTAGCAGGAGGCATTGATACAGTACAGAAGAGTGTACCTGTATCTTCATCCGGAACAAGACCTGTCTTCGTAAAGAACATTGTGCCAACGAGTGCTACTATACCTATTACAACTATCAAAAGTGTCATTACAGGACGGCGAACGATTTTCTCAACACGTCCTTTATATTTTCCGAGTACCTTGTCGTAGGCTGTGTTGAACGCCATATGGAAACGCTGAACACGAGACATCTTCACCTCGTTGCCGTGCTCATCGTGTGGTTTAAGGAATATTGCACACAGGGCAGGCGACAGAGTCAACGCGTTAAGTGCTGAGATAAAGATACTCACAGCCATCGTTACACCGAACTCGCGATAGAATGTTCCGGATGTACCACCTATAAACGACACAGGAATGAACACTGATGCCATGACAAGCGTGATTGAGATGATGGCTCCAGATATTTCGTTCATGGCGTCAATGGATGCCGTCAGTGCCGATTTGTATCCCTGATCGAGCTTGGCGTGAACAGCCTCTACAACGACTATGGCATCGTCGACTACGATAGCAATAGCCAAAAGCAAGGCGGAAAGGACAAGCAGGTTGATAGAGAATCCAAACACTGAGAGGAAGAAGAATGTTCCGATGAGTGACACAGGAACGGCTATCAGCGGGATGAGCGTTGAACGCCAGTCTTGCAGGAAGACATATATAACGATAAACACGAGTATCAGCGTGAACAGAAGCGTGAACACTACTTCTTCGATACTTGCGTATAGGAATTCTGTTACGTCGTAGTTTATCTTATATTTCATTCCCGGTGGGAAACTCTTTGCTTGCTCCTCAAGCTCTGCCTTTACCTGCTTGGCAATCTCGTTGGCGTTTGAGCCGGCAATCTGCTGCACCATACCCATGACCGACGGAATATTGTTGTTCTTCATCGATACTGAGTATTGCTGTCCGCCGAGCTCTATCTTTGCCACGTCTTTCAGTTTCAGAGTCTGTCCGCTGGCATCTGCCTTGACGATGATGTTGCCAAATTCTTCTGCCGTCTTGAATCGTCCGGTATATCGCATGGCGTATTCGTATGCCACGTTCGACTGTTCTCCGAACGTACCTGGCGCTGCCTCTATGTTCTGTTCTGCCAAAACTCCTGCTATGTCGGTAGGCACGAGTCCGTGCTGCTTCATCACGTCAGGGTTGAGCCATATTCGCATGGCATACGTTTTCAGACCCGGACTGTTCACGTCGCCGACACCCTGAATACGCTTTATGGCAGGAATGATGTTAATGTTTGCGTAGTTGGTAAGGAATTCGTCATCGTATCTGCCGTCAGAGGTCAGCGTGTACATTATGACCTGCGATGTCTGGCGCTTCATAACGGTAACACCAATCTGGTTTACTTCGGCAGGCAGGAGTGCAGAAGCCTGCGACACGCGGTTCTGTACGTTGACGGCACACATGTCTGCATTCATTCCCTGACGGAAAAGGATGCTTATCTGTGCACTTCCCGACGATGCTGTCGAAGAGATATAGTCCATGCCTTCCACACCGTTGATACTTTCTTCGAGCGGCGTGATGACCGAGTTCTTTACTGTTTCAGCATCTGCTCCCGGATAGCTTGTGTAGACGACTACCGTAGGAGGTGCTATATCGGGATACTGCTCTATTGGCAGAGATACCAATCCGATAAAACCCAGCAATACGATGACGATAGATATCACCGTAGAGAGTACCGGGCGCTTTATGAAGTTTGTAAATGTCATAGTCTATATTGTAGTAATTAATGCCTGTGCGGTATAGTTGTCTGCCGCTATTGCGGCATCTATACGTTTCACAAACACTGTTTGTCCTTATTTTTTCATTGCTCCCACGATGTCGCCAGCCGACATTTCCTTTGCCTGCTCGTCTATCTTCTGCTGATAGCGTTCAGGTGTAATTGGGACAATCTCCATTCCGTCGGAAAGTTTGGTTATACCGTTTGTAACATATTTGTCGCCTGTCTTCAGTCCAGAAGTAACGACATAGTTCTTTCCGTCGTTCTGCGGTGCTACGGTTATCTCCGTATATTTCACTTTGTTGTCTTTGCCAACGACATAGATGAACAGCTTGTCCTGTACTTCGCTGACTACCGACTGCGGAACTATTATGGTATTGCTGCTGCGTGTAGGTATTATGACTGAGCCTGAGCCGCCGCTCTTGAGCAGGCGCTGTGGGTTAGGGAATCGTGCTATCATAGATACCGAGCCTGTTGCCGCGTCTATCATTCCGCTCATCTTTGTAACGTGTCCGGGCTGGTTGTACACTGTTCCGTCAGCCAGTTGCAGCCTTACTTCCGGCATTGATGCGATAGCCTGCTGAACGCTGCCCGATGTCTTTGTCATTGCCAGAACGTCCTTTTCCGTCATTGAGAAATACACTTCCATCGACGAGATGTTAGACACTGTTGTCAGCGGCTGTGCGCTTGAGGCACTTGCCAGCGTTCCCACTTTGTACGGCAGACTGCCTACGACGCCCGACGTCGGACTCTTTACATAGCAGAAACTGAGTGTTTCCTTAGCCGACGCCAATGCAGCCTGTGCCTGTGCGAGCTGTGCGCGAGCACTCTCGTATGTGTTTCTTGCTGTCTGCAACTCATAGTCGCCTACGACCTTGTTCTCATGCAACTGCTTAGTGTTGTCGTATGTCAGCTTAGCCGTGTTTACCTGTGCCTGTGCAGTGTTGACGGCTGCCTGTGCCTGGCGTACAGCAGCCTGATAGGTAACATTGTCTATCACGAACAGGAGCTGTCCGGCACCTACACTCTGACCTTCACGCACACAAACCTGCGTGATAAATCCGGATATTTTCGGACGTATTTCCACATCCTGTACGCCCTTGATGACTGCCGGAAAGGTTGTCTGCATGTCTGAAGATGCTCTCTCTACTGTTGCCACAGGAAACTCATTGTCGCCGAACTGCATATTTCCTTTATTACCACAAGAAACAAGCATGGCTATTGCTGCAGCAACAATTAATAGTCTGTTAAGTTTCATATTAATTTCGTTTTATTATTTACTTTAGTTACTGCCATATTAAAAATATGACTTACAAAAGTACAAAAGTTTAGAAAAAAGTTTTTAATATAAGTTGCTTTTTTAATAATTATTTTCAAAAACAAATTATATTTGCTATTTTTTAATACTATAATTTGTTATTTCCGTTGCTGCACAGCCCCATCTGGCTTGCTGTCTCCATCAGCAGCGCCATGAGTGCCTCGCGCTCGTTGGGCACCCTGTTGTCGAGCACGGCATCCTTCAGTGCCTTCTTCAGCGTGCCTACTTCGGGCGACGGTTTCAGGTTGAACATCTGCATAATTTCATTTCCGTCGATGACGGGTTGCAGTTCCCGCTTGTAGTCTTTCTCCTTCAGGTCTGCCAGTTTTTCCCTTACAATTCTGAAATTCTCCATAAACCGAGCCTTGCGCATGGAGTTCTTGCTTGTTACGTCTGCCTCGCACAGCATCATGAGGTCGTCTATGTCGTCGCCGGCATCGTTCATCAGTCGCCTTACGGCACTGTCGGTTACCTGTTCGTCGGCAATGACTATCGGCCGCATGTGCATGTCGACCAGCTTCTGCACATATTTCATTTTGGCATCCATTGGCAGCTTCATTCGCCTGAACATCTGCGGCACCATCTTCGCGCCTATGAAGTTATGGTTATGGAAAGTCCATCCCTGCGCGTTGTCCCACCGCTTGCTTTTCGGCTTGCCTATGTCGTGCAGCAGTGCCGCCCACCGCAGCCACAGCCGTCCGTCGCTGAATTCGTCTTCGCCGTTGCTGATGCGCGTATTGATGCGGCGCACTACGTTGTCGAGTACTTCGAGCGTATGGTAAAAGTTGTTCTTGTGCGAGCGTCCGTTTTTCGTTTCCACTACGTCGAGGGCGCACAGTTCGGGCATGATGACTTGCAGCATTCCCGTGCGGTGCAGCTCTACGAAGCCTGTGCTTGGCTTGTCGGTCATCATTATCTTGTTCAGCTCGTCGGCTATTCTCTCGCCACTGACTATTTTCAGCCGTTCGGTGTTTGTACACAGTGCCTCGAGTGTCCGTTCCTCTATTGTGAAATTCAGTTGCGTGGCAAATCTCACGCAGCGCATCATGCGCAGCGGGTCGTCTGAGAATGTTATGTCTGGGTCGAGTGGCGTCGCAATGACTCTGTCTTGCAGGTCGTAGAGTCCGTTGAACGGGTCGACGAGTTCTCCGAAACGCTTTTTGTTCAGGCATATTGCCATAGCATTGATAGTGAAGTCGCGTCGGTTCTGGTCGTCTTCCAGCGTTCCGTCTTCCACTATCGGCTTTCGCGAGTTGCGGTTGTAGCTCTCGCGCCGTGCACCTACGAACTCCACCTCCGTCATGTCGCCGTCAGAACCGTGTGCTATCTTCACCTGTGCCGTTCCGAAATTGCGGAACACCGACAGGTGCGCACGCCGTCCGAGTCGTTTTTTCAGTTCCGTAGCCACTTCTATGCCACTGCCGACCACCACCACATCGATGTCTTTCGAGGGTCTTTCGAGGAATATGTCGCGCACGTATCCGCCCACGACATAGCACTCCACTCCCATCGAGTCGGCTACATCGGAGATGCTGTGGAATATGTTTTTATCGAGTATCTTTGCCAGTTCGGCGTCGGAATAGAGTTTCATCTTATGTCTTTTGCTCTGAAAAAGTTGTGCAAAGGTATGTTTTTTTTGCGTAACGTGCAAATATTTGACTGTTTAGGTTACTTTTTTTGGCAAAGGTACGGTCAAGAAATGATGGGTGAAAAGACAGTTTAACACAGGTCATGGATAAAAAGCGGTAGAAATTTCGTACCTTTGCAGGCAGATAAATCGGAATTTACGCATGTTAAAAGATATCATATTAGTTGGAATAGGTAGTGGTATAGGTGGGATTTGCCGATACCTGATATCACTCGCCATGACTCAGGCACGCAATGGTTTCCCATGGGGAACTTTTACGATTAATGTGGCTGGTTGTCTCCTCATTGGAATCCTGTGGGGAGCGACGAGCCGTTTCCAAAACGTCTCTCCATCTTTCTCTTTGTTCCTCATGGTAGGTTTTTGTGGTGGGTTCACAACCTTCTCCACATTCTCAAAAGAAGGGCTGACCATGCTACAGGCTGATAGCTACATCTTATTTTCGCTCTATGCAATAGGAAGTATGATGTTAGGTATTATGGCAGTAGCATTGGGATATTATACAACCAGGTAAATTCCAATTTAACGAAATATATAAAAATAAATTGGTATGTTTTGCAAAGCAGGACTATGTTTCGCAAGAAATAATACTAATCATTTTTCGGCTCGTTTACTGCCGCGTGAGTGCCCTCGAAAGTCATTTTGAAAATCGCAGGGGCAAAATATGCCCAAAATTCGCATGATACCATAATCCTTTGGCTATCAGATTATTAACCACAAATATAAGCGTTTTATGCAGGAAACATAAGTGTTAAAATTGTCAAAGAGCATGTTTGACATTGTCAAACACACTGTTTGAGGCGGTCAGACATAGTGTTTGGGGGTGTCAGACACTATGTTTGGCAAGCCAATTTTGGCGAAATGGGCGACTCAAAGGTGCTCTTTGACATTTTTAACAGTTGTGTCTGGTCTTGAAATTAACGGATTTTTGCACTTTCAGGGGCTGTAAATTTTCTATTTGGAGAGTTTTCCTCTGTCAAAAGTTTTCATAATTTTCGGGGTCGGCAGGGAAGGCGCGAACAGTTTGGCACGGTTTTTGTAGGACAAACATTGACGCCACTCCCAACCTTTACATTTATATAAAAAAGGCAGGCTAAGAGACGATTAAACGACATATATTTTGCCGTTTCGCGAAAAATACGTACTTTTGCAACAATTATGGACAAAAGAAACGAAAATACAGAACAGCAGTTCCGGGAAGTGTTGAATGAATGTCGCTCTCTTTTCGAGAAGAAACTGCACGACTACAGTGCCTCGTGGCGCATACTGCGACCCGAGTCGCTGACCGACCAGCTGTATATCAAGGCTAAGAGAATACGCTCGATAGAGATAAAGAAGTGCAGCAAGATTGACGAGGGCATACGCCCTGAGTTCATAGCACTGATAAACTACGGCATCGTGGGACTGATACAGCTCGACAAGGGCTTTGCCGACAACGTAGACATAAGCAACGACGAGGCGATGCAACTCTACGACCGATATGCCGACGAGGCTCTGCAACTGATGCTGAAGAAAAACCATGACTACGACGAGGCGTGGCGACAGATGCGCGTGAGCAGCTATACAGACCTCATACTGACTAAGTTGCAGCGCGTGAAGGAACTGGAGGAAATAGACGGTCAGGCTCTCGTCAGCGAGGGCGTGGATGCCAACTACATGGACATCATCAACTATGCCGTGTTTGGAGCAATAAAAACAAAATAGACAGACAACCGACAATGCTGAGAAAAATCATTGTGAACATCTGCCGCATGCTGCTGGCTGTGGTCTTCATATTCTCTGGATTTGTGAAGGCTATAGACCCGCTGGGCACGGTCTACAAGATGCAGGACTATCTCGCAGCGGCTCACTCTGCCATTGCTGCGGCACCGGAATGGCTGCTGACAGCATGCGCCATAGCACTCTCCACGATGGAGTTTCTGCTCGGAATATTCCTGTTCTTCGGTTTCCACAGGCGAGTCGTAACGAAGCTGACACTTGTCTTCATGGTCATAATGACATCCATTACGACATGGATATGGATTGCCGACCCCGTGAAAGACTGCGGATGCTTCGGCGACGCACTGATACTGACAAACACACAGACACTGCTGAAAAACATCATACTGCTGGCATGCGCCGTAACGGTTGCCCTGCGACACGACGACATAATAAGATACATATCGCTGGACACGCAGTGGATAGTAGTCAACTATACCATACTGTTCATTGCCGGCATAACGGCATGGAGCCTGTACGACCTGCCGCTGTTCGATTTCCGACCTTACCACGTCGGCGCTGACATGCGTCAGGACACCGAAATACCGGAAGGGGCAGAGCAACCGCAGTTTGAAACAACATTCATCTTGCAGAAAAACGGCGAGCAGCGCGAGTTTACGATAGACAACTATCCCGACTCGACATGGACATTCGTCGACAGCCACACCACGCAGACAAGCGAGGGATACGTCCCGCCGATGCACGACTTCAGCATAGAGGATAAGGCTACGGGCACCAACCTGACCGACAGCATAGCCAAACGCGACGGCTACACGTTCCTGCTGATAGCACCAGACCTTGAAAAGGCTGCCGACAGCAACTTCGGATATATCGACCGAATATACGAATACTGCACGGCTAACGGCTATCCGTTCTGCTGTCTGACCGCATCGGGCGACAAGGCTCAGCAGGAATGGCGCGACAAGACAGGAGCGGAATACCCGTTCTACTTCACCGACCACACTACGCTGAAGACAATGATACGCAGCAATCCAGGACTGATGCTCCTGAAAGACGGCAAGATAATAGGCAAATGGAGCCACAACAACCTGCCTGCAATAAACGAAGAGTCGCCGACGGCTGACAAGGCGGGCATTGCCGACAACGTAAAGAAAAGCAACTCGCGCAAAGCACTCAGCGTAATACTGTGGTTCATCATACCGCTCATACTGCTGACTCTTGCCGACAGGCTCTGGGCTTGGAGCAAATGGGTGAAAAGAATAGCACAGATAAAAGAAAGAAAACAACAAAATAAAAATAATAACGACAATGAGAAAAAAGATTGTAGCAGGCAACTGGAAAATGAATCTTAACCTGCAAGAAGGCGTAGCACTGGCTACTGAACTTAACGAAACTCTGAAAAACGAAAAGGCTAACTGCGAAGTCATCATCTGCACACCGTTCATCCATCTGGCTAAGGTGGCTGACTGCATCGACCAGAACGTGCTGAAACTCGGAGCAGAAAACTGTGCCGACAAGGAAAAAGGAGCCTACACGGGCGAAGTATCGGCAGAAATGGTGAAGTCGACAGGAGCACAATACGTCATTCTCGGACACTCGGAACGACGCCAATACTACAACGAAACGGCTGAGATACTGCGCGAAAAGGTATTGCTCGCACTGAAAAACAACCTGAAAGTGATATTCTGCATAGGCGAAACACTGGAAGAACGCGAAGCAAACAAGCAAAACGAAGTAGTGAAAGCAGAACTGGAAGGAAGCGTTTTCAACCTGACAAAAGACGAATTTGCCAACATCGTCATAGCATACGAGCCTATCTGGGCTATCGGCACAGGAAAGACGGCAACGGCAGAACAAGCAGAGGAAATACACGCATACATACGCTCACTCGTGGCTGAACACTACGACAGCGAGACAGCTGACAACACAAGCATTCTCTACGGAGGCAGCTGCAAGGCAAGCAACGCTCCAGAACTGTTCGGAAAGCCAGACATCGATGGCGGACTGATAGGTGGAGCATCGCTGAAGGCTGCCGACTTCAAGGGCATTATAGATGCATGGGAATAAATGTAATATAACAAAAACATAAACATGAAACAACTAATTGCAGTAATCGCCTTCTTGCTTACAGGCATGACTTCGGTCAGCGCCCAGTCGATAGTCGAACACCTGCAAAAGGACGTACAGGACAAGGGTAAGGTGAAAGTAAACCACAGCAAGGAGATAGACCAACTTGTAAACGGAGAAACAAAGGTCATCACCACTACCCCTGCACCAACGAAACAGGACGACAACAAGACACAGCAGAAACAAGAAAATGCTCCGCAGAAGCCGGACAGCACTGACAGCAAGAATAACGAAAGCAAAGACAACGACAGCGAAAACGAGCCAAAGGCAGAAACAAGGCATCGCACCGTAGTTTCGCACAACGACCTCGACACCGAGTCGCATACTGTCGACACGAGAAAGAAGGTAATGAGAAATGCACAGAAGGTTACGGGCTACAGAGTGCAGGTCTATTCTGGAGGCAGTTCGCGCAACGACAGACAGAAAGCACAGGCAGCGTCGAACAAAATCAAGGCAAAATATCCTAATCTGCCAGTCTACGTACACTTCTATTCGCCAAGCTGGAAATGCAGGGTAGGCAACTTCAGAAGCTACGAAGAAGCCAACAAGGTGCTGAAACAAATGAAGGCAATGGGCTACAGCTCGGCTTGCATCGTGAAAGGAAAGATTACTGTACAATAAAACAACAGCAACAAACAAAACTGTTACATAAACACAAGAAAAGAAATGAATCCCGAAATAGAACTGCGTGAGGGCTTGGACGAACTGGCAAGCCATTACGAGCAAGTCCTGACACTGCTGGGCGAAGACCCAAAGAGAGAGGGCTTGCAGAAAACGCCAATGCGCGTGGCAAAAGCCATGCAGATACTGACACGCGGATATACGCAAGATCCGCACAAGGTACTTACCGACGCACTGTTTGAAGAGAAATACAACCAGATGGTAATAGTGAAGGACATAGACTTCTTCTCTATGTGCGAACACCACATGTTGCCGTTCTACGGAAAGGTACACGTGGCATATATTCCTAACGGATACATTACCGGACTGAGCAAGATAGCAAGAGTGGTTGACATCTTCAGCCATCGTCTGCAAGTGCAGGAACGCATGACACAGCAGATAAAAGACTGTATAGAAGACACACTGCACCCGATGGGCGTGATGGTTGTCGTGGAGGCTAAGCACATGTGCATGCAGATGAGAGGCGTGGAGAAGCAAAACTCAATAACGACGACAAGCGACTTCAGCGGTGCATTCAACCAGGCTAAGACGCGAGAGGAATTCATGAACCTGCTACGCGGAGAGTCAAAGCGAATTTAATGCATACTTATAAAAGTTTTAATGCTTACATATAACAGAACGACATGAACTTGACAAAGAAATATCTAAAGGCTGTCGCATCGCTCGCAGCAGGTGTTATGATGCTCGCATCGTGTGGACTTGGCGAAGACAACAACCAGTCGATGACGAAAACAGTGGAACTGACAAAGCAGGAAATAGCTGTCAGAAACATGACGCTTAACGGTTCTTGGGAAGGAAAGCTGTACTATGTCAACAACGTAAAGCATGAAAATGATTCCATAGACATCGTTTGGAAGACCGACACCGTAGCAAAGAAAGTTACGATAAGCGACTTCCCCGTGAAACTGTTGGCACAGTATGTTGACGACGAGAGCAAGGAGCTGATAGCGAATGCAGCCGACCAGAGCCTTGTTTTCGACTACTATTCCGTTACGAGCGACTATGTGGAGTATTACAACATGTATTATTTCAGATACCAGTTCACACCGGTTGGCAACAAAGCCGTATTCAGTGCGAACGGCGAAGACATTACGGTTACATTCATGGAGTCGCTGACCGACTACAGCAACGTGTTCTCGCCTATGGCTGTCTACTACAAACGTGTCATGTCGGGCAACATACTTATTGGCAACATTACGTTCAAAGACAAAACATATACGGCAAACGTGCTGATGTCGATAGGCGGAACGGAAATAGGAAAGGCTAATTAAACATTTATACAAAGCATATTATTATGAAACTGATTTCTTGGAATGTCAACGGACTGAGAGCATGCGTGGGCAAAGGATTTGAGGAGATTTTCAGGCAGCTTGATGCCGACTTCTTCTGTCTGCAAGAAACGAAGATGCAGGAAGGACAACTTGACCTGGCTTTCGAGGGTTATGAGTCCTACTGGAACTATGCCGATAAGAAAGGCTATTCCGGTACGGCTATCTTTACGAAACACCATCCTGTCAGCGTAACATACGGCATGGGCATTGACGAACACGACCACGAGGGACGTGTCATTACGCTGGAAATGGATGATTTCTATCTTGTTACGGTATATACGCCGAATGCTCAAGACGGTCTGAGAAGGCTCGCCTACCGCATGACTTGGGACGATGATTTCAGGAAATACGTTGATGCTCTCGACAAGAAGAAGCCCGTGATTGTCTGCGGGGATATGAACGTGGCACACCAGGAAATAGACCTGAAGAATCCGAAGACAAACCACAAGAATGCAGGATTTACCGACGAGGAGCGCGAGAAATTCACAATGCTGCTCGGCGACGGCTTCATTGACACCTTCAGGGAGCTGCATCCAGAGGACATTGTCTACTCATGGTGGTCGTACAGGTTTAAGGCACGCGAAAAGAACGCAGGCTGGCGCATCGACTACTTCCTTGCATCGGAGAGAATGAGGCAGAATATCGAGGGTGCCGGCATTCACACTGAGATTTATGGCTCGGACCATTGCCCGGTTGAACTGACGATAAAATGACATGTTGTTTACAAAATAAAACATTACACCTTATTATATTTAAAATATCATAATAATTTTTGTCGTTTAATGAGAAAACAATAATTTTGCAACGATTTTTAGAAAATAACAAACAAACAAATAACATTTATAATTTGAAAATGAAAAAATTTATTCTTTCAGCACTCATGATGGCGGTCTCACTGACGATGAGTGCTATCCCTGCTAAAAGGGAGTGGAAATCATTTAAACAAAGTGACGGAACAATGGTTACACTGATGCTTGTCGGCGACGAAAACTTCCATTGCTTCCAGACAACAGACGGACTGCCTGTTGTTGAATCTGACGGAAACTATTATTACGCCAACTCAAAGGGCGACTACATGCAGGCAACAAGCATGTTGGCTCACAATGTAGAAATGCGTACGGCTGAGGAAAGCAGTGCCATTGCAAGCTTGAGCAACAGCAATGACATAGACAGAATGTGGAAGGCTGCGCCTAACATGCAGAACCTGCGCCACAAGACTATCGGTGTGCCTTCCGGCGACTTCACAGGAAGCAAAAAGGGTATCATCATCCTTGTTTCATTCAACGATCTCGACTTCACTATCGAAAACCCACAGCAGGCTTTCAGCGACCTCGCCAACAAGGAAGGATATACCAACAGCTATGGTGCCATCGGCAGCGTACACGACTATTTCAAGAGCATGAGCCGTGGCGTGTTCGACCTTACGTTCGACGTTGTAGGTCCATACAAGGCTCCACAGAATGTTGAATACTATGGCAAGAACGGCACATACGGCACTGACACTAACGTCAGACAGCTCATCACATGGGCAATGAGAGAGGCTGACAAGGACGTAAACTATAAGGATTACGACTGGGACGGCGACGGCGAAGTTGACCAGGTGTTCGTTCTTTATGCAGGATATGCTGAAGCACAGTATGCACCATCATGGACTATTTGGCCTCATGAGTCGCAGCTCGGAATGCAGTCGTTCCGTCTCGACGGCGTAACACTTAATACATACGCTTGCGGACAGGAACTTGACGGAAACTCTGGCTCACGCATGGCTGGTCTGGGAACTATATGCCACGAGTTCACACACTGTCTCGGATTGCCTGACTTCTATGATACAAACAAAAACGAAGGCTCAACTACAAGCAACTACGGCATGGGAGACTGGGACCTGATGTGCTCTGGAAGCTACAACGGAAACAGCTGGAAACCGGCAGCATACACTGCTTACGAGCGTAACTTCTGTGGATGGCTGGATTTGGCTGAACTGAAAGAGGATGACTCATATATCATCTCAGACATGAGACCACTGGAGGACTACGGTAGCGCTTTCGTTGTTTACAATCCTGCAAACAAGAATGAGTACTATATATTTGAAAACCGTAGTCGCAAATATGGATGGGACGCAGCTCTCGCTGGACAAGGATTGCTCATCTATCACGTAAACTACATTTCTTCACGCTGGAGGAACAACACTGTAAACACAACAGGCAAGGGAGACCCATGCATGCAGGTTGTACCTGCCGACAACAATTTCGGAAGCTATAACATAGGTAAAGACTTGTGGCCTGCTACTGTTGGACTGAATGTAATAAACACATTCTCTGAAACGTCTACACCTGCTTCTACACTGTTCAACAACAACACTGACGGTACGAAGAAGCTGCACATAAAACTTAGCAACATCAAAGTACAGTCGAGCACAGGTATTGTTTCTTTCGTCTACAACGACGGAACAGAAGACTACTCTGCTACTGGCATTAAGAGCGTAAACGCAACAAGCAATGCAAAGGCTGGCGTTTACAGCATCAATGGTACGTTCGTTGCTGACAAGGAAAATCTGCAAGGTTTGCAGCGTGGTATCTACATTATCCGCGAAACTGATGGAACAACGAAGAAAGTGATAGTTGAATAATCTCAACAACTTAAAAATAACATATATAAGAGGATATGTCTATTTTGACATATCCTCTTATTTTTATATAGCTGTCCGCTAAAACATGTTATTGCCAAAAAGATATCTTTCAATCGCTGTGTGAATTGTCTTTTTCAATAATAAGCCTCAATTTGCTTATTATTCAGCAGTTTCCACCGGCTGTCCGCTAAAATGAGTTCATAAAAGAGAAGATGAACATCCCCTATATTTGATTTAGAAGACTTTAACGGCTGGCTATGGAGGAAATAGTTCAATTGTATTACATCATTCCGTTATCTGAAACGGCTGTCCATTAAAAAGAAAGATATGATGTATGGATATAGCATACTTTTTAATAATCTTGTCCACAATGCCTGTTTATCGACATTGCGAACAAGATTTTACGCACTTTTAAGTTTTAGCAGACAGCAATAATATTAAATATAAACTAAAATCGGCACAAGAAACTATTTGCATAAGTAAGTTCCTGCACCGATTGTCTATTTATGTTCCTGAAGAAAAGATTACTTAACCATTACCTTGCGATTAGTCTTTTTGCCATAGATGTCGACAGACTGCATAATGTAGAGTCCCTGCTTTGTAGGACGCTCAGTATATACTTTTCCGTCAATTCCGAAATATCTAACAGCAGCATTGCATTCTGAGTGTACACCGTCAATATCCAGAGGAAACTCTGCTGTTACAAACCAGCCCTTTGCTTCGGCTTCTGAAATGTTGGCATCAGCTGTTCCTGGCATGAAACTAATGTTGAACTGACGCCCCCAAGCACGATTGTAGTCGGTTATTTCAATATTGTTTACATCCTGTAACTGGTCTATTACAGTATTGATAGCGTCAACCGACATATTGTTACCTTGCAGAGTAAGACCTTGTAGACCTGTATTTACACTTACATCAAGTGTTGTCAGCAGGTTGTTTTCTGCTGCCAGCCACTGCAAGTAGGTATTGTTGTGGAGGTCGAGTTCAGGAATCTTATTGTCGCCGCACTCAAGCCAGTAGAGGTAGTTGTTTTTAGTAACGTCGAGCGCACCAATGTTGTTTCCGTCAATCTTCAACCAACTGAGGTAAGGCTGATTGCTGACGTCAATCGCAGAAAGGTTGTTGTTAGCCAACTTAATCTGTGAAAGCGAAGGATTCTGAGCAAAGTCTACGCTGCTGATTTGGTTATTATTGGCAATGACGAGCGACAACTGAGCGAATTTGCTTGTAGGCAACTCGCCGAGACTGTTGTTCTCTACATTGAGCCAACGCACTGATGCGATGTCGCCGAAGTTGATGCTCTGCAACTGGTTGTCGTAGAGATAAACACCTTCGAGCTGTGTGCAGTTGCTGAGGTCAATCTCCGTCAGCTTGTTGTTTGCTGCATTGATGTTCTTCAGCAGTGTGCAGTCAGTAACGTCTAACGAAGCAATCTGGTTGTCGTAGCACATCAGTTCATCGAGATTTACGAGTCCTGCAAGATTGAGTTCGGCAATGCTGTTGTTAGCACAGTCGAGGTCAATAAGTGCAGATGTAGAAGGAAGTTCGAGCGAAGTGATGTTGTTGTCGGCTACGTCAACTCTTGAAAGTTCTGTCATGGCAGAGAGGTTGATGTCGCCAGCAATGTTGTTTACATGAACATCGAGAACCTTCAGCGTTGAGCAGTTGGCGAGGTCAAGACCTGTGATGTTCTGCTCTGGAGCATAAAGACCTGTGATGTTACCCCAAACCTTAACTGTTCCGCCAGTGATGTCGCCAGTATAGTAGCTCAACTGAGTGTATTCCTTCAGTTCGCCATCGCCCCAGTCAATAAAGAACTTGTCGCCTGCACGACCGCCTACACCGATAGTTGCCTGAGTGGTGCTTTCATCGAAAGTAATTGTCAGCATGTTGCCGTTGAGCGGTTCACCAGAAAATTCGTATGCGCCAACGTCAATACTGTTGCCTGCAACACGTGGATTGCCTGCTATGTCGGTTTCTTCTTCTATGCCTTCGGTCAGTGTACCAGCATCAATGAACTGAGAAACGGCAGAGAGTTGCCATGAAGCCTCAAGCAGGGCAGCACGCTCAGCGTCGGTTGTAGGAACACCCTTGAATGTTGTTGGATTAACAAAGTCAGAAGCACTTGTAGCCTGATTGCCGATGGTGTTAAGAATCTGAGCCATCATCTGGTCGTGGTTCTTAATGCCTACGTTAGCTGTGTCGCTTTCCACACGGAGCATGTTGTTCTGCAATGTTGAGTTGATGATGCGTCCGTCAATGCAGTAAGCACCACCGCCCCAGAATGCCTGATTGTTGTAGACAACAGAACCAACAAGTTGACCTTCGGCAACAAGCGCACCGCCTCCGCGTCCGCCCATGCTCTCACCATATTCTGGTGCATCAGCATAGCATCCGCTTATCTCGAAATAGCGTGCATCGCCAAGATTGTATAGACCACCGCCTAAGAGTCCACGACTGTCGCGAATGGTTATGTTCTGTGCTGTTCCGTCGTTATAGATGGCACCACCCGAACCTGCATAGCAGCGCAAGAATGTTGTGTTTACTACGCTACCTTTATCATTATAGAGACCGCCACCTGCATCGTCGGCTACGCAGTCTTCGAAGAGACAGTCGCTGATGGCAGCATTGCGAGCATAGACTGCTCCACCAATACCGTTGCCATAACTTGAATGGCAATAGTTCTCGGCAAAGCGGCAGCCTTCGATTGCGGCATCTCCTGTACCGTTGATGAATACTGCTCCACCATAAGAATTGTTGTCGCCTGCCCCCTCTGCCTTGAAGTAAGAAGCGCAGTTAGTAACCTGAGAGTTCTTCAACTGAACGTTTCCGAGAGCATATAGACCGCCACCATGTGCCTTAGCCTGCCAAACATTAGCGTTACCTGCTGTGAGGGTAAGACCTTCTATCACAGTCAGGTTGCTGATTACGTCTGCACAGTAGAGAACGTGAGAGGCATTGCCTGATGTGCCTGGAACTTCATTTCCATCGAGTTCCCAAGTCCAGCGATAAGAAGTTGTAGGGTCTATCTGTCGGTTCCATGTGTCGGGTTCGTCGTCGTCACCGCTAAGAATTGTAGCATTTGCGTATGCCCAAGCCTCGTCACCGCTCTTTACTCGCTCGTCGCGAGAGTTCTCTGTACCAGCAAAACCACCATAGAGAGACACTCCGTCTTTCAGGATAAATGCTCTGGAAGTAGGTTTGTTGTTGCGAATCAGAGTAACAGGCTTATATGTTCCTGCTGCAATCCAAATCTCATCGCCAGCATTTGCTGCGTCGATGGCTGCCTGCAAGTCGCCCATAGCGTTGTCCCATGACGAGCCGTTACCAGTTCCGTCGGTCTTTACGCGAATCACTTTAGGTCCTTGTGGTTCTGGCTCTTCTTCTGAATAAGGAAGGTCGAAGTCGGTGGTTACATTAACTTGATAATACTCGCTGCCGCTAATGTCGCCGTCATCGCTTACTATAGCAAAGTTATACACCTCGAAGTTGTTTTTGTCTGTCAGTTTTCCTCCAACAGGGTCGCTTAAGAAGTCATAATATTCCTCTGTCATTTCTGCAGGAATAGACTTTGCCTTATATGTCTTTGCGTTTTGGCGCTGACGAGTATAAGAAACGAAATCAAGATTTGCAGAGAGGCTATTGCTGTTCATGTTAAACTGCAAAGCACCCTGCAACTCATCGAAATTGTAGATGGTTAGCACTCCGTCATTTACTTCTGCATAGGCATTCTTAGTAACATCGCTCATGTCGTGCTTAATCCATCCCTTGAACTCCCATGTGTTCCAGTCGTAGTCACTCTCCCATGTGCCAAGCGAGACAGAAGCGTTTGTTGTGGCAATGATTGAAGTAACATCGTTAGGATAGAGATTTCCCAGATTATCACTGAATGAGCTTGAGGTCTTAATGGCGTTCCACGCATTAAGCGTAATACGACCATTCTCGTACTTTCCCGTCACTCTTGACGTGTAGACCTCCATTGGAGACTTATCTTTGTCTTCAGCTGGCACTATGAGATAGTATACAGTCTCATAAGTGTCTTCGTCGAAAGCAACGAGAGTCTGAGGAGACATTGTAACATCTCCTGTCTCAGGATCAATAATAAGGCTTACCGTAGCATACTCTGATACTTTGCAGAAGCCTGTCGTACTGAGAGTTATTTTCCCGCTGGCAGTTGACGTTGTGCAAGTCAACTTGCCACCACTATTTGTAGAAGATCCATTGATAAGATCAATCTTACAGTTGAGCGAAGAAAGTTCTTCCTCCGTAATCATGGCTTTAACTGACATTATGCCAAATAAAGCAACAATCAATAAAAATAAATTTCTCATAAACTTTTAATAATTACATAAATACCGCAGCACTTTAAATTAATACTGTTTACACATATAGCAACAAAAAGTTGCTCAAGATATTATCGTGCCAGATTATTCACTTACCTTACTGCTGCAATTATAGACAAGCAAAATAATAATGACTTGGCAAAGGTAAACATAAAATCTGAGAAAATGACAAATCGTATATGGATATTTTATGTGACTGAACTATTTTCTGGTTAAGTGAGCCACATTATTGACAAAGTGCTGGGTTTATACTGCAATTCACTGCATTATCCGTACTATAAGATTGTCAGGGTTCTTTAGACCGTTTACTTCTGCCGTGTTATCTGTACAGAAAGTAAGGCAATTCATCTGATGCCAATCTATCAATACATTTGCATATAATGTGTACATATTGCGAACATAACTTATTTTTCATACAACCTTAACACTACTACAATACTTATCATATTAAATTCAACCCTAAAGAGTGATAGATAGATAAATAAATAAAAGTGGTTGCACGGAAACCATGCAATCACTTTTATTTATCGAATAGTTATTATATAATCTTAAATCTCAGATTATTTAACAAGCATTTTCTTACCGTCCTTTACAACAATGCCCTTGAAGTTCTTGCCAACTTTCTGACCTGCAACGTTGTAAATGCTGTTAGACTTGTTGACATTAACCGTAACTACGTTTTCGATAGCATCTTCCATTGTTGCATCACCCTGGAGAACAATGATAGGATATGCAGACTTGTAACCCTTACCTTCAAGATAGATTGTTGCTGCACGACCTGTTTCACCTGCTGGCAGAGCTTCGCACTCTATAGAAATATTTGTTGTACCTGTGTAGTACTGGCTACCATCGCTGAAATTACCATACTCTGATTCACCACTCAGTGTAATCCACTCTGGAAGGTCTTCACAAATGTAGTTCTCATCGTTTGTTGATGCATCAAGCCATGGGAATGCTGAATTCAAGACAACACGACCCTGAAGACCTGCGAAACCTTCGTTTTCAATAGTACTGCCATCTTCAGAAACGCGGAGTGTGTTAATATTTTCTACAGTTTCACCAGTCGGATTGCCTGCTTGGTCAACAAGCTCTGAAGAAGCAAGTACTTCGCAGTAGTCATAACCACCATAGAAAGACATCTCTATAACTGATTCTGCACCGTACCATGCTGAATAATTTTCATCACTACCTTCCTCATATGCAAGAGCGTATGTACCTTGAACAATTGCGTCTTCTGCTGGCTGCTGGTTGATACGATAGCCAAAGTTGATGCCTTCCTGCTCATGCCCTGTTACAACGATGAAGCATGGTTCATTAATAACAACAGGCTCGTTAACTACATTTCCGATTGCATCAGTTGTCTTGTTAGCGAATGTCAATGTGTAAATAAATACTTTACCAGTTGTTGTGTACTCAGTATTATCCTCCAACAACATTTCAGAAAGGTCTGACTTTGTTGCTACAAGCTCTGCAATGATTTTTGCACCAGGCACAGTGATAATACTACCATCCTCACGTTCACGTTCCTCAACATTACGGATTTGCATTTTTAACTGCTTATCGTCAGCTATAGGATTGTTATTGTCTGCATAAATCAAGAAATTAAAATACTCTATGTACAGTGGAGAAATAGGCGCAGGTACACTCATTACAAATCCATGAGACTTAAACGTACGTCCAGCCACATCACCCTGTGTTGGCTTAAAGTTACCAGTACCGAAAAGGTAACCACTATCCATAGAGCCGAAACCGAATGTTTTACTTGTAACCTGGTCTACAAAAGAGTGATATGTTATAGTATCAGTCTGAAGAATACCGTTGTCTGGGTATTTTGTCTTTTCACCAATCTTGTAAGTATTTGAACCTACAGTGATTGCAGGCATATAGTAACCTTGGTCTGCTGTCATAGGAACAATTAGGTCGTTGTTTGCGTCAGCAAGGTCAGAGCCATCAGCCTGACCGAATGACCATTTGGCAGCAGCACTCTGATTACACATATTTTTGAACTTCAAGTCAGTGAAACAAGGTGAGCAAAGGCGAGCAACATCATAATAACGTCCCTGCTCGTCCATGCCCCAATAAAGAGTACCCTCCGGACGTGTGTAATATACACCAGAAGCCAAGTCCTTGCGTGGACCCTGTTTCATTTCTGCTTTCATTAATGTTGCTTCTTTCTTCTGAAAGTTAACACTAACCTGGCTTGTTTTCTGCATCTGAGCCGAAGCTGTGATGGCAAAGAAAGCACCAGCCATGAGTAAAATTGATTTTTTCATAATTTATAAAATTAATTGTTAGTAATTATTGATATTTCAAAACATCATTAGATTTTATCTGAAGATATATCCTCAACCTTTGAGAACTTAACTACAAACCACGTATCCGGTTCTGTTACAGATGTGAAACGCAGTGTGTTCTGATTGAACTTTGTTTCAGACGCAGTTACTTTATATTCTCTACTGATAAAGTCGATGAAATTCTTTGTTGTAGGAATATTATTCAAAACGTTTTCACCGCTCTTCAGTGCACCATCATAGTTGAATGTAATAACATCTCCATCTACAACTGGGTTCAACTTGTAAATAGCATGAGACGTTGTTTTACCCATTCTATATTTCAAGTCAAGACCATATACATATTCTGTATCATCCTTGTCCTTTGTCCAGCAAATTGATACCGTCTGCAATGTAGCACCGATTTTTTTGAAATCTGAAACCAAAGAATTATATGCTTGAGTATATGCATCCGAATTCTGTTTTACAATTTCCCAAGAACCAGACCTCTCATCGATTGTTTCTTTGTAGAAACGCAGTGGAGAATCACCATCCATGTAATACTCTGGATTATCAACACTTACAAAGATATCCCTTTCCTTGTCGTATCTGAAGTCCTGTACAGTCTCGTCCTCATTTACTCTGAACTCATCGCGGAAACGAAGATAGTAGTCATCTCCACGCTTTGTTATAAGGAATGGATTGAAACTTTCATCAAGAATAGCATCTCCATCGTATGGATAAATGTTAGGGATACCGTCATTTGCATCTTCAAATTTATACTTGTTGTCTCCAAAGTAGATTATATCGAACGTAGGAGAGTCTGTAGCAAACATGAGGTTATGGAAATCACGAATGTCTGTCAGATATTCTTCATAGTCTACACCCTCCTCCATTGGTGTAAGAAGACTGTATGTTCCACGTTTCTTACCTTTAAGCATCATGTAACTTGCATCTTCCGGTGCATCAACAATAACAAACTCATAGTCGCCTTCATATCCGCGTCCTGTTTCTGTTTCTTCACTTGTTGAAGGAATATCCTCTGGGTCAGAAAATGTGTGTAGAACAGAGTTGAAAGAATTAAAAGAGAGGACTGGACCGTTGTCTGTAATGATTTCCCATACTGAAACGTCTTCCTTATACACATTTTTCTTCTCCAATGAATTGTACATAGAAATTGCTACACGTACAGAGTAATCCTCATTGAAGTCGCACAGCATAAGGTATCCTGTTCCGTAAGGAGCTTCATTCTGGTATGTAGGGTAATACTGCATTGCCCATCCGTTAGGAGAAGCCCAGAGACGCTGTGAATAAACACTCTTAATCTGATTTAGGCGTTCTGCTGCCGATTCGTTGAACAACAGATCATCATCATCCTTGCAAGATGTAAAAGACAATGTTATGCCTAACAAAAGTGAGAAATATAATATCTTTTTCATATTATTTCAGTCTTTATAATTATTGTAATGCCTTATATTTGTTAATACCATCAAGTAATACTTCTATAAGAGTACGTCCTTCTGGATCCTCTTCTAAAGGCAGTGTCAACTTATTGACAGGACGGTCTAACGCATCCAAAACAAACTTGCCATCTGCATCTTTCTGGTAAGAACGGCTCTGAACAACATAACGTATTTTGTCAAGTTCAATACCAAAGTATGTCTTCAACCATTCACGAACTAAGTCGAGTTTCTGAAGAATAACTTCATTACCCTTGATGCCAGAGTTGTTCAACCACTGTACGTTTCCTTCTTCATCGAGATCAACTGTACCGTCGCCATTACGCTGACATACACGACGATAGATCTTTTTGTCGCCATTGTCCTTTACGTTCAGATATCCGATAGTGTCTCTACTATAATCACCTTTCATCTTATCCTCATAGAGAGCCTTGTCATGGTCAATTTCTTCCCACTCGTATGATGCCGAGTTCAACATACCCAACCAACGAACAGAGTCCATTGTGATGTAGTTAGCCAGAGTCTCTACCCAGTCCTCAGATGCAGCACTTGAAGCATAGCTTGAAACGAAACCGTTACCGATAGAAACAGAGTCTGGTGTTTCCTGCCATGTTGTAGCATTGTAGTGTCCTGAAGAAATCGTATTGAATGCCGTAGGACGAAGATGTGTCTGGTCGAGAATGTGTCCAAACTCATGGTGCATAGTCTTGAAGAAATATTCGTTCATCATGTCCATGTCGTTTACATTCAAATTATTCACATTATAAAGAGTAATCTTCAAACCACCCTCAGCAACACCAAGCACTTCGGTACCCTGTGTTGGGTTATAGTTCTTAGAACCTACAACGTGGATAATACGAGGACTGTTCTCCTGCAAGAATGTTTCTGGAGAGTTCTCTTTATATACGTCATACCACAAGTACTTAGAAAGAACTGCAAGTTCGCAACTCTTGTCGTAAGCAGCAGGCACAAGGTTCTTCCGCATGTCAGAGCCAATGTCTTCCATACGATAGATAAAGCGTAGATTGTAAGGCTCCAAGAAATTAACTTTAACAAATGTGTCGAGTGGGAACGTAAATGCTGTTTTGTCTAATGGATGGTTGACTGTATCGAATATCGAACTGTCGAAATCATCGTCATCAGAGCAAGAAACAAATCCCAAAGACAATGTAGCAACTGCAATAAGCAGCAAATAATTAAACTTTCTTTTCATCTGTTTGTTCCTCCTTTTTATTATTTACTTACTAAAGCATTATCATTCTTAAGTATGTCCTGCTTGTTTGCAGAAACAGTAGGACGAGAACTTTCCATACCAGCTGACATAGCTTCCCAAGGCACTTCAATCGCGCGGCGTGGGTCATCACCCTGCAATGTGATAGAATGAACCTGGTTACCTTCAGAATATTCATGTGTATATTCCATACCCCAACGCTTCAGGTCGAAGAAACGCATACCCTGAAGTACTGTTTCATAACGGCGGAAGTCATTGATACAGTTCATGTAAGGAATAGCATCAGCAGATACTACGAAACTTGGACTGATGTACTGCTGTGTGAAACTCCAATCCATAATAACGTTGGCGTTCTGTGGATTTTCCTTTCCATAGATAGACATGAAGTGTTCTGGCTCCATTAAGCGCAGATAACGAGTGTCTACATATGATTTCTTCTGATCTTCATTGAAGCTGTTAATCTGGTTGTTCCAGTAAGCCATCAAGTCCTCACCTGCTCCTGTATAGTCTCCTGTCATAGCCTTAGCCTCAGCACGCTCAAGCAAGAGAATGTTTGCAGTGAACGGAGTCAAGATAACGTGAGGATAACCAATACCTGCAATCTTGTCAGAATATTCAAATTCCTCACCAATCTTTGTAGTTGTGAAACCATAGTCCTGTGCACTTGACGCAGCAGCTGTAAAGCCTGCAACACCAAATGCAGGAATAATATAACCTGACCACAGTGGGCTTGAGTGAATCATGAATGCAGCACGAGCAGCAGGACCTGCGCAAGAATAACGATTACCGAATACTCTACGTTGGTGTATTGAATATGTCGCCATCAGCATAAGGTTATTGTTCAAATCAGGAGACTGCCATACTTTGGAATAGTCGTTGAACGAAGACAAGTCTGAAGTGAAACGAGAGTAGTCCATTGTCCACTGTGCAGACTGCTCTACAGTTGTACCAAGAACAGCATTAGCGTGCTCGATAACCTTGTCGTACTCACGGATTGTCAGATAGAAACGTGCAGCAAAAGCGTGAGCAGCATTTACGTTGAAGTGCCACTTTGGCTTACTATAGTTACGGTCTGAAATATTAGGAAGAGCAGCCTCAAGGTCTTTCTTAATATTCATATAAGTATCGTACACATTACCACGTTCGTAGTTCTTGCTAACAACGTTTTCCACTTCTGTAACATAAGGCACACCAATCTGGTCGGGCTGCTTGCTCTTGTTTTCATCCATGTAAGCAGGGCTGAACAACTGTGCAAGCATGAAGTGGCAGTAAGCACGAATAAGCAAAGCTTCTGAACGTGCAGCCTTCATCGTTTCAGACTCAGTTCCATTGTTTTCAGCAACTATCTTGTCCATTGCCTCAAGCGCGTGGTTTACTGTTGCTATTGAAGAATAATATCCATTCCACAACGTACCTGGAGAATCCCAGTCATTGTATGTAGCCATTGTTGCTGGCTCGAAACGGAACATCTGGTCGTCCCAGCGAGCATAAGAGCCGTAGTTATACTTTGTTGTTATCTGCTTTGCAGAAGAACTTGAAGGAAGATGAGGAACATGATTGTCAATTATATTATCACTCATCAATTCGCTCAACCACATATAGCTACCTGTTGGGTAAGCAGAAGTAAGAAGCTGAACAACCTTCTTTTCTGTATTTATTTCTGTACGCTCATCCGGAGTCTTGTCCAGGAAGCTGTCCGTGCAGGCTGTCAAGCCAAAGGCAGCAACGAGCGCAATTCCCATATATTTAATTGACTTCATAATTTTCTGTAATTAAATAGTTATAAAATTACTTTTTAGATACCCAAACGAACTGTGAGTGTGAACTGCTTAGACAGAGGTGAAGCTACACCACCTGCGTTAACGAATTCAGGATCCTGTCCGTTAAGTTTGCTGTCAGAGTATATCAAGAAAAGGTTAGTTGCATCGAGCTTCACAGAAGCAGTGCTGAGACCAATCTTGCGAATGAGTGATGGGTTAAAGTCGTATGTCAGCGAAATGTCCTTCATACGGATGAAACCACCGTCAGCTATACGAGCTGTAGAGTAGTTGTATGCATTATAAGCATAACCCAGAGTATAGTCATTATAATATTGACGTGTAGATGCGATAGCTGGTATCGTTGTAATCTTTTCATCACCTGGAGTTACCCAACGGTTCTTGAATTCCTTAGGCATAGCTGTCTGATCTGAGTATCCAGAAGAGAATACTGGGTCAAGACGGAGCTTGTTGCCGAAAGAGTAAGTGATAAAGATGTTCAAACGCCAGTTCTTATACTGGAGCATATTGTTGAAACCACCAGTAACTGTAGGTTCTGTTGGACCTTCATACTTCAAGAAGTCAAGCTTATCAAACTCCTGGAAGTTGATGTTTGTTGTTGTCACATCACCATTTTCGTTGATAATCTGTGGTATACCTTCGTCGTTAAGACCTACGAATGGGATTGAGAACAATGCACGGTGTGCATATCCTACGCGAGCGAAACCACTACCAGAAACGAGGTCGATGACACGAGACTGAGAGAGCAACTCTGTAATAGTAGTCTTGCTGTAAGCAAATGTGAAGTCAGATGTCCAGTTAAAGTCCGTAGACATGATATTGTGGCTTGACAATGTTGCTTCAACACCGTGTGAGCGCATAGATGCAACGTTAGCAAACTTACGGATCTGACCACCAGCACCCTGTGTATTCAGGTAACCCATAAGGTCGAAGTTATCGCGCCAGTAGAAGTCTGCAACAAGGTTCAAGCGGTTCTGAATGAAACCGAGATCGAAACCAACGTTGAACTCATGCTTCTTTTCGTATGTCAACTCAGAGTTTGCGAGTGAAGACAGATACAATTCTGTTTCATGCTGGTCAGCCTGTGGACGCCATACTTCACTTGGATAGAAGATAGCCATAGCGTTTGATGCTGTTGTCTGCTCACCTACGAGAGAGTAAGAGAGACGGAGAGTAGCATGAGAGATATTATAGTTAGTTTTCTGCATCAGCTTCTTGAAGAAGTCTTCTTCGTGTGCATTCCAAGATGCAGATACGTTCCATGTAGGCAACCAACGTGCGCTACGAGCCTTACCAAGCTGGTTAGAACCATCGTAACGTCCTGTGAGGTTCAGCACGTAACGTCCTTTGTAAGAGTAGTTCAAGTTAGCGAAGTATGCCAGACGACGGTTCCAAGACTTAGCAAAAGAAACAAGTGTTGCACCCTCTTCCTTAGCCTGCTTGAAGAACTGCCATGTGTTGATGACATTACGGCTATTTTCGTAGTCTACACCGTAGTCATTGTGCTCAGAAGCGTCATAGTCTGCACGGTTAGCCTCCATACCTGCCAATGCACTGAAGATGTGAGTATCAATGTCATTAACCTTCCATACGTGGTTGTAGTTAACAGTTCCACGGAAGTCGAGCTGCTTCACTGAGTTGCGGTTGATAGTGTAGATACCACCATCTTCCATTACTGACATAGGCAGTGAGTTTGGCACGTCAGGGTCTGTGTACAGATAAGAGTTGCTGTACATGATGTTAGGATTGTCAACACCTGCACGGTAAGCAAGAGCCTGGTTGGCATTGCTCAGAACAAAGTGTTCACGTGTAGACTGGTTGATACGATAGCTTCCCAAAGCATTGAATTCGAGACCACGAATAGGTTTCCAAGAAAGTTCGCCCTGGAACTTCATATCCATAACGTCTACGTCGATATAGTTGTTGTTCAACTCTTCGAAGATGTTGAAGCGTGCATAGTTACGTGTATAGACCTGATCTGGGTCGAGCGTACGTGCAGTGTTCAACGCGAAGCTGAACGGGTTGATATCGAAGTTACGGTTTACGGCACCAGAAACAACGTCTACGCTTTGATTGAGTGTACCTGGAGCTTTCTGATCACGGTAAGAACCGTTTGTACGCAATGTAAGAGTCAAGTTCTTAGAAAGGTTGTAAGACGCGTTGATGTTTGCTGTGTAACGCTGTACCTTACTGTCCTTATACCATCCTGGGTCCATCATTGCAGACAGAGAAGCATACATGCTTGACTTGTCCGTACCAGAAGAAATACTGATAGAGTGTGTCTGCATAATGTTGTTGTTGAACAACAGGTCGAACCAGTCTGTGTTGCGGAACTCAGCCTGCTGCAGATACTGGTTCATGGCTGCATCTGTATATGCCAGACCGTAGCCACCGTACTGTGTGCCATACTTCTGAGGATTGTATTCATCCATCAGAGAGTACATACGTCCATAGAGACCAGCAGAAGCTGCGTTGGCAACGGCTGAGAATTCGAGCCATCCCTTAGCTGCCATTTCCTTATAGATACCCATCTGCTCCTGAGAGTTAGAGATGTTGTACTGTCCATAGTTTGGCTTCATACGATATGTGAACTCACCTGTATAATTGAGTGAGCTGTGTCCTGCGCGTCCTTTCTTTGTTGTGATGACAACCACACCAGACATGGCGCGTGCACCGTAGATAGATGTAGCAGAACCGTCCTTCAATACCTGGAAGCTCTCGATGTCGTCGGCGTTCAGACCTGCAATGGCGTTAGAGATAAGAGTCTCAGCGTCACCAGAAGAAAGGTCGTCTGCACTTACGTTAACAGCGTCTTCCATGATCACACCGTCAACAACCCAGAGTGGTGAAGAGCTACCATAGATAGATGTAGCACCACGAACGCGGATTTTCGGTGCGGTACCGAAGGTACTTGACACGTTTTGCACTGACACACCGGCTGCACGTCCTTCGAGTGCGCGCGATACGTCTGCAACTCCGTCCAATCGAGCTTTGTCGGCGTCAACCTTTGTTGTAGCACCGGTGAAGAGTCGCTTATCCATCTTCTGGATACCAGTTACGACAACTTCTTCAAGCTCACGTGTGTTTTTCTCCGGCTGCATTACAATCTTCATGTTCTGTCCACCCTTTACTGTAACGGTTTCCATTCCCATGAAAGAGATTTCAAGTACCGGATTACTTTGGTTAGTACTGATTTCGAAATGACCATCTAAATCAGTAGCGGCACCAGTTTGGGTTCCTTTTACCTTTACAGATGCACCGATAATCGGCTCATTGTCTTCTGCAGAGATGACTGTTCCCGAAACTGTTGTCTGGGCAAGCGCAAATCCTATTGAAAGGAAGAAACCTGCCAAAATCAAGCATAGTCTTTTTCTCATATAAACCTCTCGCTTACTTTAATTATTATTATTATTGATATTATTTTCACATTTTACAGTCCGCAAATTTACTTCTTTTCGTCAAATATTGCAAACATTAAACTAAAAATTTTAAGTTTTAACGTCAAAAAACAAGATATATGATAGTTTCCGGATTATTTTTTAACATTTCGATAGTTTAATTGTGTTTCTCGTTTTGCTTTATATTTCCAGTATGCGGACATGTTCGAGAACAGTATGGCGTTGTGCTCATACTGCTCTCTTTCATGCTTTTCCTCACTACATACAATATCTTTACACTATATATAATATATAATATGTATAAAATATAAATATGTGTGTTTGACTTATTTCACCAGAACCACAAGATATTTGCTTGAGTGCCAGAACTGCTGCGGATTGGTTATTCTGAGAATATACTGTCCGTTGGCATCCTTAGCAAGTGTGTAGCTTCCTGTCTGATGCGACGTCAGCAGCTTTGCCGACTTGGAGTAGAGCTTTATCTCCTTGTCTACACGGATGTCGACTTTTGTGAAGTAGTTTTTGTTGAAGTTGCTTTTCAGCACATCACCCTTCACGAGTATGTTCTGTTCTTTCAGTTCCGACTTTGTTCCGAAGGCATACCATGCTGTGTTCAGCTGCTTGTCCTGCTCGTTTATGGTTTGTGTCTTCTGCGAGCTTTGGTCTTTCAGGTTAGCCACGTCTGTATTCAGGCTGCTGATAGTCTCGTCGAGTTCCGAGATGTGGATATCCTTTGCGCTGAGTTCAGCCCTGAGCTGTTTCAGTTCCTGGTCTTTCTCGTCGAGTTGCTTCACGAGTCCGTCGAGTGTACGTTTCAGCTCGTCGCTCTTGAAAGTGCTTTCGCGCAGTTGCTTGCGCAGTTTCTCTATGAGTTCGCGGTTTTCCTTCATACGGTTCTGTATGAACTGTATGTTTTCCTTTATCTGCGCTGCCTTGTTTGTTCCTTCTCCGTCTTTCACGACGGTTACTCGGTCTTCAGCCTCCGTTATCAACCTGAAACCTTCCTGTATCTGGTTTAAGGTTGCCATCATGTCGTTGATTTCATTATCGCGCTGGTCGATAATTTTCTGCAACGAGTCGTTCTGCATCTGGTTTAATGCCAACGGCACTGTTTTCTCATCTTTGCATCCTGCTATTGCAAGCGCACAGATAACTACAAATAATAGCTTCTTCATGTCTTTATTGTTTTGGGTTATTACTATGTTTCTTTTCCTGTGCCTTTCCAGCCAGCACTATGACTATTTCGCCGCGAGGCTCATTGTCTTGGAAATGCTGTACTACTTCGGCAAGTGTGCCTCTGACGCTTTCCTCGTGTATCTTTGATATTTCGCGTGCCACGCTGACCTGTCGCCCGTCACCGAATATTTCGGCAAACTGCTGCAGTGTTTTCACGAGTCTGTAGGGCGACTCATAGAATATCATTGTCCGGCTTTCGTCTTTCAGCTGTTCGAGTCTTGTCGTCCTGCCTTTCTTCTGTGGCAGAAATCCCTCGAAGCAGAAACGGTCGTCGGGCAGTCCCGACGATACCAGTGCCGGCACGAAGGCTGTTGCCCCCGGCAGGGTCTGCACTTCTATGCCTGCGGCTACGGCTTCCCTGACGAGCAGAAATCCCGGGTCGGATATGCCTGGAGTGCCTGCATCGCTGACGAGGGCTATCGTCTGTCCGGCTTTCAGCCGTTCGACAATGCCGTGAGCAGAAGCATGTTCATTGAATTTATGGTGCGACATCAGCTGGTTCTTGATGTCATAATGTTTCATAAGGACACGCGTCGTGCGAGTGTCTTCCGCCAGAATGAGGTCTGCTTCTTTCAATATCCTGATGGCGCGAAGAGTGATGTCCTCAAGGTTGCCAACAGGAGTCGGAACGATATATAGTAAACTCATTTCGCTGACAAAAATAATGAATTGTATTGAATTACAAAAGAAAATTATTGTTTTTTATGTTTTACGATGTGGCTACGGTTTTCTCCTGCCGTCGCATCGCCTGCTTAAACGCCTGTATCTCTGCATTTTACGTTTCGCCAAGTGTTTTTTGGCTTTTTCCTACATTTATGTTAAAATATGCTACGCAGCTGTAATCCGATTACAAGCGGCTTGTAAAGACATTACAAACTATTCGTAACAGCGTTACAGACTATCTGTAACAGCATTACTGCTTAGGTGTAAAAACTCCATAGAATAACTGCTTTATTTTCAATGGTTTACAGTCGTTTTCGCGCTACTGCCTGCCGTCGGTTCCGAAGAAGACGTCTCTGCTTGTCGTCTGTGCTGCTATACCTATTATTAATATATACATACGGTTTTCATTTGCACATAAAAACATTTCCGGCAGGCTTTCCGACCGCAGCCGACAATGTTTTTTAATATTTTTCGGATAATAGTCGTGATATTCAAGAAAAAAACCTAAATTTGCAGTTGAAAACTTAAAACAACAACGATGACAAGCCTACACTTAGCCGACACCCACCGTCCGGGCAGGATAGAAGTAATCTGCGGCTCAATGTTCTCTGGCAAGACCGAAGAGCTGATACGCCGCATGAAGCGTGCAAAGTTTGCACGTCAGCACGTCGAGATATTCAAACCGTCGATAGACACGCGCTACAGCGACGAGGAGGTGGTCAGCCACGACCGCCATTCAATAGTGAGCACACCGATAGCCACATCGTCGTCAATACTGCTGCTGTCGTCCGACATCGACGTTGTGGGCATCGACGAGGCACAGTTTTTCGACGACGGACTGGTAGACGTGTGCAACGAACTGGCTAACAAGGGCATCAGAGTCATCGTCGCCGGTCTCGACATGGACTACAAGGGCGAGCCCTTCGGACCAATACCAGCCCTCTGCGCCATAGCCGACGAGGTAACGAAAGTGCATGCCATCTGCGTGAAGTGCGGAGCATTAGCCTACGTCAGCCACCGACTGGTAGACAACGAGCGGCGCGTATTGCTCGGCGAGGTAGACAAGTACGAGCCACTGTGCAGGGAATGCTACAAGAAAGCCCTTTCGGAACAGGAAACAGAACAATAAAAACAGACACCGAAAAACGACAATACGACCATGATAGAACAGAAAATTACATTCGACAGATTTATACGCTGGACCATCACGGCACTCATCATAGGCGCCGTGCTGTTCTTCATCAACTATCTCAGCAGCGTCCTGCTGCCGTTCGTCATAGGCTGGCTGCTCGCCTACCTGCTCTACCCCATCGTCAGCTTCGTGCAATACAGACTGCACGTGCCGACGAGAGTGCTCTCAATAGCAGTCACGATGGTATTCGTCGTAGCAGTGATTTCGGGCGTAGTCTATCTCATCATACCGCCAATGCTCGAACAGTTCAACAAACTCGGCATAGTGATAAACAACTACGTCAACGAGGCAACACACATGGGCGACATACCGACAGCCATACAAGGCTGGATACAGAACAACCAGCAGGAAATAGAACAGTTCTTCAAGAGCAAAGACTTCACCGACGCCCTGAAGACAGCAATGCCAAAAGTATTCTCCGTGATAGGACAGACGGCAAGCATCGTGATAAGCATCATAGCATCAGCCATCACACTGCTTTACATGTTCTTCATACTCATGGACTACGAATACCTGACCGAAAACTGGATAAAGATATTCCCAAAGAAAAGCCGCCCCTTCTGGCAGGAACTGTCGGTAGACGTAAGGCGCGAACTCAACAACTACATACGCGGACAAGGACTCGTCGCACTGACAATGGGAATACTGTTCTGCATCGGATTTACCATCATCGGCTTCCCAATGGCAATAGCACTCGGAATACTCATAGGCATAATGGACCTCGTGCCATACCTGCATACGCTGGCACTCATACCGACAGCCTTCCTCGCACTGCTGAAAGCTGCCGACACGGGACAGAACTTCTGGGTGATATTCGGAATGGCAGTGGCAGTATTCTGCATAGTACAGATAATAATCGACATGATAGTAACACCAAAAATCATGGGCAAGGCAATGAACCTCAACCCCGCAATACTGCTGCTCTCACTGTCTGTATGGGGAGCACTGCTCGGATTCATCGGACTCATAATAGCCCTGCCGCTGACAACAATACTCATGGCATACTATCAGCGATACATTACCAAAGAAAACATCGGGCAGAAGGAACTGCCCGACATAGAAATGGAAGAACAAGACAGGGAATAAGCCACCGACAAAGACAAGAAAACCGGCAAAAAGTCGAAAAGACAAAAGAAAAATAACAAAAAATTTGGTAGTAAGGAAAAATAGCATTACCTTTGCAACCGCTTTTAACGTAATGGAGATCCGTTAGCTCAGCTGGTAGAGCACAACACTTTTAATGTTGGGGTCTTGGGTTCGAGCCCCAAACGGATCACAAAGAGAGGACAAAACCTCTCTTTTTTATTTTATAATAAAACAAAATCATATAACTAATAACAGCATTTCTATTTTGAAATGCTATATTTTTAAATCCTCGCATTGTTTAGCAGGCACATTAGCAACATAAAATCGGCAATAGAAGTGCTCTATTGCCGATTTTAATGTGGAGCTGGAGGGAGTCGAACCCTCGTCCAAACAGGGAAACCATACGCTTTCTACACGCTTATTCTGGACTTCATTTTCGTGCTGCGACAAGACCCAGACCACCAGTCGCAACCTTATCCTCTAAAATTTCATCATGACACTGAGGCTTGCCAAGACTATTTCCGATTTAACCTGCGCCGCTTGTTCTTCAGATTCGGAACAACATCTTCGGAGCGACGTCTCGTTCTCCTACCTTGTAAGAGAATTAAGCTCGTAATCTACTGTGCTTCGATTAAGCAGCGAGAGCATACTCATTGTTGCCAATTAAATTTTCGACCGAAGGTATTATGGAGTCTTCAGTCGCGACTCCGCGTGCTTACATACCATCTCATCCTGCTGTCAAATCCAGTCAACCCCAGACTGAGCAAATATGATTTGCGTCGGCAAAAGTACGAATTTATTTTCATTTGGCAAAGAAATTATAAGTTTTGTGTCAAATTATTGCAGTAAAAGACACTTTTTGCAGAAAACTTATCTTTTTTAGACTAAAATATTATACCTTTGCAATAAATTTCGTAATTATCAGTTATATTATTGAATAGGTATATAAAAGAAACAACATTCTGAATATGAAAAAATATATTTTTCTATTCGTAGCATTCTTTGCTACAATGAACATATATGCACAGTCGTCTATGACCGACGAACAGGTGATGCAACGGATTATAAAGGAGCACGAGCGTGGGTCTTCGCAACAGCAGATTGTTACGAAACTGATGCAGAACGGTGTAGACATCAACCAGATACGCCGTGTTCGCGCGAAGTATGAACGCATGCAGAAGAACGAGGGCCTCGGCGCCGTGCGGGACAAGTCGCAGACAAAAACTGACGACCGCACCCGCACATACAATGCAAAGGAACGCCGAGACATGGAGAAATATAAAGACGAAAACAAATTCTCTGATTTCCGCCGCGAGGATGGAACACGCGTCGTAACACGCCATACATACGACGAAAACGACGAGGAATATCTTGACATGGAAGACGAGATGAACGACTGGATGCCAATCGACACCATTGCCATGTATGAAAAACTGGTGCGCGAAATGGAGCGTGAATCGAAAAAACGCAAAGTTTACGGTCGCGACATTTTCAACAACAAGGAACTGACTTTCGAGCCGAACATGAACATTGCCACACCAGCCGACTATCGTCTTGGTCCTGGCGATGCTGTATTTATAGAAATCTACGGTGCCTCACAGAAAACCATAGAGAGTACGGTATCTCCCGACGGAACAGTTACGATAGAAGGCTTCGGACCTGTAAGCGTTTCCGGACTTACCGTTTCGCAGGCAAATGCACAGCTTCGCCAGAAATTAGGAGCAAGATACAGCAGTTCAAAAGTTCGCCTTACAGTAGGTCAGACACGCACCATTATCGTCAACGTAGCCGGCGAAGTGAAATTTCCAGGCACCTATACCCTATCGGCTTTCTCAACAGTGTTCAACGCACTGTATATGGCTGGCGGTATAACCGATATTGGTACACTGCGTAACATAAAAGTGTACAGAGGCGGCAAGCTCATCAGCGTTGTCGACATCTACGACTTCATACAGAACGGCAAGCTTGCAGGCAATGTGCGCCTGACCGACAACGACATGATTGTTGTTGATGCGTACGACTGTCTTGTAAACATTACCGGTAAGGTGAAACGCCCAATGTACTATGAGATGAAGAAAAACGAGAGCGTAGCCTCACTGCTGAAATATGCAGGAGGTTTCACTGGCGATGCCTACAAGAATTCTGTCAGACTGATTCGTAAAAACGGAAAGGAATATTCCGTGTTCAACATCGGCGAGTTTGACATGGCTTCCTTCCATGTTACCGACGAAGACTCCGTTTACGTTGACTCAATCATACCGCGTTACGACAACATGGTAGAACTCAAGGGTGCAGTCTATCGTCCTGGCATGTATCAGGTAGGAGGCGACGTAACGAGTGTACGCACATTGCTTGAAATGGCAGACGGCATCAAGGAAGAAGCATTTACGGCACATGCCGTTATGCACCGCATGCGCGAAGACCGCACACTGGAAGTAATTTCAGTAGACATAGACGGAATATTGAACGGTCGCGTGGCAGACATTCCTCTAAAAGCAAACGACGTACTGTTCATTCCAACGAAGCAGAACATGATGGAAGAACAAACCGTAACCATACACGGCGAAGTCTACTTCCCTGGAAAATACAAGTACGCAGCAAACCAAAGCATAGAGTCTTTCATACTGCAAGCCGGTGGTATAAAAGAAACTGCCTCAACGATGAAAGTAGATGTCTCGAGGCGAGTCAACAATCCCAATGCTACTGCAACAGACTCTATTATTGCCCACAACTATACATTTACACTGAAAGAAGGATTTATTATTGACGGTGAACCGTCGTTCACGCTCCAGCCATTCGACCAAGTGTACGTACGCAAGAGTCCTGGCTCATACGAGCAGCAAAACGTGGAAGTAGAAGGAGAAGTCCTTTTTGAAGGTTCTTATGCATTGTCAACACGTACTCCACGCCTGTCCGACCTTATCAGAGCCTGTGGTGGAGTAACAGACCGCGCATACATCAAAGGTGCAAAAATAATGAGAAAATATAACGATGCCGAAATTGAGCGTCTGAAAGAAATTCAGGACAATGCACGCGAGCAGGCAGAACTAAACCTGCAAGAACTTGTAGCAAAAAGCGGTAATGCAAACATGGCAAACATAAAAAGCAGCAACCAGCTTGGAAAATATAAGATTTCAGATTCTTATGCAGTCGGTATAGAATTGGAGAAAGCCCTTGCAAAGCCAGGCAGCGACTTCGACATCGTGCTGCGCGAAGGAGATAAACTTATCGTTCCAGAATATAACGGAACTGTGAAGATTAACGGCGAAGTTATGAACGCCAACACTGTTGCATATCGTGAAGGCAAAAGCGTAAGCTACTATATAGACCAAGCCGGTGGCTTCTCAAGCAATGCAAAGAAAAGCCAGACATATATCATATATATGAACGGCAACATGGCTAAGGTAGGCCACAATGCTAAAGTCCTGCCGGGATGTGAAATCGTAGTTCCAGCCAAATCAGCAAGTCGCAGAACCATGGCTGAGACCATGAGCATCGCAACAAGCGCAGGTTCTTTGGCTGCCGTCATAGCTACAATAGCAAATATTCTAAAATAAACAATAGTACGGAAAAGATATAATACAATGGCTGACAATAATTCACAAGAAAAGAAAAAAGTAATAGACCTTAGAATAATAGTAAAGACACTGCTACAGCATAAAAAACTTTTTTATATATCATTGCCGATAGCATTTATATTGTCAAGTCTATATATCATCTGTATACCACGCTATTACAGTACAGAGGTGCGTTTAGCGCCGGAACTTGACAACAATTCCACTGGCAGTTCGCTTGGGTCAATAGCTGCATCTATAGGTTTTGACATAAATAATGTAAGCACTTCTGATGCAATTTCTCCAATGCTGTATCCAGACCTTATGGATGACAATGGCTTTGTTTCAAAGTTTTATAACATAAAGATAAAAAATGCAGACGAGACCATAAACACCAATTATCACGACTATATAAAGTTTCACCAGAAGAGCGCATGGTGGTCGGGAGTAAAAACATGGATATTAAAACTGTTTCCAAAACCATCTGATGACGGTGTTGGCAAAAACGGCAAGTTTGACCCATATGTCCTCTCAAAAGACGAAGATGACGTTATAGGTGCAATGAGGAACAATATTGGGATTGCAACCGACAAGAAGACAGGAGTCATAAGTATTTCCGTAAAAGACCAAGACAGAGTTATATGCAAGACAGTAGCAGACTCTGTACGTTCCATGTTGCAGGAGTTTATAACCGAATATCGTACAAGCAAGGCACGCACAGACCTTGAGTACTACAAGAAACTCACTGCTGACGCCAAGCGCGACTATGAGCGTGCACGTCAGATTTACGGCAGCTATTCTGATGCAAATACAGATGTCGTTCTTGAAAGTTACCGAACGAAACAAAACGACCTTGAGAACGACATGCAACTGAAGTTTAATGCCTATACTGCACTGTCAAACCAGTTACAGCAGGCAAAAGCAAAAGTACAGGAACGCACACCTGCGTTTACATTGTTAAAAGGTGCAACAGTTCCATTGAAACCAAGTAGTCCCAAGCGAATGATATTTGTTTTGGCAATGATGTTCCTAACTTTTGCCGCTTGTACTCTTTACTCTTTGAAAGACATTTTATTTTCCGAATAACAAGATATAAATTTTAACTTATTTATAAGGTACTGTAATCATAAGCATCTAAGCGGGCATACAATGAAAGCAGAACATCAGTTTACAGAGAACAAACATCAAAGCAAGCGTATATTAGTAAATACTTTGCTGATGTTCCTGCGTATGCTCGGACTGATGATACTCAACCTTTATATAGTCCGCCTGACCTTGCATGGGCTCGGAGTCGTTGATTATGGAGTATATAATGTTGTTGCAGGAGTTGTCCTTACCGCACAATTCATAACGACAACATTAGCTATTGCCATTCAGCGATTCTACTCATACTCCTTAGGGCAGAAAGACTATGCACGTCTACTGACCATATTCTCTGCGAGCATCAACATAATACTTATAGGTTCGATAGTGATGCTTTGTCTTGGTGAAAGCGTAGGTTTATGGTTTGTGAAAACACAGATGAATATTCCTCAGGAAAGTTACACATCAGCAATCTGGGTATTCCACTTTGCACTTATCACACTTGTTGTAAATTTCTTCAACTTGCCATTTACAGCTGCAATATTCTCACACGAAGAACTAAAATATTATGCCATAATCTCACTATTTGACTATCTCCTACGACTTGTAATGGTGCTAATCATATGCCGGTTAGCCTCTGAACGTATGTTTTACTATGGCTTGGGACTTTTACTTATTGCAACGGTCATTCTTACGATATACATTTTCATAGGAAAGTTTAGATATTCTGAATGTCAATACAGCAAAGTTACCGACAACTCGATATATCGTGAACTACTTTCTTTCTCAGGCTGGTCTGTTTATGGAGCTTTGGCAGGGACATCATCTACACATGGCACGAACATGCTGCTTAACTTGTTTTTCGGTCCTGTATCAAACGCTGCCTATACTGTAGCCATGCAATTATATAACGCAGCAAATTCCGTTGTAACAAGTGTGGTTATGGCTATACGCCCATCTATGATAAAGTCCTATGGAGAAGGCAACTATAACTATTTAGACAAACTTTTCTATGTGAGTAATAAAGGACTTATATATCTTTTATTATGCGTAGTCCTTCCACTAATACAGGAGATGCCACTGGTTTTGAAATTCTGGGTAGGAAAAACTTCCGCAGAAATGATAGTTTTCTGTAGACTTTACTTGATTTATTTATTGGTTTTATCTCTGCATAATCCTATCACAACTATAATTCATTCTATAGGAAACATACGCAACTATTCAGTCGTCATAGAGACAGTGATGCTTATGATTATCCCAACAACATACATTTTTTTCCGGCTTGGACTACCATCATACTATTGTTTTATTTCAATGATTGCAATAAGTGCTGTGGCACATACCCTGCGACTTTATTTCCTACATTATTTATATCCACGTTTCAGCATTATTAAATATATTCGCTCACTGCTTATTCCTTTAATAATTGTTGTAGCAGCAAGCTGCGCATCATTAATGATGATAAAAACTATTATGGAAGAATCAATGTGGCGTATTTTAGTCAGTGTAATCGCAGTAGTCGCCACAATATCAGCAATGGTCGTTACAATAGGCTTAGATGCAGAAGAACGGAAAGTGCTTAAAGATTTTTCAAATAAGATAAAATCCAAGTTTGGCTTATGTGTTATACTCTGATTGTCTTGTTTGCCATCGTTGCTTTCCTGTCATACATTGAGAAGTACATGGGGCGTTACCGCTTACCTATGTATATATTCATGGGGTTACTTCTGATATTTCTTGCAGGTTTTCGTGAAATTGGTTTTGATCCAGACTCGGAGAACTACGAGTTTATATACCGAAACTATTATTCAAATGCAGTAGATGCTTTCGTAGAATATTCATTTCTGATGTTTTCAGCCATATTCAACAGCATCAGCGATGACGTACATACCATATTTCTTTTCTATGCATTGATAGCAATTACGATGAAACTCACGGCTATATACCGTCTTTCTCCACAGATGGTATTCTTGCCTTTAGCTATATATCTTACATTCTATTACGAAATACATGAAATGACTCAGATTCGTACAGGCGTACTATCTGGATTCTTTCTTTTTGCTATAATGGCAAAGGCAGATGGTAATACACGCAAGGCCTTCCTGCTATTGCTTGCTGGAACATTCTTCCACACATCTGGACTGGCACTGCTTCCTCTTCTTTTTATAAACAACGAACCACTCACGCGACGTTCACGTATATTCTGGTCGCTTGTCATTCCTATTGGCTATTGCATCGGTATTTTGGCAAATCAGATAATTGTTTCTCTCGACATACCATATATTGGAGAGAAAATAACTGGATATCAGAACAACGACGAGAAAGGTCAAGGGGTTGTGAATGTTAATATGTTCAGTCCGCTGCAGATTCTGTCTGTATTAACTTTCTACTATCTGATGTATTTCCACGACACAATAACAGCAGTCAACAAATACTTCCCTATACTCATAAAACTATTTGCAATAGGTATTGCGGTATTTGCAGGGGTGTCATTCCTGCCAGTTGTTGCTGACCGCATCGGATACCAGTACCAACTTGTCAATATCATACTATACGCCAACATATACTATACAGTACGACCCATTTGGGCAGCAAGAGCAATTGTACTTATGGTTGGTTTCATATACCTCAACTATACACTACCATACCTGTTTAAGTTCAACTTACTATTTCAAGGTTCCGAATAACTACTGTCAAAGTAATCGTGTTCATTTTAGTTGGTAAACTCTAACCCAGTCAAAAAGTGTTTCGTATGTCTTTCGCGTATCAACACCTTTTTCCCATGTATTGTCGCCAACACTCTGGTTTAATATAATATCCATAGGATAGTCGTAGGGCCATTGACCGTCTTTTAGTAAACTCTGATCGGAAGACTTTCTATAAACACCTGTAACTTTGCCGTCAATAGTCCATACAAGTTCCGTCGGCGACCATTCCAAGCCATAGATATGCCATTGGTCTGTTTCAAGAATATTCTTGAAAAAATACTTTGGTCCGTCCTTACGTTTCAATACCGAATTGAAATGTGTATAAGCCGCATTAAAGGCCTTTTGCATTCCTTTAACCTCCACTATGTCTATTTCCCGATACCAGTCGGGGTTCTCTTTGGTTACTCCCATCATCCATGCGGCAGGGAAACTTCCCTCTCTCGGCTTGACCTTCATTCGTACCTCGACTTTCCCGTATGTAAAATGGAACTTACCTTTCGTACTGACGGCGCCTGTCAGCATCCTTGCCGTATCTGTCTTTTCATATTTGTTGGGTATCGCACGGCATACAAGGCAACCATTCTTTATGTACACGACACGCTCGGAATGACTTATCCACCTGTTCCACATGGCTACGCCGCGCCTTCCCCTACCCCATTTCTCAGGGTCGGGCTGACTGCCGTTAGGCTGATTGAATTCATCACTGAAAACGAGTTTCCACTCTTTCTTTTGTGCCAACAGGTGTCCACTGTCGCCTACGATACAGCACAGGAACAACAAACATGTCAATATTCTCATCATTACTAATTTTGCTACAAAAGTAAGTATTTTTTTTATAATATAAAGAAAAAGCACTATCTTTGTCGACGAATTATTGCCTAAAAGCATATTCCTAATATGAAAGCAAGAGTAATTGCATATTATCTACCACAGTTTCATCCCATACCTGAAAACGACGAGGTATGGGGCAAGGGTTTTACCGAATGGACTAATGTAGCCAAAGCTAAGCCATTGTTTCGCGGGCACTATCAGCCTCGCATACCGGCAGATTTGGGTTTCTACGACTTGCGCTTGCCGGAGATACGCGAGCAGCAGGCACAAATGGCTCGCGAAGCAGGAATAGAAGGCTTCTGCTATTACCACTACTGGATGGGCAACGGCAAACAGTTGCTGCAACGGCCTTTTGAGGAGGTTCTTGCCAGCGGCAAGCCCGATTTCCCATTCTGTCTGTGCTGGGCTAACCATGAATGGACTACAAGGACGTGGCAGAACGGCGGAAAGACCAAAATGATTGCTCCGATGGTTTATTCCGGCGACGAAGACTATACCGCACATTTCAACTATGTACTGCCAGCACTGCGCGACAAGCGCTATATTACGGTCGACGGAAAGCCTTTGTTCAGTATCTACGACCCGTATCACTTTACCGATGTACGCCGCTTCATGGAGTTGTGGCGCCAGTTGGCAAAGGAAAATGGATTGCCAGGCATTCACTTCACGGCATGGATGAGCAGCACTTCGACCATAAAGAGAAAGGACGACGGAAGTATTGAGCGAGTGCTTCCGAACCTGAAAAGCAGTGCTGACGTCTACAACCAGATTCTTAGTCTTGGCTTCGACAGCATAACGTCTTACGGAAAATCGCGCGCGGAAATGCTGTACATGGGCAAATACAAGCGTATAATTACCAAATACGTGCACAAACATATTCCTTTCCTGCCTTCATTGCGATATAATTATGCTAAGGTCATGCCCCACTTTTTTGCACCGGAGGACTCTTGGGAAAATGTTTTCCCTACTATCTTCCCACAATGGGACAGGACGCCACGTGCAGGAAGCAGTGAAGGAATCTATGTAAACGCTACGCCTGAGAACTTCAAACGCCACATTGAAGATGCACTGAATGTCATAAAGGACAAGCAGCAGGAGCACCAGATACTGTTCCTGAAGTCATGGAACGAATGGGGAGAGGGCAACTATGTTGAGCCAGACCTGCGCTACGGGCATGGCTTTCTTGATGCAATTCGCGAAACTGTTTTATAGTAATGAAAATATCTGTCATCCTTCCGTCATATAAGCCACAGGAATATATCTGGAAATGCCTGGACTCGCTGACTAGCCAGACTATGGACGTCAACGAATATGAGATTGTCATCGTGCTGAACGGATGCAACGAGCCCTACTATAGCCAGATAAGCGAATATATCTCAAAGACGAAACATAACATTCGCCTGTTGCAGACAGACAGGGGCGGAGTGTCAAACGCTCGCAACATCGGCATATCAGAGGCTAAAGGCGAGTATATTTGTTTCGTAGACGACGACGACTGGGTTTCGGAAACATATCTCGAAAAGTTGCTGCTTGCCGTCGGTGGCGGAGAGGACTGTGCCATTGCCAATGTCATAAACTACGACGAGGTGGCTGGCACTATGAAGAAGGACTGGCTCACGGCATGTTACGAAAGAAACGAAGGACGGAAGCCGACGCTGCTGTCGTGCCGCAGCTACATGTCTGTTGCCTGCTGCAAGATAACCAGGCACACTGCCATTGGCGATGTGCGTTTCGACACTAACTACAAGCAGGGCGAGGATGCTCTTTTCTTTGCTGAAATCAGCAAAAACACCAGGAATATTGGCATTGCAGAAAGCGACGCCATATACTATCGACGACTGAGGAAAACATCTGCGGCGCGCGCAAGAAGCAAGATGCAGAAGACAAGAGACAACTTCAGGCTGCTGGCTGCTTTCGCAAGGATGTATTCACGCGACATAAAGAACTATGACGCGCGGTTTTTCATGACACGCTTTCTTGCCTGTTTCAAGGCGATGATGCGCTCAGTTCTTTAATTCTGTTGCTGCTGTAGGCTCTCGCCCGAATGGGCACAAAACCTTGACACCGACCATAAACTTAACGACACGACGTGCATGAAATTGCCGACGCTTAGGTTTCGTCAATATAAGACTTGAAGTTAGGCTCTATTCCTGCCGTCGACGGACGCCCTGCAAAAACCGTGCCAAAATGAACGAAATATTTTTTCGGAGCGAAAAACGATGAAAAATTTTGACATGGGAAAAGTCTCCAAATAGAATTTCCACAGCCCCTGAAACTGCAAAAATCTGTTAAATATCATACCGGATATAATTGTTAAAAATGTCAAAGAGTACCTTTGAGGTGCCTATTTCATCTATTTTGCCCTGCCAGGCACTATGCCCGACAACCCCAAACATAGTGTTTGACATCCTCAAACAGTGTGTTTGACAATGTCAAACATGCTCTTTGACAATTTTAACATATACAATTTATGCACGCAAGGCATATATTTACGACTAACAAACTGACTGTCAGATGATTACAGACACTCGCAAAATACGGGCGTATTTTGCCCCTTTGATTTCAGAAACGACTTTTGCGGGCATTCTCGCGACAGTAAACGGGCAAAAATTGATTAGTCTTTTTAATGTAGGAAGAGTATCTGTTTTTTATTGTTCCACGCAGAACCAGCGTTACTTTATCTGGAACATGCTTCCAAGCTGATAATCGAAACTGTCGGGATGGAAATTGCGGTAGCCGCTTGACGGATAGAACGTCAGCTCGCCGAAATAAATCTTGCCGCCAATATTGTAAAGGTCTACGCGTACGAACGGGAAGTCCTCAGACAGCAGCGATGCCACCCTTACCATTTCATCGAAATTCTGCGGTTTCTGCTGCTGGTGCATGCCTTCGGGAAAAGTGCAGTGTACGCCGAGCGAATGCCAGTCCATGTCGTAATAGTTCTGGCGATGTCCGTCAAAACGGTCGGAGTCCACCTGTACGCAATAAGGCTTGCCATTGAAACAGAAGAACTTGTAGTCGAGCAGTGCATCATTCTCCAGACTGCTGTCCTCCATGTATTTCTCGACGATAACCTGCGACCTCTGAGCGCCCTTGTATGCCCATTCGCGGGAAACTATGTAGTATTTCTTGTTGCGCCAGCCGTTTACGAGCCTCACGGTTTCCTGCTTGTCGAGCGACGATTTGTCCTTGACGATAAGCACATTCTCCCCATTGCCACCGTCGGTAGTCTTGATGACAAACCTGTCGGGCAGCGAGTCGAAATCAATGCTGTCTGCCGTAGCATGCACCTGATAGAGCTCATTGAGATATTCTTCTCCGCCAAGTTTCTCCCTGACATAGTCCCTGACAAGATACTTGTCAGTGCATTGCAGCATCAATGGGTTCCTGTATTTACACTTATACCATTGTATTTTCTCAGTAAAACGCTTGGGATTGTCAAGATTTAGCCATCTACCCGTCCTGATTCTATACTGTATGCGCAACATACACGGGTCGGGTACAAAAGCCAACATCTTCGATATTCTATGTAGTATCTTATGTTTCAACACAATTTTGTTTATATAAACTGTGCAAAGGTATAAAAAAAATCGTTTGTGAGAAAAAATTATATAAAAAAACAACATATAATTATTTTTTATGAATTTATTTTGTACCTTTGCGACCTAATTTGCTCATAACATTATGAAACAGGATTTAGTGTCAGTTATAATGCCCACTTTCAATGCGGGGAAATATCTCTCCGCAAGCATAGAGAGTGTATTGGCACAGACATACCATAATTTTGAACTTCTTATCACTGACGACGCTTCAACCGACGACACAACCGTCAACATCCTAAAGAAATACAGCCAGCAGGACAGCCGCGTAAAAGTGCTGTTTCTCGACACCAATCATGGTCCGGGATATGCCCGCAACCAGTCGATAGAAAGGGCACAGGGACGCTACATCGCCTTCTGCGACAGCGACGACAGGTGGATGCCGGAGAAGCTGGAACGGCAGATTGCATTCATGCAGGAAAAGCACAGCCGGCTGGTGTTCTCATCATACATCATCTGCGATGAGAACAACGAAGAGAAAGGCATATTCATTGCGCCAGACAAGATAACATTCTACGGAATCCTGCGCGACAACAAGATAGGATGCCTGACAGCCATCTACGACTCACAGGCAATAGGCGAGAAATTCTACATGCCAACCCTGCGCAAGCGACAGGACTGGGCACTCTTCATAAACATACTGAAGCGCTGCAGGGTAGCACACGGAGTGAAAGAGCCGCTGGCTTACTACAGGATTCGCTCACATTCGGTTTCAAGAAACAAGTTTGCACTTATTAAATACAATACTAAGGTTTACCGTGAGACTCTTGGATTCTCAAAACTGAAATCATGGTTATATTTCCTGTTCCTGTTCATGCCGTCGCACACAATGAAAGTAATAAAAAGGAAAATCGACAGTAAACGTTATTTAAGACAGAAGAATAATTTTTAAATATTTTATTGAATTTATACAATAACTCTGCTTTATTTGCGTTTATAGTATATAACTATGATAATACTTGCAACACTATGACAATACTTCAAGACGGATATGTTCTCGACGGAATGAATGAGTTTGAGAGAAATCTTAAACGCATAATCGACTTTTTTATAGCATCGATATGTCTTGTCGTATTTTCCCCACTTTTCCTTATCTGCTACTTTGCAGTACGACGTGAAGACGGCGGACCCGCCATTTTCAAGCAGGAACGCATAGGAAGATTTGGACGGCCGTTCATGATATACAAGTTCCGCAGCATGCGAACAGATGCAGAGAAAGACGGACCTGCACTATATCAGCACGAAAACGAGACACGCATGACAAAGGTCGGCAAGTTCCTACGCGTACACCACCTTGACGAACTGCCGCAGTTGTGGAACGTTATGAAGGGAGACATGGCTTTCATCGGTCCGCGACCGGAAAGACAATTCTATATCGACCAGATAATGGAACGCGACCCAAGATACAGATATCTCTATCAGGTACGTCCGGGAGTAACATCGTACGCAACGCTGTACAATGGCTATACCGACACTATGGAAAAGATGCTCCGACGACTTGAACTCGACCTTTACTATCTTGAACACCGCTCTTTCTGGCTGGACTTCAAGATACTGGCAAACACATTCCTGCACATTGCTTTCGGCAAGAAATTCTAACCGGAAAGTTTACTAAAGGGATACGGAAATGCTGTCTGCAACTATTCCACAGGCAGCAACGGATAGCAAGGATAATACCCGTAACGCGAATAATTAGGATTATCCTGAACCTCAACATTTATTTCAAGGCTGAACGATTCGTTAGGCGTATAACGCACACCGGCACCTATTCTGTCGCCAGCGGTGCGCCAGTCATACATGCCACTGCCCCATCTGCCGAAGCCATTGTAACCCCATGCGTATGAATATCTTGGCATATACCTGTTGTTAGTCAGCGATTTCTGTGCATAGACATAAGCTTCCCATTTCTCGTTGAAGCGATACGAGAGCATGCCCGTCAGCCCACCCTCAACGTAAGAGTCGCTGCCCCACGACACACGGTTGATGTATCCACCTATTGCCACCGACAGTTTGTTAGACAACGGCATGGCATAGAGTGCTGCAACCGACTGACTGAAACCTGCGCCGCTGCGTCTGTGCCTGCCCGTTTCTGCAAAAACCGACGCACTAAGGTTGACATTCAGACCACTGTGAATATTCCATGTGTTCCAGCCAAGCCACGAATATGGCATCGAAACCGCCGGCACGACTTGTCCGCTCATGTTGACAATGGGCAGATGCAGCGAGTCTTCCGCCGCCGTCAGGCTCATGTCAAGCACGAGAGCAGGCTGCTGCTCCATCGTATAAGCAGTTGTCGAGGGTTTCTCGTCAAACATCGGGTCGAGAAAACTGCGTTCCTCCTGAGCATTAGCAGATAGTGTCAGAAGTGTGAACGATACCAACAATAAAAAATGTTGTTTCTTAGCCATAACGTCAGTTTTGTTTACATTTATCATCGGCAAAAATAATTTGTTTTGTCGGAAATGACAAATGTTTTTGCTAAAAAACAACATTTTTAAGAATATTAAGCGTTCTGCACAGCCTTACATGTCGATATCGACAACCTGCATACGCTTATTGAACTCTATTTCCATTCTGTTTGAGAGCTTAATATCATAACCGTTCCTGTCGCGGTCAATCTTTATTATGCTCACGCCAGGATAGTTCTGCTTTACATAGTTGGCAATCGCAACCGGCACAACAGCACCCGGAACACTTCCGTTGACGCATTCTATGTCAGTCCAGTTACCCTTTTTGTCGAATTCAATCTTGCCTCCATTGTCAAAATACAGTTCATAATCGCGATAAACAATCTCGTTGTCCATCTTCACAAGTGCCACTTTCTTGCCTGCGAAATGCTTATTTACAAACTGCTGTGCAGCAGCAGGCAGCTGATCAAACCTGATAATCTTGTCGTTGTCGGCACATGCCATGAGTTGCACATTGACAAACATGATGACAAGAATTAAGCGAATTAAATTAAATTTCTGTTTCATTTTGGAATAATTTTAATGTTACAATGCAAATGTACTGGTATTGTTTCAGTCACCCAAATATTGCCTATGACAATGTTGTTACATTTATTTGTGTGTACTGTGGCTTTCTGAAAACAATCCTGCCCGCAACAGTCTGCAGTTCATTTACCGTTGCAGGCTGGATTCTGGAATAATTATTTATAAGTAAGAGGTTTATTGTCTTATCATTCTTTAAGTGCTTCTATTGCAGCATCGAATAGCATTCTCTGATACTTGTCGTCGGTCATTTTCTTCATATCGTCAAGTTGTGTCGCCACGATATTTTTCTCTGAATCGCTCAGCACCTTTGCATTCTTGCACAGACCGTATATCTCCGAGACATAGAACGAAGCCGAGCTTCCTGCCGGATTGTTAGTAAACTTCTCATAATAGATGCCGAACGAGCCGAGCCAGTCGGCTGAGCTGCTTGATGCATTCGTCTTTATCGAGCCTGAAATCGACTGCGACAATTTGCTCATAGCTTTCTCCAGTTCGTCGTATTGGTTATCCGTGAGCATGTCGCCCAAACTTTCTTTCAGCATATCAGGCAAGTCGCTGAGATTTGCAGCTACTATTTCCACCGACTTGTCGTCAGCCTTCTTCATGCTGTTTTTTGCTGCCTGGCGTACTTCGCTTGTAGTTCCGTAGGTCTTGACTATCTTTCCTTTAATCTTTTTTCCATCCGTCCTATACTCTAAGGCGTATGCATATCGGTGAGTCTTTGTTTCGTCTTTCGGGTCGAGGAAGCACGAGTAGACGTATGTGGTATTAGGTGCAGCCCCTATATTCTCGCCTACATTGTCGTTTTCTCCTACTACCAGAAGCGCAACCGCACGCTTTCTGGTCTTCGAAGTTATGCCTGCGTCCATAGTGTAGGCATTGTCTTTGTCTTTCTCGAATGCCTGTTCTATCTTGCTGATAATCTGTTTTTTGCCTTTGGAAACAGTAAAGTACGCAACATCTTTCATCCCCCTTGTTGCGTTGGTTACAGGGTCTCTGTCCACCATACTGTTCTTACTTGTTATGCAGTTGAGTGAGTGCAGCACCTTAAACGCCTGTTCTATGTTCTGCTGTGCCATTGTACTGGCTGTCAGGGACAATAATAGCCCTATCAATGTTAGTGTTTTTGTCTTCATAATGCTACAGTTTTTGAGTTATTATCTACTATTACCACGTTTCCGTCATCGTTGCGCGTGGTTATAAATCCGTTTTTTTCAAGTTCAGCCTGCATCTTTATCATGCTGTTGGCATTGGCGGTCCGCCTTACGGCATACATGTTTTCCATTTCTCTGCGACACTCGTTTCTCGCCGCCTCGCTGTTCTTTTCTATTCTCCGCAAGTATCTTTCAAGTTCAGCGTTGTCGGCATCTTTCGCATGAGCCTCAACATTTGCTGCTGTCAACTGGGCTTTTTCCTGTGTTGCAGGCTTGCTTTCCGCTGCCGCAACTGCTGCCACTTGCGTTCCCGTCGACCGCCTCTCTGCAGTTCTGCTACTGCCCTTTTCCTCCGTCATGGCAACCACCTGTCTTGTCGGCGCGTAGACGTTGTTGACTGCATCGCCGGCTTTCTCCGTCTCAGCCATGTCGATGTCAGTTGTGCCACATAGTGTTTCCTCATGTGGCTTGCCCTGTTCGGCAGTTGCAGTCAGATGCACCGTGTCAGCTGTATGCATACGGTTGAAATATATCACAGTAGCAACCAGCATCAGTACGGCTACTGCTGCGGCAGCCATCATCATGCGGCTCATGTCCAGAGTCCTTGTCTTTGGCTTGCTGAGCGGCATGCCGTTGTCGAAATATGTAAACATTTCCTTATAGTCTGCATACTCGTCCGGCACGTCGTTCTGCGTGAAAAACTCCGTCAGTTGCCGTTCCTCGTCAAGAGTAGTCTCGCCTTTGAGAAATCGGCTGAGCAACAATTCTATGTCTTTTCCTATTGTTTTCTTCATTGTCTGTTCCTCCTTCTTATCTCCTCGAGCAGTGTGTGTCGCGCCTTTGACAGCAACGACACTACCGAACTGTACTTCATTCCCAATATCTGTGCTATTTCTTCGGTTTCGCGTTGTTCCACCTGTCTCATTTTCAGTATAGTGTATTGCGTTGTCGGCAGGTTCTTCATCCGTTTTTCGAGCCATTTCTCGTCGTCGCTTTCCACCAGTTTGCTGTGTGGATTTCCGTCGACCGTTGCCGTCGTCAGCACTTTTTCTATCGGCGCATTGTGCTTTCTGCGCATGCTGTCGACGGTCAGGTTGCGTGCTATGATTGCCGTCAGCGACAGCAAACGCCTTCCTTCGGTCAGCTCGTCGTGCATCTGCCAGAGTTTTATCATGGTTTCCTGTGCCACGTCTTCAGCCTCGCTGTCGTCGGCACCGCAGTACCGGCTCGCTGTCAGAGCATGTTGCCGTAGCCTACATGCCTGCTGGGCAAAGGTGTTGCTATCCATCTGTTACTTCTGGTTTTGCGTTAACGGTTTATTGTACTGTCGTCATATATATTACGAACGAGGTGCCTGTTTTCAAACAAGCATTAACATCTTTTAAGTTTATTGTCGCTTTCAGAGGCTTACTATCTTATGCTTTCCGAAGAAGAAAGGCGAAAGGTGAAGCCTGTCGAAAACCCATCCGATGGCGATGGAGCCTGCTATTGTGATTGTGGTCGACAGTACGAGGAATATCATGCGGCTGCTGTCGAAAGCCAGAAACGGTATCATCTGCTTGCACAGCACTGTGAATATCGGCGAGAAAAGCACCACGAGCAGCGTGTTTCTGCCTATTGCGAGAATCAGTTTTCTTGCCTTTCCGACTATGAGGGGGAACACTGCGAGCAGCAGGCTCATGCTGAGATATACTATGAATATGCCTCCTATTGTCGCGCGGTCGAGGCACTGGGGCGTGGCGCACAGCACTGCGAGTGTCACTGCTGCCCACCACGACGGTCTGACAGCCTGCAGGAAGTGCAGTCCGCTGAGCTGAAGGGCAACACCAGACATGAAGTATAGCGCGTTGGATGTCGACAATACTCCGGCATATTCTGCAAGGATGTATAGCGGAAGCGATGCCACCATGACCGTCGAGAGCACGTTTCTGCCTGCGACGTGTCTCACCGCGTAGGCTACGGTGCCGCAGATTATCATGGTGTGCAGATACCAGTATGGTCCTATTGGGTGCAGCAACAGTTTGTCGGCAAACACTGCCGGAGTCAGCACGTCTATGTGTTCGCGTATCGGGAGTACCGATGCCATAGCGACATAGGCTGATTCCATGACAAGATAAGGCACGGCTATCCAGAGCATGGTGCGCAGGAACGCCGGCACCGGCTTGCTCATGTTCATCAGATAGCCGCTGATGACGAGAAAGACGGGCATGTGGAAAGTGTAGACCACCTGCTTGGCATAGACGTAATGGTCGCCTATATAGACAAGGTGGAAGACTACCATCAGGATTATCATCACGGCTTTCAGGTAGTCGAGTTCCTCTATTCTGCGTGCTGAATATCGTTTCATGTGCTTGTGGTTGCGTGCGTTTTCATGGTATGACGCACGTGTTTGCGTCGACAAAGATAAGGGATTGTCGGCAAAAAGCAAAAACTTACGATGATTTTTTACAGTTTCGTAACCAATGACTACACATTATTATATATATTTAATATATGTTTTCTTTGATAGATTATGTCATTTCGGTAGTCATTTTTTGCACGCTTGATTAATCGCAGACTACTGCGTGAGTGCCGTCGGAAGCCGCTTCGACGATTTGCGCACTAAAATACGCCCGTTTTTCGCGTGCATTCGTATTCATCTGACAGTCAAAACGTTAGCAACAAACATAGCCTTTATGTGCAAGAAATACGAGTGTTAAAAATGTCAAAGAGCATGTTTGACATTGTCAAACACACTGTTTGAGAAGGTAAAACATAGTGTTTGAGGGTATCTGACGGTATATTTCGCAAGGCGAAAAACGCGAAACGGGCGGCTCAAAGATACTCTTTGACAATTTTAACAATTATATCCGACCGTTGATTTTACAAATTTTTGCAGTCCGAAAGAAATGTTTGCATCTCTTTGAAGAGTTTTTCCTTGTCAAAATTTTTCATATTTCCGTAACAAATCACACCCTCTTTCTGTCAGTCAGCCGACTGTCGTTTTGCCGTCGTCAGTCCGAAAAAACAACAATAAATTTTGTTTTTTGCACACTAAATCGTAACTTTGCAGAAAAGTATGAAGCAACATGATGGAAACAAGGCTCAACATTGAAGAAAACAAGGGCACGGTAACGGCATACGAAGACGGTACAGCCGTAGGCGACCTTACGTTCAAGATACGCAGCGAAGGCATCATCGTCATCACCCACACTCTGGCTTTCGAGGGCAACGAGGGCAAGGGCATAGGCGCAACACTGATGGAGGCTGCCGTCAGATATGCACTGGAGAACGACAAGAAAATCGTTCCGCTATGCTCATACGCACGCCACTATCTGGAGCGCAAGCCTGGTCTGCAAAGTCTGATTTCCGACTGAAAGAAACAACATACATTACCGACGAGAAAGAATACATGGACATAAAACCCATAAACACACCGAGCGAACCAGGCAAGCCGACAGTCATTGCCGGACCGTGCGCCGCCGAAGACGAACAGCAGATTATGGTCGTGGCACGCAGGCTGGCTGCTATGGGGATAAGAATCATGCGTGCCGGAGTGTGGAAACCACGCACCAAGCCGGGCTCCTTCGAGGGACGCGGCGACGTGGCACTCGACTGGCTGGTACGCGCAAAGGCGGAAACGGGACTCGCAATAGCCACAGAAGTGGCTACGCCGAGCCATGTGGAGAAATGCCTGAAGCACGGCATTGACGTGATGTGGATAGGTGCACGCACCACGACCAACCCCTTTGCCATGCAGGCTCTGGCTGACTCGATGCGCGGAACAGACATCACCGTAATGGTGAAAAACCCAGTCAGCCCTGACGTCGACCTG
>Ga0256406_1000650_pt1 | contig 61923 bp, 49 predicted proteins | sample RumenRJG_03DNA_FD_185986 | JGI IMG/M metagenome (GOLD analysis project Ga0256406, IMG submission 185986) | Bovine rumen microbial communities from Lethbridge, Alberta, Canada - RJG_03 | ecosystem: Host-associated > Mammals > Digestive system > Stomach > Rumen | place: Canada: Alberta | collected... | reverse complement strand
ACTACTACGGAATTGCAAGCATGAAGAAGCTCATTGAGGAGCTGAACCGATGGCTGTACCATCGAATCAGGATGTGCATATGGAAACACTGGAAAAGGCCAAAGACGAAAATCCGGAACCTTTGCAAATTGGGAGTCCCGTTTAAAATGGCCTGGCAGGCAGGAAACTGCCGGAGAGGTTACTGGTGGACGAGCAACACAGCAGCGGTCAAAATGGCTATGACAAAAGAAAGACTGGTACGCTTCGGCTATTTCGATTTAGCCGAAGCATACCAGTCAGTGCATAACAACTGTTGAAACCGCCATATACCGAACGGTACGCACGGTGGTGTGAGAGGACGGGGGCTAACCGCCCCCTCCTACTCGATCAGCCAGCGGGGATGGATCTTATCTGACTGCCTGCCGGGACGGGATTTCCCTGACGGGGACGGTCAGTACCTGTCCGGCCTGGATGGGCCGGGCCGGATCCAGTTTATTTTCTCTGACGATGCGTTCGATGACGGCACGGACGTCTTCATCGTCCGCCGTGCGGCGGCTGGCAATGCTCCAGAGGCTGTCGCCGGAGTAGACCATGACGCGCTCCCGCCGGTAGTGGGCGGCGTCACCTTTGGCAAAAGCGAAACCAAGGCAGGATAGACCGACCGTGATCAGGATCAGGAAATAAGAGAGCCGTTTCATGATGTACCTCCTTAACCGAACTTCAGTTCGTTTTACTGAATCATAGCATGAAAATGCCTGAGTGACAAGATACAAAACGAATATTTGTTCGCAAAAATGCGGAAATCTGACTGCGAGTCCAAAATTCTGAACTCCGTCCGCAGCATTTCCGCCCTGGCATGGAAAGTCTTCCGCGGCAGTGCTGTCCGCACTGTCCGGTGCGTCCGGAAAAGTATTGTGCCGCGCGGCCCCGGGGCAGAGACCGCGGGACTGCCGGACCGGGCTTACTATTTTTGTCACAAATTCAGAAGTCCAGTATGATATAATGGAAAAAACAGTTCCCGGGAGGGAGCCATATGGGAGGGATTCCTTATGACGGAAGAAATCCGTGATTTCGATCAGGACCGGACTGATGCCGGACAGGCCGCCGGAGCGGCTGCCGGACAGCCGGAAGAAAATGCAGAAGAAAACGCAGTGGAAGCAGAAGTGGCGCCGATTCCTGAGGCAGAGGCAGGACGGACGCAGCAGGAGGCCGCGGCCGTGGAGAAGGAAGCGGAGTATATCTGCCGCTGGGGCGCGGCCCGGGCAAGCGTCATCGTCATGACTCCGTTCCTGGGTTCCCTGGCACTGATGGCCAATGAAGTCTATATGATCGTCCGTCTCGGCGATTTGCGCGGCATTGAGCTGGAGTCCAGTGCCATTACGGGTCTCATCGGCTCCCTGGGAGCTTCTTTTGTGGGTCAGACGCTCTTTACGCTGATCCCGTTCCCGCCGCTGCAGGTCCCCATGGGTGTGGCGATCACCTATGCGGTAGGCAAGGCTGCCGATGCCTGGCTGAAAGCCGGGCAGCCCAGGGATACGGCCCGGATCCGGGAGATCTTCGAAGCTGCCAGGAAAGAAGGGCTTGCCCGCTTCAAGGAATTCAGGGATGATCCGGCCGGCAGGATCCCGCTGGGAGATGAAACGAAGCTCAAGGTGCGCGAAAAAGCAAGGCCGATCCTGGATAAGATCAAAAAACGCGCCGATGAGGCAGCGGATAAGCTTTCCGAAGTGTATGTCGACATCCGCAACAGCGATGAAGGCTCCAAAGGCAGGATCGCAGCCGTCATGTCCAATGTGGAGGAAATGGCTGATGCCATGGCGGACAAACTGCAGCCCTACAAGGAACTTGCCATGCGCTGGATTTCCGCCCAGACCTGGGAACAGCTCCGCAGCGGCGCGCTCGTCATCCCGTACACCGATCTTTCCAAAGGGATCAGCGATGCTCTGAAGGACAGCGGATTCAGCCTGCTGAGCTGCACCTATGAAGGGGAGCACAAGCTCGCTCTTACAGTGGACCATGAAAAATACGGCATGCTGACGGCCGTCATCGGGATCGAAGGGTTTGCGGTCAACAACGCGGCATCGTACGCCCGCTTCAGGATCTATGATTTTGCTGTGGCCGACAATAAGCTCGGCGAGCTCGTGGTGAAAGTCCTGGGCACGAGGATCATCATGTCGCTGGTCAATGCCGTGTTCAATATGAAGACGGTCAGCCGGGACGATCTGATCTGCACCTATAATGAAAATACACTGACAGTCGACTTTACAGACGTCATCAGGAAGAATAAGATATCACAATACAAAATTGCAGACAGGAATCTCTTTGATATTGTTCAGCTGACAGCGCTGGTGCCCGAAGCAAACGGAGTCCATGTGTGCAGCAAATGGACAATCAAAAAATAAAATGCCTGTAAAAGAGGGCGGTCCTTCGGGCCCGCCCTCTTTTTATGTCAAGAAAGACCATCCATTAAGAGCAGTTGTATTTACTGCATGTGCAAAAAATACTGAAAAGTCTCATAGATATCAAAAATGCTAATTTTTATATAGATTTTAACAAATAAAACGGCTATAATGGAATTGTAAATCGCGGAAGGTTATCTTTCGCAGAAGGGGGTCAATGTAATGATTAGCTTTTTTGTGTGTCTTGCAATCTTAATTCTCGGCTACTTCATTTACGGCGGTTATGTCGAAAGTTGTTTCCGTCCTCCTATCGATGACAGAAAGACTCCGGCATACAGACTGGAAGATGGCGTCGACTATGTCCCTATGGACACGCCGCGTGTATTCCTCATCCAGCTGCTGAACATCGCCGGGCTGGGTCCTATCTTCGGTGCTCTTGCGGGTGCCATGTGGGGTCCTGCCGTATTCCTGTGGATTACCTTCGGTACGGTGTTTGCCGGCGGCGTCCACGACTTCATCTCCGGCCTGCTGAGCGAACGTAACGACGGCGCCAGCATCGCTGAAATCGTAGGCAAGTATCTTGGCCCGACGATGAGAAGCGTCATGCGCGGTTTCTCCGTCGTCCTGCTGATTCTCGTGGGTGTTGCCTTCACGACGGGCCCTGCCGGCCTGCTGCAGAAACTCACCAGCATGAGCTTCAACTTCTGGCTGGTCGTCCTGCTGATCTACTACTTCATCGCAACGTTCCTGCCCATCGATAAGGTCATCGGCAGACTGTATCCGTTCTTCGGTTTCTGCCTGATCTTCATGGCTGTCGGCGTGGGCACGATGCTCTTTGTCCATGGTTATCACATCCCTGAAATCGCTTTTGTCAATGAACATCCTCAGGGCACCCCGATCTGGCCGATCATGTTCATCACGGTCGCCTGCGGTGCTATTTCCGGTTTCCATTCCACGCAGTCCCCTCTGATGGCACGCTGCATCAAGAGTGAACGTGAATGCCACAAGATTTTCTACGGCGCCATGGTCTGCGAAGGCATCATCGCTCTGGTCTGGGCGGCTGCCGGCTGCTCCTTCTACAACGGTACTTCCGGACTGGCCAAGGCTTTCGTCACCTACAAAGGTGCCGGCGGCGTTGTCTATGATATCTGCTCCGGCCTGATGGGTACGGTTGGTACCATCATCGCCATGATCGGTGTCATTGCCTGCCCTGTATCTTCTGCAGATACGGCTTTCCGCAGTGCCCGTTACACCATTTGCGACTGGTTCAAGATCGATCAGCATACGATTGCCAGCCGTCTGAAACTCTCCATTCCTATCATCCTCGTCGGCGGCGCACTGACTCAGGTCAATGTGACGATCCTCTGGAGATACTTCTCCTGGACGAACCAGACGCTGGCCATGTTCGTGCTCTGGGCTGGTGCCATGTACCTGCTGGCGAATAAGGGCAACTACTGGATCGCTCTTATTCCTGGTACCTTCATGAGTGCTGTTACCTGCACGTACATCCTCATGGCTAAGGAAGGTCTTGGTCTTTCGACGACGATCGCTTATCCTGCCGGTATCATTGTGGCTATCATTGCAAACATCCTCTTCTGGAAGCGCGCAAAGAAAGTTGAACACGGTGAACTTGATCTGGCTGATAAACCTGTTGAAGGCTGATTGCAGTAAAACTAAAAAGACACAAAAAGAACCGCGGTGCCTGTGCACCGCGGTTCTTTTTGTCAGGCGGCGCACCGGGGTCCCGACACTGTGCGGGTTGCCGGCCCGTACCGGCAGCGGGGACGTCTCTTCCGGCATAAGCAAAATCTGGGCCCGATGGACCGAAAATCAATGAGTTTACAAATATGTCACAGAATACATAGATTCTTCATCGATTTTTCATAGTCGGGCGGTAAACTAAAACTGATATGACTGGCGAGTCCAGTTGTTTCGTTTTACCAACTATTGTGAAGAGGGAAAGAAGGCATCGTTATGAACAAGAAAGTGGTTTTAGCCACTTTGTCCGCGCTGGTTGCTGCTGCTTCCATCGTAAGTGCAGCACCGCAGACAAGCTGGGAACAGGGTGAATGGCAGATCGATCTGGGAGCATGGGATCCCAAGGCGAAGGCTGACGGCTATGAATCCAGCACCAAATGGAATTTCAACGGCGGCCTGGGCTATGCCCTGACTGATAAATGGGCTCTGCGCTATGATTATCATGGCCTGAAGACCAAGATGGATTCCTTCAAGAGCGACGGGGATGAACACGAAGTCAACCTGGCCTACAGCCTCGGTAAGAACTGGGCTGTATTCGCCGGCTGGAACCGGATCAACAACGATCTGTCCGGCAAGTACGGCGGGAATTTTGACAAGACCAACAACGTAGCTCAACTCGGCCTGGCTGCCAAGTACGACCTGGCCAAGAACCTGGCATTCTATGCAGATGGCGCCGTAGGTACCAAGAAGACCTCCCTGTGGGAAGCCGGACTGGCTTACACCATCGCCAAAGACTGGGATATCAATGCCGGCTACCGTTATGTGGATACCAAGCTGGATGATGACCATAACATCAAATACCGCGGCTTCCTGGTCGGCCTGACCTACCGTTTCGGCGGCCATAAGGCTGAAGCGGCTCCGGTCGTGGAAACGCCGGCTCCTGTTGTGGAAGAACCCGTGGCTCCGGCTCACGTGTATAATGATTATTATCTGGACAGCATCCACTTTGCTTCCGATGATGATCAGCCGCTGCCTTCCGAATCGGCCAAACTGGCTAATTTCGTGAACGTCGCAAAGGCCCATCCGGATTCCACCTTCAAGCTCGTGGGCAATACGGATTCCGATGCTTCCGACAGCTACAATGAGGATCTGTCCAAGCGCCGTGTCCAGAACGTGGCCCAGTACGCCGCAAACAACGGTGTGGACGGCAGCCGCATGAAGCTCGGCTATAAGGGTGAAAAGGATCCTGTGGCTTCCAACGCTACGGAACAGGGCAAGGCTGACAACCGCCGTGTCGATATCTGGGAACATAAATAATCCTTTGCGGGCAGGGAAGACTGCCTGATCTGTCTTGAGGACCGCTGCAGTATGTACGGGAATGTGCATGCTGCAGCGGTCTTTTGCGTCAGAGGAAAGAGGACCATCCGGGAGCAGCCGGCACAGTCCTGCGGTTTTGGGGATCCCGGGCATTTTGACCGGTCCGCGCTCCTTTTTTATGGCGGGGAAAGGGCTCCGGGCGTATAATGGAGGCATAGGAAAGGAGTGGAGCGAGCATGGAAGAACAGGAACTCCAGAAGAAGATAGACACCCTGGATCAGTGGATCAGGGACACGGATAAGATCGTATTTTTCGGCGGGGCCGGTGTTTCGACGGTCAGCGGCATCCCGGATTTCCGCAGCAAGGACGGTCTGTACAACCAGCATGATGTGCGGTTCGAACAGTACCGGCCTGAATACCTGCTGAGCCACAGCTGCCTCGTGAATGAACCGAAAGTTTATTTTGAGTTTCACCGGCAGAAGATGGATACGCGGAACATCCAGCCCAACAATGCCCATAAATATCTGGCGGCTTTGGAAAAGCAGGGAAAACTGACGGGCATCGTAACCCAGAATATCGACGGGCTGCATCAGAAGGCCGGCAGCCGGAAAGTCTATGAAATCCATGGCAGCGCCCTGCGGAACTACTGCATGAAATGCGGGAAGACCTATCCGTCGGACTACATCTTCGAATCCCGGGAACCGGTGCCCCACTGCACCTGCGGCGGCGTGATCCGGCCGGATATCACGCTGTATGAGGAAATGCTGCCGGAAGACGCCGTGGAGCATGCCGTCCGGGCCATTTCCGATGCGGACATGATGATCATTGCCGGAACGTCCCTGACCGTATATCCGGCAGCGTCCTTCATCGACTATTTTCGGGGCCGGCGTCTGGCGATCCTGAACCGGGAACCGCTTGCCGTGCATATGAGAGCTGAAACCATTTCCCTGACGGAAGATATGGACCGGGTCTTTGCGGCCCTGGCAGCGAAGGAAGGCATTGCTCTCTGAACCGGGAAAACGCCGGTCCGGAACTGGAGAACGGGCCGGTCTGCCGGCAGAGGGCAGATACGCCGTATTTTTCCGGGTGGTTTTGTGTTATAATGTTCGAAGTATGTTTACTATTTGGGGGTAATGACAATGTTAGATCTGAAATTTGTCCGTGAGAATACCGACAAGGTCCTCCAGATGCTGAAGAACCGTCACAATGATCTCACGAACCTTGATGAATTCAAGAAACTGGACCAGGAACGCCGTGAGCTGCTGCAGAAAGTGGAAGCTGACAAGAGCCTGCGCAATTCCGTTTCTGCTGAAATCAGCAAGATGAAGAAAAACGGGGAAGACGCCACGGAGAAGATCGTGGCGATGCGCGAGCTCGGTGCCAAGATCGCCGAAATGGATAAAGAACTGAAGACGGTGGAATCCCGGCTCCATGATATCATGCTGACCATCCCGAATATGCCGGCACCGGATGTGCCCGTCGGCAAGGATGATACGGAAAACCCGGAAGTGCGGAAATGGGGCGAACCGACGCATTTCGATTTCGAGCCGAAGGCGCACTGGGATATCGGTGAAAAACTGGGCATCCTGGATTCGGAGAGAGCTGCCAAGGTTTCCGGCGGCCGTTTCTACTACTATATCGGTCTGGGAGCCAAGCTGGAACGTGCGGTCTACAACTTCATGCTGGACCAGCACACCCAGAAGGACGGTTATACTGAAGTCATTCCTCCTTATATCGTGACGCGTGATACCATGATCGGTACGGGCCAACTGCCGAAATTCCATGAGGATATGTACCGCCTGGAAGGGATGGAGATGTACCTGATCCCGACGGCAGAAGTGCCCCTGACCAACTATTACCGGGGCGAGATCCTCGACGGCAGCAGGCTTCCGATCTATCTGACCGCGCTGACCCCGTGCTTCCGGGCAGAAGCGGGCAGTGCCGGCCGGGATACCCGGGGCCTGATCCGGCAGCACCAGTTCCATAAAGTGGAAATGGTCAAGTTCACCAAACCGGAAGATTCCTATGCGGAACTGGAAAAGCTGGTGGGCAACGCGGAAGACATCCTGAAGGCGCTGAAACTGCCGTACCATGTGGTATGCCTCTGCACGGGCGATCTGGGCTTCTCCGCAGCCAAGTGCTACGATCTGGAAGTCTGGTTCCCGGCACAGAACAAGTACCGTGAAATTTCCTCCTGCTCCAATACGGAGGATTTCCAGGCACGCCGGGCCAACATCCGTTTCCGCCGCGATGCCAAATCCAAACCGGAATATGTCCATACCCTGAACGGCTCCGGACTGGCCGTGGGCCGGACCGTGGCCGCAATCCTCGAAAACTACCAGCAGGCTGACGGCAGTGTCGTCGTCCCCGAGGTCCTGAGACCGTATATGGGCGTCGACGTGATCAGATAAGGAACTGAAAAACTGCCCGCAGGGGCTGCAAAGGCTGTAAAGAGATGGAAAGCTGTCTCTTTGCAGCCTTTTTGTTTTGTCCGCCGGAAATTTCCGGGCGGGCCCGGACAGGAGCGGAAACAGGATCCTGTTTTGCATAAATATTCTTTTGTGATATTTTTGCGAATAGCCGGCCTGATTTGTCAAGTGACGCTGTACGGGCTTTGACAGGTCTGATGAAAGGAAAATCTGCCGGAAGGAAGCCGTGAGCCCTGCTGAAATATTCATTTTTCAGACAGCGGACGGACAAGTTTTGAGGCGTATGAGGGGGTATGAGCTCGATTGAGAAAGTAAAGAGGATAAAACGCGTTTATTCATAAAAACAAGCTTTTATCCACACTTTTTTCGTATTTTCCTTTTATCTCCTTCAATCTCCTTTATTTTCCTCAAATTTCCTATTGTGTTTTCAGGACGCTGTTGTATAATAAACTACGAAAAAAAGCGCGTCACTGACGCAAAGGAGGACGGATAATGAAGGAACAGAGTTTTTTCCAATTGTCTCAAGATGCAGTCAACCAGTTAGCTGAACGTTACGGGACTCCCTTGCTGGTGCTTTCTTTAGAACAGGTGGAGAAAAACTATGATCTGCTGCGGACCCATATTCCGCAGATGAAGATCCATTACGCAATGAAAGCCAATCCGGATCTGAGGATCCTGGAGACGATGATCAATAAAGGTTCTGAATTCGATGTGGCCAGTGACGGGGAAATCAATCTGCTGTCCAGCATCGGCGTATCCGGCGACCGGATGATCTATGCCAACCCGATCAAGACGGAAAGCGGCCTCCAGGCCTGCGTGGAAGCCGGCGTGACACGTATGACTTTTGACAGCGAGACGGAAATCGCCAAGATTGCCCGCTTCGTCCCCCATGCCACCGTGCTCCTGCGTCTGCGTATCGATAATCCGGCTGCCCATGTCGATCTGAACAAGAAATTCGGTGCACCCCGTGAAAAAGCGATGGAACTGATGCTGAAGGCCCGTGAGGCCGGCCTTGATATGGCGGGTATCGCGGTCCACGTGGGAAGCCAGGTGACGACGGCGGATCCGTATCTGCACGCCTTCGATGTGGTGCGGAGTGTGATGGACGAAGCCAGCAGGCATGGACTTGACCTGCGCATCCTGGATATCGGCGGAGGCTTCCCGATCCCGGAAACGGGAGTCCATTATAATCTGACGGCTATGCTCGACCAGATCGCTGCCCGTCTGTCGGAAGACTTTGCGGATAAGGAAATCTGGAGCGAACCGGGCCGCTATATGGCGGGCACGGCTCAGAACCTGATCACCAAGGTCATCGGTGTCAATGAGCGCAACGGGCAGGTGTGGTATTTCCTGGATGACGGGATTTACGGGACTTTCTCCGGCGTCATCTTCGACCAGTGGGATTTCAAGCTGCTCAGCTTCAAGGAAGGCCGCAAGATCCGCGCCACTTTTGCGGGTCCGAGCTGCGATTCCCTCGATATCATGTTCCGCGGCAAGCTGACGGAACCTCTTGATGTGGGAGATCTTCTCCTTGTGCCGGTGTGCGGCGCATACACATCCGCTTCGGCGACCACGTTCAACGGCTTTAAGAAAGCCCGGACCGTCGTCTGGGAAGAAGTCCGCAAGGAACTGGGGCTGGAACAGCAGGAACTGCTGTCCATGGCTGTCTGACTTTCAGTACATAAGGGACCGTGAAGGATATTTTCTTTGCGGTCCTTTTTTATGTGTCATGGCGCGCAGCCTTTCGGGATCTGTGTGCTTTTTGTGTTTCCCGTATGGTATAATGGCACGCGGAAAGGATGATATTTTTATGCGACAGATCAAATGGCTGTTTTTACTGCTGACAGCAGTCTTTTTTATCACAGGGTGCGGCAAAGAGGCCGCACAGAAGCAGACAGTCCAGCCGGAGCATTATCCGGGCTGGATCGAGGTGAAGGCGGGCAATGATGCGGAATTTGCCGTCCCTTCCGAGATTGCGGTCGAAAACGAGGAATTCCGCAGGCAGCTGGAGCAGGATGCGGATACGGATCCCCTTGTAAAGGTGATCCTGAGCCGGGACCGGGCCATCGCAAATGCGCAGGGAAGTGTGCTCCTGCTTTCGACGGATTTCACCCGCACTCCCTGGGAACGGGGAAAGCACTATGCCCGGATCTCGTTCCAGACGCTCACAAGTCCCATGAAACTTCCCCGCTACGGACAGAATCTCGGCATGGATGCCAAAGCGATCCGGGAGTTCGACAATGCAACGCGTGAAGGGATCCAGTTTGCCGTCAGCCAGGGCCTGCCGGAGGGGTATCAGATCGAATGCCGGAACTGGACTCCGCTGAAGACGCAGATCATCAATGGTGTGGAGCATCTTTTTGTCACGTATGATCTGGATATCAGGCGGCAGGGCAGGACCATCATGATCGTCAATGTGCAGCGCTGGACGTTCCTGAACAATGACCGGCTCCATATCCTGACAGCTTATACGAATGCCGGGGACAAGGCGTACTGGAACGCGGATTCCCGCAAGCTGTCCAACCTCGTAAAGACGCTCGTGATCACGCCGTCCGTGACAAAAGGCGAGGAAAACGGATTCTTTGGGAAACTGAAGGGCCTTTTCCACTGAAACAGGCGGATGCCGTGAAAAATCGCTGCTGCCCGTACAGGGGCTGGCAGTCTGCAGGTTATGGGAAGTCTTATTGACGGAGCTGTGAAAGATGCGCAGTCATTTTTCACAGTTTTTTTTTGATTTTACGGGCCGGGGTCTCTGCGGCAGTCCGGCCGGAAGGGATGGCTCATCCGGTAATGGAAGGAAAGCTCACCGCTCCCGGCTCCCCGGCGCCCGGCACCAAAGCCCCGAAGCATCAAAGCATCAAAGCCTTCAACCCTCACAGCGCCGCAAAGGTAAGGTCTTTTTTTGCGCAAGGAAACGATATTTTTGCTTTCCCGCGTGATATCGGATCTTTATAAAGCGGCTATAATAGATGGCAAAAGGAGCTTTGGGAGAGCAGAGCTTCCCTGCCTGCTGCCGCCGGTCCGCTGCGCGGCAGCGTGCGGAAAGGCTGCCCAGCTGTGGAAAAGGAAGGGACAGGAAAATGGAAAATCTGAAGGAACAGCTGATTGCCTGGAGGCACTATCTGCATCAGCATCCGGGGACGGCTTTTGAAGAGACCGCGGCTTCCGGCCTTGTCGCCGCAGAAATGCGCAGGATGGGGATCGAAGTGACGGAGGGTGTCGGCAGGACCGGCGTCGTTGGTACGCTGAAGGCGGGCAGCGGCGGGGCCGTCATCGGCATCCGGGCCGATATGGATGCCCTCCCGATTGCGGAAAAAAGCTGCCATGACCATGTGTCGCAGGTGCCGGGAAAGATGCACGGCTGCGGCCATGACGGCCATACGGCGATGCTGCTCGGAGCGGCTGAGATCCTGTCGGAACAGAAGGATTTCAACGGCACGGTCCGGTTCATCTTCCAGCCGGCTGAAGAACCGGGCCGCGGTGCCCGGGCGATGATCGATGACGGGTTCTTTGCAAGATTCCCGATCGCTGAGATCTACGGGCTGCACAATGCGCCGTTCCTGCCGGCCGGCCAGCTGCATACCCGCGTGGGCGGGATGGCCGCCAGTGAGGATGATTTTACCTTCACGATCACCGGCAAGGGCGGGCATGCCTCGAGTCCCCACGAAGGACGGGATCCTCTCGCTGCCTTTGCGGAAATCTATCTGGCTCTGCAGACCATCGTTTCGCGCAATGCCTCTCCGCTCCATCCGGTCGTCGTATCCTGCACGGAAATCCTGACGGATGGCGCCCACAATGCGATCCCGACGCATGTGGAGGTGCGCGGCGACGTCCGGACGACATCTCCTGCCGACCAGGGACTTGTGGAGACCCGGATGCGGAAAATCGTGGAAGGCGTCTGCGCCATGAATGATATGGACTGTGAGTTCACGTACAGCCATGAATTCTATCCCGTCGTCAATTCGGCCCGGTGCGTGGAAACGGCTGTCGCCGCTGCCGTAAAGACGGTGGGCGCCGGTGCGGTAAACGGCAGCTGCGATCCCTGGATGGCCTCGGAGGACTTTTCCGCCTTTTTGCAGCATGTGCCGGGCTGCTTCCTGCTCCTCGGAAGCGGGAAAAAAGCCGCGGGCAATATTTCCCTGCATCAGAATGTGTATGATTTCAACGATGATATCCTGGAAACAGGAGCCAGGTTCTGGGCGGAACTCGTCCGCACCCGGCTGCAGTAAGGAGGGATCGGCATGCAGGAAGTCATCAAAGCGGTCAGTCGTACGCCGTCCGGGCAGAAAGGGAAATGGGATACGCTCTTTACCCGACGGGAGGCGGAAAAAGCCCGCCGTTTCCATCAGTCCATCCCGGGATACGGACCGACTCCGCTCGTATCGCTGCCACATCTTGCAAAAGCACTGGGCCTTTCGGCTTTCCATGTGAAGGACGAGAGCAAACGGTTCGGCCTCAATGCCTTCAAGGGCCTCGGCGGCAGCTACTGTGTGGCCAACTATCTGGCCGGCAGGCTGGGGATCCCCATGGAGGAACTGACTTTTGCCAGGCTGCAGGAGCCGGCCGTCCATGAGAAGATCCGGGACCTGACTTTTGTCACCGCCACCGACGGCAATCACGGCCGCGGCATTGCCTGGACAGCCCACTGCCTGGGCGTCAGGAGCATGGTCTTCATGCCGCAGGGCAGTTCGCCCGAGCGGCTGCAGAATATCCGGGCCCTGGGCAGTGACGCTTCCATTACGGATCTGAATTATGACGACACGGTCCGGCACGCCGCCAGAGTGGCGGAGGAACACGGCTGGCCCCTCGTCCAGGATACGGCCTGGGAAGGGTACGAAACGATTCCCGGCTGGATCATGCAGGGCTATATGACGATGGCTCTGGAAGCGGCGGAAGCCCTTGAGGAAGTGCCGACGCATATCTTCCTGCAGGCGGGCGTGGGCGCCATGAGCGGTGCCCTTGCGGGGTTCTTTGCCGATTATTACGGGAGCCGGAAGCCCGTCATCACCATCGTGGAACCAAACGGCGCCGACTGCATCTACCGTACGGCCCTGGCGGACGACGGCAGGCTGCATGCCGTGACGGGCAGTCTCCGGACCATCATGGCGGGTCTTGCCTGCGGGGAACCCTGCAGCATCGGATGGGAAGAGCTTGCGGCCCATGCGGAGCACTTCGTGTCGATGCCCGATTATGTGGCAGCCAAGGGGATGCGCGTCCTGGGCAATCCCCTGCCCGGGGACGCAGGGATCATTTCCGGTGAAAGCGGGGCCTCCACATCCGGCTTCGTCTGTGAGCTGATGCAGAACAGGAGCCTGGGTGAACTGCGGGCCTTACTGGGGATCGGCGATGATTCCCGGATCCTGTGTTTTTCCACGGAAGGCGACACGGACCGGGAAAATTACAGGCGCATCGTCTGGGACGGGCTCTGCCCGAGCTTCTGACGGCGCGGGAGTGCACGGCCGGGAGAGGCTTTTTCCCGGCAGCGGGTGTGAACCTCCTTTGCTGGTCCTTTCCGCATTTTTGCTATATAATGGGACACAGGGATTTACAATATATCCGCGCACGGGAAACGGATGGCTGCAGGCAGCGGGACGGACGGGCCGGCTGCAGGGAGCATCATTTCCCCGGTTTTACGCGGCAAAGGAGGCACGTCAGGATGGAAGACATTGGTTTTGTTGGAACCGGCATCATGGGGAAATCCATGCTCCGGAATTTAAAGAAGGCAGGCTATACGATGCACTGCTATGCCCGGCATCCCGAAAAGGTGGCGGATCTGGCCCGGGAGGGCGTAAAGGTCCATGCGACGCTTGCGGACTGTGTCGAAGCATGCCAGGTCATGATTTCCATCGTCGGATATCCGAAGGATGTGGAAGAAGTCTATTTTGGCGAAGACGCAATCTTTGCGCATGCCAGGAAGGGTGCCTACGTCATCGATATGACGACGACGAGCCCGACGCTGGCCAAGCGCCTTTATGCGGAAGGTGTCAAACGGGGGCTCCATGTGATGGATGCACCGGTCACGGGCGGCGACACGGGTGCCCGGAACGGGACCCTGTCGATCCTTGTCGGCGGCGATAAGGAAGATTATGAACGGATGCTGCCAGTCTTCCGGGGCATGGGGACCAATATCAACTACATGGGCAAGGCAGGCTGCGGACAGCATGCGAAGATGGCAAACCAGATCATGATCGCCGGCGCCATGTCCGGGATCTGCGAGGCCCTGAACTATGCAAAGGCGGAAGGCCTCAATCTGGATACGCTCCTTGCGGCTGTGTCCACCGGTGCTGCCGGCAGCGCCCAGCTGGATGCCTTCGGTTCCAAGATGGTCCATGGTGATTATAAGCCGGGATTCTTCCTGAAACACTTCATCAAAGATATGCGCATCGCCGATGAAGAAGCCGATAAGGCCGGACTTACGCTGAACGTCCTGAAACAGGTGCTCGGCGAGTATCTGACCCTGGAAAAGGAAGGCCTGGGCAATGAAGGCACTCAGGCTTTGTACAAGTACTACCAGAAATGAGGGCAGCGTGCGGCCGGGAAACGGCTGCATGATCTGAAATGACGTCTGTGAAAGAAGGCGGGAGCTTTGCGGTCCCTGGGGACCGCAGGGCATCCGCCGTTTTTTTTTGTATCGGACCGCTGCTTTCCTGACAGAAAAACGGGGGAAGGGACCGGCAGGATGCCCGGAGCGCTGCGGCCCGGCAGAAGCTCCTTTCCGTGCCTTTCCGCGGCTCCGGCCGTGAAACTGCCCGGCAGATGCTGCCGTCCGTCCCCGCTGCGGGTACAGTATCGTAAAAATAAAGTAAAGGAATGTAAAGCAAAGTAAATATTATCATTTAACAAATAACATTCTGAATAATCCATCGTTTTTTATTGAAGTTGCCATTTGAATTATATATAATAAAGCTAGGCTGTAAATACTGTGCGCCAGTTGGCCCTGAAAAGGGGAAATGGTGCGTGCTTTTTATGCTTTCTGCCATGGCCGGGCAGCAAACTGCACGGCGGCCTGCGCTGCGCGGGTCATGCAAAAGTACTAAAAAATGTACAATGAGTCAAACGGCTGACGGCACGGCCGTCAGGATGATACAGTCTGACGGATAAAAGGAAGTGAAAATGACAGGATTTATTTACTTGTTCTTTACATTGTCCCGGAGGGCTTTGATCCGGAACGTCCGGCTGTACGGGCAGTGCTGACGGGATGTGACCGTCGCTGCAGGCACTGCAGCAGGCCGATGGCTTTCGGAAAAAGATAAGAAAACAGCAAGAAGAAAGGAATGACCGAAATGATGAGAAAAAAATGGGCAAAAGCGGCAGCAATCCTGATGGCCTTCGGTGCTCTGCTGATGGCAGGCTGCGGCGGCAGCAAGGAAAAGAAGGACGCCGCCCCTGCCGGCGGGAAAAAAGTGAGCGGGAACCTGATGGTCTATACTTCCATGTATCCTGATATCATCAATTCCCAGGTGAAGCCGGCTGTCCAGAAGGCTTTCCCGGATCTGAAGGCCAGCTGGTTCCAGGGTGGCACCGAAAAGATCAAGACCAAGATCGCCGGCGAAATCAAGGCCAACAAAATCAGCGATGATATCCTGATGGTTGCCGATCCGTCCTATTACATCTATCTGAAGAACAAGGACCTGCTCCTCAATTACAAATCCCCGGAAACAAAACATCATATCATGGAAGTCGACAAGGACGGCGCCTGGGCTTCCGTCCGTGTCTGCAACATGATCATCGCCTACAACAAGGACAAGCTGGCGAAAGAGGATATCCCCACGGGCTGGGAAGATCTGACGAACCCCAAATATAAAGGCCGCATCGCGATGCCGAACCCGCTGCTTTCCGGGACTGCCTATGTAGCCGTCGGATCGCTGGCAGATAAATTCGGGTGGGAATATTTCGACCGTCTGAAAGCCAACGGGCTCCGCGTGGAAGAAGGCAACAGCGCCATCCAGAACAAGCTGCTGACGGGCGAATATATGTGCGCCATCATCCTGGAAGAAAACGTGCTGAAGCTGCAGCAGACAAAGAAAGAGCCGCTGGAAGTGGTGTATCCGAAGGAAGGCTGCATCCTGATTTCCTCCCCAATCGGCATCTTCAAGTCCACGAAGAATCCGGAAGGGGCCAAGGCACTGGAAGACTGGTGGCTGAGTGCGGAAGGCCAGAAAGCGGTTACCGCCGGCTGGATGTATTCCGTACGTGACGATGTGGAAAAGCCGCAGGGCTCCAAGCATACGCTGCAGGAACTGCTGAAGACGGCCCTCAAAGTCGACTGGGAAAAACTGACCAAGGACGAAGCCAAGATCAAGGAAGAATTCCGTGCCCGCGTGCTGGACAACTGATGGATTCCTGAAATCTGCATGCTGAAACAAATGTGAAATGCTGCAGGGAGCCGGGGAAAGCGTGCTTTCACCGGCTCTCTGTCCATCAAAGAAGCAATGCTGGATACGGGATGTTTGTTAAGGAGTAGTGCATGGTGAAAAAAAGTTCTTTACCTCGGATCGACAGTAAATTCATCGTCATTGCACTTTCCGTCCTCGTGCTGCTGTACTTTATCGTGCTGCCATTAGGTGTATTGATTTACGACAGTGTCGTCGTGGACGGGAAGTTTGATATCAGCAGTTATGCCGCTGTTTACAGCCAGAGCGTCAACCTGAAGGCGCTGACCAATACAGCCAGGATCTCCATTCTTGTCATGATCTTCAGTGTACTCATCACTTTTCCGATGGCCTGGCTGATCGGCAGGACGGACCTGCCGGGACGGAAATATTTCAGGACGATCCTGGTGGCCAGCTATATGATCCCCCCGTATGTCGGGGCCATTGCCTGGACGCAGCTCCTGAACCCGGATGTGGGGTACCTGAATGAACTGTTCAAGACCCTCTTTTCGCTTTCCGCGGCACCCTTCAATATCTATACCGAAGGCGGGCTCATCTGGGTGCTGACGCTGTTCTATTCTCCCTTCGCCTTCATCACGATTTCCCGGGCCATGGAAAAGATGGATCCGACCCTGGAAGAAGCTTCCCGCATTGCCGGGGCCTCTCCGCTCCGTGTCCTGTGGGATGTGACGCTGCCGCTGATGGCACCGAGCATCCTCGCCGGCGGCCTGCTCGTCTTCATCGGGGCCGGCTCCTGCTTCGGCATTCCCGCCATCGTCGGCATGCCCGGCAATATCGAAGTGCTGACGACCCGGATCGTCTCTTTCGTCTATATGGGGGATGACGCAGGGATCCGCAACGCGACGACCCTCGCTGTATCCCTGATGGTCCTGGCCAACGGCCTGCTCTTCTTCATGACCTGGATGATGGGCCGCAAAGATTATACGACCATCGGCGGCAAGAGCACCCGTCCGGCCATCGTGGAACTGGGCAGATGGAAGGGCCCTGCCACGTTCTTTGTCGGCATCTACGCCTTTATCGCCGTCATCCTGCCGCTGGGCTCCATTGTGGCAACGTCCCTGATGGTCAGTATTTCCAAAGGCCTTAAACTGGATAATTTTGGTTTCGATGCCTGGCTCCCGGTGCTGGAAAACAGTCAGTATCTGGACTGCATCTGGCGCTCCCTGGGCTATGCCTTCATCGCAGCCTGCATCGGTACGCTGCTGTCCCTGTTCGTCGCCTATCTGTCGACGAAGACAAAGATCCGCGGCCGCAGCCTGCCCGATATCCTCGTGATGGTGGGCGGCAGCACGCCGAGCGTCGTCATTGCCCTGGCCCTCATCATCACGTTTTCCGGCAATTACGGGCTGAATCTGTACTCCAGCATGTGGATCCTGATCGTATCCTATCTGGTCAAGTACATGACGATGAGCGTCAGGACGATTGCGGCTTCCCTCAGCCAGGTGTCGAGCAGCCTGGAAGAAGCGGGCCTGAACTCCGGTGCCGGCTGGCTGCGTGTCTGCAAAGATATCATCATGCCGCTCGTCGCCCCGTCCATCGTAGCCGGCTGGTTCCTGATCTTCATGCCGTCGTTCTATGAACTGACCATGTCCAACCTGCTCTATGGCAGTGATACGCAGACCATCGGCGTGCTGCTGTTCGAACTGCAGACCTATGCGGATACCCAGAATGCTTCTGTGATGTCCGTCATCATCCTGCTGATCGTCATGGTGGGGAATTTGATCCTGAACAAAGTGTCCAAGGGACATATTGCCATTTAAGAGGGGGGAAAGATTTTGTCTCAAGTCAGACTCGAGCATCTGTATAAACGATATGGTGATGTTACGGCTGTCGGAGATTTCAATATCGACGTGGCCGATGGCGAATTTATTTCATTCCTGGGGCCTTCGGGCTGCGGAAAGTCCACTACGCTGCGGATGATCGCCGGTTTCGAACGCCCGACGGAAGGTACCATTACGCTGGGTGATACGGTCGTCAGCAGTGCCGAAAGCGGCGTCTTCATGCCGCCGGAAAAGCGTGATATCGGCATGGTATTCCAGTCCTATGCCGTATGGCCCCATATGACGGTGGAAGAGAATGTGGTGTATCCGCTGAAGATCCAGGGCGTCAGCCGGGAAGAACGGAAAAAACGCGTCGAAGAAGCCCTCAGGATGGTGCACCTGGAACGGTACGGTTCCCGCTATCCGAACCAGCTGTCCGGCGGCCAGCAGCAGCGCGTAGCCCTCGCCAGAGCGCTCATTGCCCGTCCGGGCCTGCTGCTCCTGGATGAGCCGCTGTCCAACCTGGATGCCAAACTGCGGGAGAGCATGCGCTTTGAGATTTCTTCGCTGCAGAAAGAACTGGGCATCACCGTCATCTATGTCACGCACGACCAGTCCGAAGCCATGACGATGAGCGACCGCATCGTGGTCATGAATGCCGGCATGGTGCAGCAGATCGGACGGCCCTTTGATGTGTACACCCGTCCGGCCAACAAGATGGTCGCCGACTTCATCGGTCTCGTGAACTTCGTTCCCGGAGATGTCCGGGATGACAGGGTCTTTGTCAGGGGCACGGACGTGTCGTTCCCGAATACGGCCGGGCTGCCGAGCGGTGAAGGCGTCATTGCCGTCCGGCCCGAGAACATCACGCTGTCCAGGACGGGCGGCATGCTGACCGGAACCGTCAAACACCGTTTCTATATGGGCGCGACTGTTGACTACCGGATCCAGGTGGGCGAGCATATCCTGCGCGTCATGACCCACGGCAGCATGTATCACCAGTGGAAGGACGGAGAACAGATTTATCTTGATCTGCAGGATGTCATCCTGCTGGGCAATGAAAAGAATAACTACATCATTACCTGATCAGATGTAAACACGCTGCAGAGGAATGGACAGCCGTTCTTCTGCAGTTTTTATTTCCTGCCCGGCCGCGGCGCAGCCATGGAAAATGCCGGAGCCGGGAACGCAGGGAGATCTTTCCGGGCAGTTCCGGCCTGTCCGGCCTGAAAGCCTTTGCGGCATAAAGGATCTGAATCGTATGGTGCAGGAGTAAATATGGTATACTTTATCACAGTGCTGAATGGCAATGCTGCAGCATGATCTGCAGCAAATTTGGGGGAAAGAGGGCATGAGAGAAATGCTGTCTTCAAGAGGCGCAAAAGGAGCGGGGCTTGCCGCAGCGGTGCTGCTGGCCCTGACGGGCGGCCAGGGGACGGCCCTGGGTGAAGCACGGACATATGACTATGTGAATGAATATACGGACAGCGCGGAAGCAGGGGACCCCATCACGGTCAGCCATCTGGGCGGCTGGTCCGCCGGGAAGGAGGTCAGCGTCGGCACGGCGGATACGGGCAGCGTGACCATCCATGATTTCAGCGGATCAGGCGGAGCCGGCATCACCGTCCGGGGCAGGGACATTGCTTTTACAAACGAACAGGGCGGTTTCTGGAACGGCGGCGCGGCTCTGTCCGTGGGCGATGAATCGACGCAGAAGGTCACATTCAAAACGCTCGCGGGCCAGGGCGGCTCGACGGCGGTCCGGGGCACTGAGGAAAATCTCGGCAGCATCAATATAGGAGATGAGGGCAGCCTGACAGCGGGCAGCACGGATACGGCCTCCGTGACGACGGGGAACATCAGCCTGTACAGAAGCGGTTATACGGGCGGGGGCGGCACTGCGAAAATCGACGGCAGGACCATCACCGTCGGCACTGCGGCAGAGGGCGGGATTGTCTCCCTCTCCGGCAAAAGCACACTGGAACTGGGCACGGAAGCCATGACGGGCGGACTCCATCTGCAAAAAGTGGATGTCAGCGGCGGCAGTGCTGCCACGATCGGAAACAGCGGCGCCGGGGACATCACCATAGATAATTTTGGCGTGGAGCAACCGGCCCGGGATCCTGACGGGAAGATCACCCTGAGCAGGGCCGCCGTATCCGGAAATACCCTTTCCATCGGCGGCAACACCATGGCACTTTCCGATGCCGATGTGACGCTGACGGCACGGGGGAATGTGAATGCCGGATGGGGGCTCGTCATCACCGGGACGAATCTCAGAGGGACCGGTCAGACGGCTTCGCTTACAGTGGATGCCGGCGGCGATGTGACGCTCGGGGAGCCGGGCGGGATCACCTATAATCCATCCATCGGAGCTGTCGGCGGCCAGGCGAAAGTGGCCGTTTCCGCAGGCGGCCGTCTGCAGACCGGGAGCGGAGTGCTCGTCACCGGGAACGGCAGCGTTTCCGTCAGGGCCGCTGCTGTCGAGATCGGCGGAGCGATCCATGCCACGGGTTCCAATGCCGGCATCCGTATCGATGCGGAAGCGCCTGACGGGACAAAAGGGACGGTCACGGCCCAGTCGGCGCAGGTGGATAATGACGGCACCCTCTCCATGACGGCGGACAGCATTACCCTGGCACCGCAGACGGCGGGGCCGGGGACGGGCACGAGGTCCCTCCATGTGACGGACTGTGATGTGACGCTGGATGCAAACAGCATCGATCTGCCGTCGGGCTTGCAGTTCACGGGGACTTCTGAAGTAAAACTCGCTGCCCGGGACAGGCTTGTCATTGGAAATAAGTATCTCAGCGGAGATACGGCGGCTGTCCGCATCACGCTCGGTGATTACGGGAGCAGTGAAACGGGCCGGTTCTATGCCGGCGGAACGGAAGCCGATGCCGTCATAAACGGGACCTTTGCCATTACGGGCAGTTCCAATGAAGCGGAGGAAGCTTGGGTCGACGGCAGGGACGTGACACTGAATGCCAGCAGGCAGCCTTCACTGGAAGACAGTTACAGTGAGCGCTACAGTGCGGCGGCTGTGATCGCCAATTCTGCCGGATTCCGTGCGGGCAATGCGGAAACGACGGAAACGACGGTCGTGAATGGCCATGTCTATTCCGGCGGCTCCGGCGAGACGGCCTGAAAGGGAACTTCGAATCAAACGGCAATGCTTTTTCCCTGTTCGATGAGGGAGGATCCACCATCCGGGTGGGCGATGACGCAACGGCGCAGACCACGGTGAATGGTGAAATCGTCACCGGCAAAGATACGGTCCTTGCGGTGGCCGGACAGAATGTCCTGCTGGACAATGCAGGGAATACGGCGCTTTATGCCAATGCGGCGAGCAAAGCCATTACAATCGGGACGAGCGGGGCTGATTCCACCACTGTCAAAGGCCGGATCCTCGTCAACAGTCCGGGTTCCCTCAAGGTGGCGGGCAGAGAAATCACCCTTTCCGACGGAGCGGCACCGGATTCCGGGACGCTGGGAATGACGGTGAAGACCGGTTATGACGGCTCGCAGAGCGCCGCTGACAGCAGCACCCATGATGCCCTGGTGATCCAGCAGGCAGCGGACGATGCGGTGACCATCGGCGAAACGGGCTCCCATGTCAGCATCGACGGCCGCCTGGTCGGGCTGAACGGCGGTTTTACGGTGGCGGGCGACACCATCCATATTTACGAAGGGAGCAACAGGGATCAGAATCTGGTCATCTCCACCGCAGGGGCTGTGAACCTTGGCAGCGAGGATACGGATACCCTGCAGATCGACGGCGGTCTCTGGGCCCGGTCCGGCAATACGACGGCCATGACGGCAAAGGGCGCCCATATCCTCATCGATCCGGCAGGCGGCATGCGGGCCATCCAGGCGACGGACAAGCCCGTGGCCATCGGGACGGACGCGACGGAGACGGCCGTCATCGACGGCGAGATCTGGTCGGATAACAAACAGTCCCCCGTCACGGTCAGCGGCAGGAATGTTTCCCTGGACCATAACGGGAGCACCTATGCGGCCTATGCCACTTACGGCGGCACGATTGCCCTGGGCACTGCGGAAAGCGCGCTGACACGCGTCACGGGGAAACTGACGGCCCGCGGCGGCGCAGCCATCACGCTGGACGGACAGCAGTACCGCCTGGATGCGGACGGCAGCGCGGCCGCGGCAGAAACCCTTGAAGGCGGGTCCGTGACGGTCGGCCATGCCGGCTCTGCGGGCAGGATCGACGGGAACCTTGTCAATGCAAAGGACGGCCGGATGGAAGTGTGGCTGGACGGAAGCAGCTCCGCACTGAACGGGACGACGGCGGACGCCGGTCTCACCGCGGCGGGCGGCACATCCGGCGGGGCCCTGACGCTGCATCTGAACGGCGGGGCCGTCTGGAACCTGGATGGTGATGCCAGTGTGTCCAGCCTCGCTGCGGGCGGCGGCGTGATCCGCTTCAATGAGGACACGGCGGATCAGAAACTGTACGCCGGAGATTTTGCCGGTGACGGCGCGGCGGTCACGCTGGGCCATGCCGGCAATGCTGCCGTCAATGACCATATCTATGTTCGGGGAACGCATACGGGCGCGACGCAGCTCCTCCTCCATGCCAGGAGCGGTGCCTGGACGGATGGCGCCATCGGCTCCGTCCTCGCCAGTGTCGGCACGGAACAGGGCTCGTTCTTCCTGCCGGAACAGGAGGACCGCCTCTTCTTCCACAAGGTTGTCCTTGATACGCACGAAAAAGAGCGGGGCGACACGGTCACGGAAGGCTATAATACGGACTGGTACATCAAGGGCTTCGCGAAACGGGCCGTGGATGATCAGGGCAGCCATACGCACTTTGTGCGGAGCATGATGGGTCTCCAGGGCATGAACTACCAGCTGTGGCGGGAGGATATGGACAGCCTGTTCAAGCGGCTGGGCGACCTGCACAGCCAGGCGGCGCCCCCCGACGGCGTCTGGGCCCGCGTCCAGGGCATCCGCAGCGAGCGCAGCGGCGGGGAAGGCGCCTTCAATATCCAGCATCATCAGTATCAGGTGGGATATGACAGGCTTTTGGGCGAAAACAGCCGCGAACGCCATTACCAGGGCATCGCTCTGGGCTACAGCCGGGGCCGCGGCAATTTCAGCGGCGGCACGGCCGATCTGTCCGGGATCAGCCTGGGACTCTACGATACGCATGTGGAAAAAGACGGCCAGTACTGGGATTTCACCCTGAAGGGACAGCATATCTCCGATGAAGTCTACGGCAGTTACGTGGCCAAAGGGACCCTGGACAACAACGGCTTCACGGCCGGGGCTGAATATGGCTGGAAGCGGCAGAGTGCTGCCGGCTGGTTTGCCGAACCCCAGGCCCAGTTCACCCTGGGCTGGCTGAAAGGCGCTTCGGCGGATCTGGAAAACGGGGTCCATTACGGGGAAAACGACATCCACAGCGCCGTCGGCCGGATCGGGTTCCGCGCGGGATATGAAGGACCACGCGCCCAGATCTTTGCCAAGGCCAATTGGTTCCATGAATTCGGCGGCAGCGGCCAGATGCGTTTCCGGGATGATGAAGGCTCCCTGTCCGTCGCTGCGGATTATGGCGACAGCTGGTTCGAATACGGCATAGGCATGGCCGTACAGCTGTCACCGGCAAGCCAGTTCTATCTGGATGCGGAAAAGAGCAGCACCGGTACGTATCATAAGAAATGGGGCTGGAATGCCGGCATCCGCTGGACATTCTGATCCGGTACAGCAAAAAACAGCAAAAAGATACCCTGCCGGGCCGGAAAGGGCCTGACAGGGTATCTGTCATTTCAGTTGTTTGTGAAGAAGTCCTGCGGACGGGCTTGTCCGGACCGGCAGGGCAGAAGCTCAGGACCGGTGCTGCAGGAGCGTGCCGCTCTTCAGGTGCTTCTCCAGCCTCGGCAGGACAAGCAGCAGGATCAGGGGCTTCGTCACACAGCCGACGGCGCACTGGAAGAGGCGGGGCCAGGCGAGGACGGTCCAGGAGGTGTGGAAGAGCAGGGCCAGCCAGAACGTGTTCAGGCAGAGGCTGATGCCGATCTGGGTCACGAGCACCGAAAGGAGGATGGCTCTGCGGGTGGCTCCTTTGCGCAGGAAATACCCGTAGACGGCACCGTCAAGGAAAGCGGAAAGGGTGAACCCCGGAAAATAAGGACCGACGGGAAAGAGCGTGGCGCCGATGATGTCCCCCAGGGCTCCCGTCAGCCCGCCGGCCAGGGGTCCGCCCGCAAGGCCGGCGGCTGCGACCGGCAGGAAACTGAGTCCGATCTTGAGGTTCCATGTGTGCAGGGACAGGAAACGGGCCAGGATGACCTCCATGGCTGTACAGAAGCCGATCAGTGTGATCCATTGTCCCGGCTGCCTTTTCTTCCGTCCCTGCCTGTCCATGGTCAAGCCTCCTTTTGTTCCTGTGCCTTTGTGGCAAATCCGAGCAGATCCGAGATCAGACGGGCTGCCAGATAGCCCGTCGTACCGCCCACGTCATCAAAGGGCGGAGCCACTTCCGTCATGACGACGCCCATCAGCTTCGAGCATCCGGCGATGGCTTCGAGGATGTCCACCGCTTCGTCATAGGTGAAGCCGCCGAACATCGGGGAGCCCGTGGCAGGTGCATAGACGGCGTCCATGGCGTCGATATCGAAGCAGACCACGATCTGCGGGGACAGCTTGAATTCCTTCAGGATCTCGCCAATCCCTCTGCGGCGCACGTCACGGACCGAGTAGATGCCGTCGCCATGTGCCTCTGCCTCGGCAAAGTCATCGGGACCGCTGCTGCCGATGCCGCGGATGCCCAGGTGCAGCGTCCGGCCCACATAGGGCAGGGTCGCCGCGTTCCGCATGGGGGAGCCGTTGAAGAACTTCTGTCCGTCCAGCGGTTTGGTCCAGTCCAGATGGGAATCGATGTGGACGATGTCAAAGCTGCCGATGCCTTCCAGTCCCTGCAGGACGGGGAAATCGACAGCGCAGTCGCCGCCCAGGACAACGGGCAGGACCTGCTGCTGCTGGATGATCCGGACGGCTTCGCGCAGATTGTTCATCGTGCTCATCAGGTCGCCGGGGATATAATCGACGTCGCCGCAGTCGACGACATGCCATTTGTTCGCGTCCATGTAAAACTGGCGGCGCTCGGAATCGTACGTGCCGCCCTTGCGGTAGGAAAAACGGGTCGAACCCAGGCGGATGCCTCTCGGCCCGAGACGGCAGCCTGTACGGCCCTGGATCGCCAGGTCGAAGGGAGCGCCCAGGACGGCGATGTCGGCGTCCAGATGGTAGATGTCAGTGGCCAGATCGCTTTTGGCAAACGTGGCAATGCCCGTAGGGGCCATGTTCAATGGTTTTTGCAGACTGAAATTATCCATGGAAATACTCCTTTTATCATCCTTGCAGAATGGTTTTCGCTGTTGGCCCCATTATAGGGAGGGTGCAGAAAAATCACAATGATTTTAGACATTATTTTGCAATTTGTGCACAGTAATGAAACTTTTCTTTGACGGCCGGGCTATTCCCTTTTATAATGGAAAAAAGATCTGTTCGGGGAAGTACCGATCCATCAACAGTTTTTTTTAGCTCAGAAAGGAGGGCGCCATGGATTCCAGTGCTGCCGAAACCCCATCCGTACCGCTGAACCATTCTGTGCTGCATGCCGTCCGTCTCCTGGAACTGTATGCGGCACAGCGCCGGGAATCCCTTGCGCTTACGGAAATCAGCCGCGCCCTGGGGCTGCACAAGACGACGGTGTACCGGCTGCTGCGGACGCTGCAGCATGCCGGCTGGATCGAACAGTCGGAGAAGAGCGGGCGCTACCGTCTGGGGACGGGGATCCTGCTCGTGGCTTCGGCCGTATCCGTCCATAATACGATCCGTGATCTTTTGACGGAGGAAATCAAGCATCTGGCGGAGCAGTTCAATGAGACCGTCGTCGTTTCGACCCTGCTCGGCCATACGGGCATCTGTACCGAGATGGCCCAGTCCCGTCACAGTCTTTCCATCACCAAACAAAAGGGCTATATCGTGCCCCTCCATATCGGAGCCTCGGGCAAGCTGCTCCTGGCCATCCAGCCGGAACCGCTGCGGAGCCAGCTCATCGCCGAGAGCGCTGCGGACCGGACGCGGCAGAGGCTGCTGCGCAATCAGGTCCTGGCCCTGCTGCAGGCGGGCTATGCGGTCTCCGAGGGGGAAGTGGACGAGGGGGTCGCGGCGGTGGCAGTGCCCCTGATCCTTGGCGACAAACGGTATGTCCTCAGTTTTTCCGGCCCGGTGGAGCGCCTGCGGGCGATCGGGTATGACGTCCTGAAGGACGGGCTCCTGGAGGCTGCCGAAAAAGTGAAGAAAAAGAGCGCCCTCCTGCGGTAAGGGATCCGGAGGCCCGGCTGGCCCGCAGAAGCAAAAGCGCAAACAAGTATTGTAAAAACAAATCCCATATATTAAACTTATTCATATGTGCACTTTAGTCAAATACCGCGAAATTGACGACAGAAATGATATGATGATGTTTGCGGATGCTTCCCGGACCGCCGGGAATGCAGTGATCAGTTATTTCAGATTGCAGGAGTGATTCCATATGGCAACTATCAAACCTTTTGCAGCACTTCGTCCCATACCGGAGCTCGTCAGCAAGATCGCCGAGCTTCCTTACGACGTCATGAGTACGGCCGAAGCACGGGCCATGCTGAAAGCCAATCCGCTGAGCTTCATCCGGGTGACCCGGGCCGAGGCGGATCTGCCGGATACCATCCGGGAGGACGACCCCCGCGTGTATGCCCGGGCCGCGGCAAACCTACAGGATTATATCGACAAGGGACAGCTGAAGCAGGACCCGTCTCCCTGTTACTATATCTACCGTCAGCAGATGGGAGCCTATATCCAGATCGGCCTCGTGGCGGCGGCTTCCCTTAAGGATTACGAAACGGGCATCATCAGGAAACATGAGCTGACGAGACCCAGCAAGGAAAGGGACCGGGTCGAGCATATCCTGGCGACCCGCGCCCAGACCGGACCGGTCTTCCTGGCGTACCGGAGCAAGGGTGTCCTTACGGCATTCCTGCTCGATTATATGGCCAATCATGCCCCGGTCTATAATTTTGCCGGTGAAGACAAGGTCCGCCATACGCTGTATGTCATCCAGGAACCCCTCAAGATCCAGGAAGTGACGAAGCTCTTCCGTCAGATTCCGGCCCTTTACATCGCGGACGGCCATCACCGCTGCGAGGCTGCCTGGCAGGTGGCCAAAAAACTCGGGGCCCGGCCCGGACAGCGGGGGGACGAGGAGTACAACTATCTGCTTGCAGTCATTTTCCCGGACAATATGCTGCATATCCTGCCGTACAACCGGATCGTCCGTGACCTCAACGGCCTGACGGAAGAAGCTTTCCTGGCCAAACTGAGCGAACATTTCACGATCGCCGAGGCAGAGCGCCCTGTCACGCCGGCCCGAATCCATGAATTCGGCATGTATGTGGGCGGCCGCTGGTATGTGCTGACCGCCAAGGAGGAGATCCTCAGTCCGGATCCCGTGGACGGGCTCGATGTCAGCATCCTGCAGAATGAGGTGCTGACGAAGATCCTGGGGATCGGTGATCCCCGCAAGGATTCCCGCATCGGCTTCGTCGGCGGCATCCGCGGTACGGGAGCCCTGCAGGATGCCGTGGACGGCTGCGACTATACAGCTGCGTTCTCGCTGTATCCGACTTCCATGGATCAGCTGATCAGAGTGGCGGACGCCGGACAGATGATGCCGCCGAAATCGACGTGGTTCGAACCGAAACTGCGCGATGCCCTGACGATACACTTGATTGGAGATGAACAAAATGGCAAGAGTCTATAATTTTGGCGCCGGCCCTTCGATGCTGCCGCTGCCCGTCCTTGAACAGGCCCAGCGGGAACTCCTCGATTACGCGGGGAGCGGGATGTCCGTCATGGAAATCAGCCACCGTTCGGCCTTATATGAAGATATCAACGCAAAGGCACAGGAGAATATCCGGACCCTGCTGGGTATCGATGACAACTGGGCCGTCCTTTTCCTGGGCGGCGGCGGAAGCCTCCAGTTCTCGATGATCCCCATGAATTTCCTGACCCCCGGCAAAGTCGGTGCGTATGCGGATACGGGGAACTTCGCCCATAAGGCAATGCTGGAAGCGGCCAAAGAGGGAGAAGTGGCTGTGGCCTACTCCAGCCGTGAGTCGGGGTATGACCGCGTGCCCAAAACAGGCGAGATCCAGATGCCGCCGCAGTCTGCCTATCTGTATATCACGACGAACAATACGATCTTCGGTACGGAGTATCAGGAATATCCCGACACGGGCCGGGTGCCTCTCATTGCGGACTGCTCTTCCGATATCCTGGCACGTCCCCTGCCGATGGAGAAGTTTTCCCTGATCTACGGCGGTGCCCAGAAGAATATCGGACCTGCCGGTGTGACGGTCGTCATAGCCCGGAGGAATTTCCTCCGTGGCCGGGATGAGAACCTGCCGTCCATGCTCAATTATGAAACCATCATGAACAAGGATTCCATGTACAATACACCGCCGGTCTTCAATGTCTATATCGTGAAGCTCGTAACGGAGTGGATCCTGAGCCGCGGCGGACTGGAGTCCCTGCAGATCGCAAACACGCGCAAGAGCAGCATCGTCTATGCGGCCATGGATGCGCATCCTGACTTTTACACCGGCCGGGCGCGCAAGGACAGTCGTTCCATCATGAATGCCACCTTTACGCTCCCGTCGAAGGAACTGGAAGCGAAGTTCCTTGCAGAAGCGGCCGAGGCGGGGATGGTGGGCCTCAAAGGACACCGTCTCATCGGCGGCATCCGTGCTTCCATGTACAATGCCATGCCCCAGGCCGGGTGCGAACGCCTGGCGGCTTTCATGGAAGACTTCTATCAAAAAAACTGTTAAGGAACTGATATCATGTATATTTCCCTGCTGGAGGGAACTCTGACGATCCAGGCGGATGGTGTCTGTACGACAGCACTGGCGGCCGTCCTGATGCTCATCGGCGGCTGGCTGAAGGGAAGGAGCCGGCTGCTGCGGCAGTACTGCCTGCCGGCGCCTGTCATCGGCGGATTCCTTGCCATGTTCCTGGTCTTTGCAGGGCATCAGACGGGCACGGTCCATTTCCAGTTCGATACGCAGTTCCAGCTTCCTTTTATGCTGTCCTTTTTCACGGCTGTCGGCATGGGAGCCAAACTGTCTTCTTTTACGAGCGGCGTCAACAAGGGCGGCCGGCTGCTGCTGACGTACTGGCTGGTGACGGCTGTCCTTTCCCTGTGTCAGAACATCATCGGGCTTGTCGTGGGCAGGCTGGTCCATCTGGCTCCGGCCTATGCCCTGCTGGCTTCTGCCATCTCCATGCTCGGCGGCCACGGGGCAGCCGGCGCCTATGGCAGCACTTTTCTGCAGATGGGCTACCCGGCCAGTATGGAAGTGGGCGCTTCGGCGGCGACCTTTGGACTCATTGCGGCTGTGATGGCCGGCGGGCCCCTGGGGCGTTTCCTGATAGAAAAATATCATCTCCATTCCGAGGATGAGCCGGAAAACTCCCCGGAGCTGCCTGCCAAACGCAACCTGAACCGGCTGCTCGTAGCCAAGATGGATGTCATCGAGAATATCACGGTCATCCTGATCTGCATGTGTCTCGGGACCTGTTTTTCCGAGATCGCCGGTTATTTTCTGAAGATGCCTTTCCCCAGTTATGTGGGCGCGATGCTGATGGGCGTGGCCGTACGCAATCTGAACGAGAAATTCCACTGGTTCGTCTTTAATGAGAGCCTGGTGGATACGTTCGGGGAAATCATGCTGAACCTGTATCTTTCCATCGTGCTGATGACCCTGAAGATCTGGGAGATGGCCGGGATCTTCGGCGAAGTGCTGCTGATCGTGCTGCTGCAGATGGTCTTTGTGCTGCTGGCTTGCTATTTCGTCGTCTTCCGGGTGCTGGGCAGCAATTATGACGCGGCCATCATGTGCGCAGGGCTTTGCGGCCATGGACTGGGAGCTGTCCCTTCGGCCATGGTGAACATGACGACCCTGACGGAACAGTACGGGATGAGCCGCAAGGCATTCCTGATCGTGCCGGTCGTGGGCTCCTGTCTGGCCGATATAGCCTATCAGCCCCATACCCTGCTTTTCATCAAACTTTTTGTGAAGAACCTGAACTGAACAGACGGCAGCCGGCTTTTAGGGCTGCCCCAGGGTCCGGATAGCGGCCGGCAGCGGGGGAGCCTGCTGCAGTTGCGGATCTTTGGCGGACAGGCGACAGGGTGCTGTACGTTTTTTTGTGCAGCTCCTTTTTTTCACAATAAGTTTGACTTTTTGACATTGACAGGAATCGAAAATTCCGTTAGCATGCAATCAGGAGAAACGATATCCTGCAGTTCCATCAAAGGAGGAAATATCAATGAAAAAAGCACTCATTGCAGTCATTGTCATCGTCGTGCTGATCGGCGGTGCACTTATGGGTTCCTATAACGGTCTTGTCTCGGCTAATGAAAATGTCACCGGCCAGTGGAGCCAGGTGGAGAACCAGCTCCAGCGTCGGAACGACCTGATCCCCAACCTGGTCAATACAGTCAAGGGCTATGCGGCGCACGAATCAAAGGTCTATACGGACGTGGCCAACGCCCGGGCCAAACTCGCCGGTGCCAGGACCGTGGCCGACGCGGCGGCTGCCAGCGGGGAACTTGACGGGGCCCTGTCCCGGCTCCTTGCCATTGCCGAAAATTATCCGCAGCTGAAGGCCAATACGAATTTCCTGCAGCTCCAGGATGAGCTTGCCGGTACGGAAAACCGGATCGCTGTAGCGCGCCGGGATTACAATAATGCTGTCCAGTCCTTCAATGCCCGGATCAAATCATTCCCGACCAATATCCTGGCCGGCATGTTCGGTTTTTCGGCGCGGGAGTATTTCAAGGCGGATGAACAGGCCAGGACGGTGCCGCAGGTAAAGTTCTGAGCAGCGCTCGGGGAGGAGGGACGATATGAGGCGATTCCTGATTTGGGGGCTGATGCTCTTTCAGTTCCTCTTTTCTTTCCTTGTCCCGGTCAGCGCTGCCCCATCCATTCCGCCGAAGCCCAGCTCCAGCATCTATGTGCAGGACCGGGCCGGCGTCCTTTCCAGCCAGACACGGCAGACGATCCAGGCGTACAGCGAGGCCCTCGCTGCCAGGACGAAAGCCCAGGTCGTCGTACTGACCGTGCCGACCCTGGACGGAGCGGCTCCGGAGGAATACGGGCTGGCCGTACTGCGGGGCTGGGGGATCGGTGATAAAAAATTGAACAACGGGGTCCTGATCCTCGTAGCCACGCAGGACCGGAAATCCCGCATCGAAGTCGGTTATGGCCTGGAAGGCGCTCTGCCCGACGGACTGACGGGACGCATCCAGGATCAGTACATGCTGCCTTATTTTAAAAAGGGTGATTATGATAAGGGCATCCTGAACGGATATGCGGCCGTACTCCAGACGGCTGCCAAAAATTACGGCCTGTCCGTGGACAATCTGCCGGCGCAGCGCGCGCCTGATGCAGCGGCTCAGGATGAGGGCGGAGGGCTGTCCGCTCTGTCGAAGGGGATCATCCTCATCGGCATCCTGATCTTCCTGCTCATCGACCGGCTGCTCTTCGGCGGCGCTATTTTCCGGATGTTGCTCTACCTCTTCTTCTTCCGCGGCGGAGGCCGCGGCGGTTTTGGCGGAGGCGGCGGTTTCGGAGGCGGCAGCTACGGCAGCGGTTCCGGCGGAGGCGGCGGTTCGAGCCGCAGCTGGTGACCGGTCCGGAGCCGGTGCAAAGACTGACGCGGGGCAGAAAAATCTCTGATATTATGGGACTGCCCCCGCGAAACGGGATACGGGATTCCCGTTCGCGGGGGCAGTCTTTTTGCGGATATGTACTGTTGTTACAGCCGGACAGGGCTTACTTGTATTCCAGCTTCTGGTAGCCGATATAGCAGGTGGCCGGGTTCAGCAGGGCTTCGCCGGTAAAGGCATCCGTCTCGAAGGCAGCCTTGTAGATGACAAAGGGTGTGCCTTCTTTGCTGTCATTGACCGTAGTGACGGTGATGTTCCGGGCGTCCGGATAACGGCTGCTGATCGCGGCTTTGACATCGTCCGCGGTCTTGTTGACGGTGACGCTGCCCGGATAGTTGGAGCTCTTGATTTCGACTTCTTTGACTTTTTTGGTGGCCCGGTCCACTTCGACTTCATAGTGTTCCAGTGTGGCCGGATCCAGGTAATCCAGATCGAAATCGGCCTCATCCGTTTTGGCTCCTACGAGTTTGGCATTGGACGGGACCACTTTGGCAGCAGAATCGATGGCTGCCTGTTTGTCAGAGATCGTTTCGGAGACCGCGGCATATGCCGGGACAGCCATCCCTGCTGCAGTCCCTGTGATGGCCGCGGCGATGACTGCTGCGGCAGCGTATTTCTTTAATTCCATAAAAAACACTCCTCTCCCTGAATCAGATGCAAATCGCTCTCTTTATTATACTAAATAAAAAATGAAATCTTTGTGAAGAGATGCAGATTTTCAATCAATACGGAAAAGTGACAGCGGATGTCATAAAAAGTGTAATGATGATTACGCTTTCACTATTTTTGCCGGAACGGCGGCAGGTTGGGGTTCAGCCAAAGAGCCGGCTCAGGAAGCCCTTTTTTTCATACGGTTCGGTCCGGATTTCATAGCAGCTGTATCCCGTCCGGTCGATCGCTTCTTTCAGGGCCGCTTTATCGATGGGCGCTTCCGTGACAAAAGTGACCTGTTTCTTCGAACGGGACGAGGACACGTGAGTCGCTTTCGGAAAGGCTTTCCGGACAGCGTCATTGATATGGGCTTCACACATTCCGCAGACCATGCCTTCGACATGGGCAATTGTTTTGATCATTTTCATTCCTCCCTGGTTGGTTAGCGAATACTAACCAAAAACTATTATGATTTTACTCATTCTCCGTCCATTTGTCAAAAAAATATCGGGAAGAGAGACTCGATTTTTTACTTACATCTTTTGCTGAAATGTGCTACCATAAGAGCAAAATTTGAAATGGACCGGCACGGCGGGAAAATCGTGGACCCGCTGGTGCCGGTTTTTTCAGGAAGAAGGTGCCTTTTATGAAGAAAAAAAGCCTTGCCCTTGTGCTCTTTACAGCCGGACTGCTCACTGCCGGTGCCGCGGCAGAGGCGGCCGGGAATGCAGTTCCTGTCTGGCCGGTCGACAAAGTGACGGGCGTCACCCATGTCTACGGGGATGGGGAAAAAGTGGCGGAAGCCGTGCTCCATTATACGAGTCCTCTCGATCCTGCCTCCGTCCAGGCAGAGGATTTTGCCGTGGACGGCCGCACCATAGAATCCGTGACCGTCGGCCGGGAGCCTGCTTCCGGCAGCAGTGCCCGCCCCGGGCAGTACGTCATCCTGAAGTTTGCCCAGCATAACACCGTACCCATGGTGCTGCCGTCCCGGAACGGGGAGAAGGACGGAAAGGGAAAGGGCGCGGCAGAGGAGCCGAAGGTCCCCACCCATTCGGACCGCACGGCTCCCGATCTTTCTGTGGCTGTCCGCCAGGTCGGAGAAGTGAAGACCGCGCGGGGACAGGTCCTTGCGCCGACGGACCGGATCTATCGGAGCAGCGCCACGGAGGAACCGGATCTGGCGGGCTTTACGCAGCATCTTTATACGGATTCGGAAACGGGATGGTCCATCCCGTACAATCTGTACCTGCCTGAAAAGTATGATCCCCAGAAGAAATATCCGCTCCTTTTCTTCTGTGCCGATATGAGTGCCAACAACAATGATCTGACGACACCGCTCTATCAGGGCATGGGGGCCGTCATCTTTGCCTCTGCGGAGGAACAGCACAAACATCCGGCCATTATCCTGGCCCCGCAGTACACGGACAAGCTGGTGACGCAGCTGGGGATGCTGACAGATGATACGAACACCTGGACGAAGGGCCTGACGCTGGTGAGCCATCTGCTGCAGCATATCGCTGATACGTACAGTGTGGACCCTGAACGGATCTACGGTACGGGCCAGTCCCAGGGCGGCATGACGAATATCGCCATCAGCGACCGCTATCCCGATCTTTTCGCGGCTCAGTACCTTGTGGCCTGCCAGTGGAATACGGAGGAAATGAAGGTCATGAAGGACAAGCATCTGTGGATCACGGTCTGTGAAGGCGACACCAAGGCCTATCCCGGCATGAATGCCGCGACGGCTCTCTGGGAAAGCCTGGGGACGCGGATCGCCCGCACGGCGGAGCCGTGGAACAGCACGCTTTCCGCGGCGGAACTGGATGCCAAAGCCCGCGCGCTCGCAGCGCAGGGTGCGCCGATGAACTACACGGTCTTTGCCGGCGGCAGCCATATGTATACCTGGACCTTTGCCTATCAGATCCCGGCAATCCGGGACTGGCTCTTTGCCCAGCGCCGCGCGCACTGAAGATCTGCAAAAAAACTGCCTGCTCCTGTCTGGAAGGGAGCGGGCAGTTTTTTTGCAGATCGCGGCACAGAAAGGTGTGAGGCCGCCTGCTTCCGGCCGCCGCGGGCGGAGGGAAGCTCATCCCGATAGTCATAAAGGCATGCTCCTGCTGCTGCGGCAGGGCAAAATAAAAAACCGTGGAACGGCTGTTCCACGGCTGATTTCAATTGGTGGCCCCGGAGTGATTCGAACACTCGACCTTTTGGTTCGTAGCCAAACGCTCTATCCAGCTGAGCTACGGAGTCATAACTGAACATTACTTATTATACCTGAATTCAAAAGAATGTCAATGATTTTTTTTGATTTTTGTTTTTTCCTGCACAGTTCCGGGATTTTTCAACGGCCTCTGAAGCGAAAAAGACGGACAAGTGGTATTTTTGTCCGATGTATTATATAATTTACTACTACATGTTTTTTTGATTTTATTTTATTTGCAAAGAAAGGCTGGATCATGTTATTTACAGATAAAGCAAGGATCTATGTGGAAGCCGGGAGCGGCGGCGACGGCGCCTCCAGTTTCCGGAGAGAGAAATTCGTGGCCCACGGCGGGCCCGACGGCGGGAACGGGGGCCGCGGCGGCAGTGTCTGGCTCGTCGTCGATGACAATCTCAATACGCTGGTGGATTTCCGCTATAAAAGGAAATTCGTCGCTTCCCGCGGCGGCAACGGCGGAGCCAAGAACTGCACGGGCCACAAGGCGGACGATGTGGAGGTCAGGGTGCCCCTGGGGACTGTCGTCATCGATGACGCGACCGGCGTCGTCCTGGCGGACCTCTCCCATAAGGGGGACCGTTTCCGGGCTGCCCGGGGCGGCCGCGGCGGCAAGGGCAATGCCTGCTATGTGACGAGTACGAAGCAGGGCGTCACATTTGCCGAGAAGGGGGAACCGGGCACCAAAAGCTGGCTCCGCCTGGAACTGAAGCTGCTTGCCGACGTGGGGATGGTCGGGTATCCCAGTGTGGGCAAATCCAGCATCGTGGCCCGGGTTTCCGCAGCCCGTCCGGAAGTGGCGGCCTATCATTTCACGACCCTCAGCCCGGTCCTCGGCGTGGTGCGCCTGAACGAGGAAACGTCCTTTGTCCTGGCTGACCTGCCGGGCCTCATCGATGGTGCTTCGAAAGGTGTGGGGCTGGGCCATGATTTCCTGCGCCACATCGAGCGGACGCGGGTCATCATGCATGTCGTGGACTGCAGCGGCTGTGAAGGCCGCGATCCGGCAGAAGATTTCCGGAAGATCAATGAGGAACTTGCGCTTTACAGTGAGAAGCTGGCCAAACGGCCGCAGCTCGTCGTTGCCAATAAGATGGATCTGCCCGGGGCGGAGGAGCATTTCCCGGCCCTGGAAGCCTGCGTGAAGGAACTGGGATATCCGATCATGAAAGTATCCGCAGCCACGGGGCAGGGACTCCGGGAAGTGATGTTCAAGGCCTATGAGATGCTCCAGAAGGCGCCGCGCGATTCCGAATTCCTTGAGATCGGGCAGGTCAAAGAAGAGGACCCCGATGCGTTCACGATCCTGACGGATACGGAAGATGCGGATTTTGAAGTCAAAGGCAAGAATATCGAACGGCTCGTGGCAATGACCAATTTCGACAACGAGGAGGCCCTTTACCGCTTCCAGCTGATCTGGCGCCGGCTGGGGATCGAAAAGGCACTCAGGGAAAAAGGCATTGAAGAAGGCCAGTCCGTCAAGATCGGCGAAATGGTCTTCGATTTTCACGATCAGTATTAGTCCGCCGGGAAACGGTGCGGGAAGGCGCGGAGCAGACCGCATGCCTGCAGCATCGTTTTTCCGGAGCCGGCTGTCAGGCCGGGGGCCGGGCAGAGGAAAAGGCGGTGGAAGGAATGGAACGGAAAGGGTTGACGGAAGCCAGGCGCATCGTCGTCAAGGTCGGGTCCAGCACGATCACGTATCCCAATGGCAAGGTCAATTATGAGAAAATCGAAAAACTGGCCCGCGTGATGGCGGATCTGCAGAACCAGGGAAAGCAGATGATCCTGGTTTCTTCCGGAGCGGGTGCCGTCGGTGTGGGAAAACTGAAGTTTTCCGAAAAACCGCGGGATATCCCGGGCAAACAGGCCTGCGCGGCTGTGGGCCAGGGCATCCTCATGCATATCTATGAGCGGCTCTTTGCCGAATACGGCCAGACGGTGGCACAGGTACTCCTGACCCGTGCGGATACGCTGGACCGGCATCATTACGCCAACGCGCGCAATACATTCCAGCGGCTCATCGAGTGGGGTGTGATCCCCGTGGTCAATGAGAACGACGTCGTGGCCATCGATGAATTCAAGATCGGGGACAATGACAATCTGTCCGCTCTCGTCGCGGGCATCGTGGACGCCGATGTGGACATCCTCCTGTCCGATGTGGACGGCCTTTATACAGCCAATCCCCAGACCCATCCGGAAGCAGTCCGGATCCCGGAGGTCACGGAGATCACAGCCGGGCTGGAGGCCATGGCCGGCGGTGCCGGATCCAGGAACGGGACCGGCGGCATGATCACCAAGATCCAGGCTGCCAAGGTGGCCAATTCGTCAGGGATCGCCCTGGTCATCGCTTCCGGGGCGGACCCGGAGATCCTGCGGGCCATCCTGCGGGGAAAACCGGTCGGGACCGTATTCCTGCCGCACGTTTCCCATCTGCAGTTCCGCAAGCAGTGGCTTGCTTTCGGCGCCCGGGTAGAGGGCACGATCGCCGTCGATGACGGCCTTGCCGCGGCAATCCGCAAAAACGGCACCTGCAGCATCCTCCCGGTCGGAGTGACGGATGTGAAGGGGAATTTCGAAAGCGGCGTGACGGTGAGCGTCGTCGATAAAACAGGCCATGAACTGGCCCGGGGAATCGTCAATTACGGCACGGAGGACCTGCGGAAGATCCTCGGCTGCCAGACGAAGGATATCGAGAAGATCCTGGGGTATACCCATACGGACGAAGTCATCCATCGGGACAACCTGGTGATCATGTGAGGAGGGATTGCAATGTATGAGCGCGGAATGGTCCGGATCCAGGCCGAAGCTGCCAAAGCGGCTTCCGTCGATCTGGGTCTCCTGAATACAAAGGTCAAGAATGACATCCTGCTGGCCATGGCGGACGGACTGATGGCTTCGGAAAAGGAAATCCTGGAAGCCAATGCCGGTGATATGGAAAAGGGCCGGCAGGACGGCCTCAGGGATTCCTTCCTGGACCGCCTGCTGCTGACCCATGAGCGGCTGGCTCAGATGGCCACGGGCATCCGGCAGGTCGCCAGTCTGCCGGATCCGGTCGGTCGTATCCTTGGCGGGGCGAACCTGCCGAACGGGCTGACGCTGACGAAAGTGTCCGTGCCGCTCGGCCTTATCGGCATCATCTATGAAGCCCGTCCGAACGTGACGGCTGATGCCATCGCTCTCTGCGTCAAGAGCGGCAATGCCGTGATCTTAAAGGGCGGCCGGGAGGCGCTCCATTCCAACAAGGCAGTCAGTGACGCCCTGATCGCAGCGGGACAGAAAGCCGGGCTGCCGCAGGGCGCGGTGCAGTTCATCAATGTGGAGGAACGGGAAGCCGTGGATGAACTGATCCATCTGGACGGGCTGATCGATGTTGTGATCCCCCGCGGCGGAGCGGGTCTGATCAGGACGGTGGTCCGCAATGCCTCCGTGCCGGTCATCGAGACGGGCGCCGGCGTCTGCCATACCTATGTGGACGCGGCAGCCGATGTCGCCATGGCCGTATCGATCGCGCTCAACGCCAAAGTGAACCGGCCGAGCACCTGCAATTCCATGGAGACCCTGCTGGTCCATAAAGATATTGCGAATCGTTTCCTGCCCGTAATGCTGGAGACGTACAAAAAGGCGCATGTGACGATTTTCGGGGATGACCGGACCCGTTCCTACGATGCTTCCATGGCTGCGGCTACGGAAGAGGACTGGCGTACGGAATATAATGATCTGCGCCTCAGCGTAAAAGTCGTGGACAGCATCGATGAAGCCATCGCTCATATCCGGCGCTACGGGACGGGCCATTCCGAGGCTATCGTCACGGACAATTACGAGGCGGCCCGCTACTTCCAGCAGCGGGTGGATGCGGCCTGCGTCTATGTGAACGCGTCCACGCGCTTCACGGACGGCTTTGAATTCGGATTCGGCGCGGAAATCGGCATCAGCACGCAGAAGCTGCATGCCCGGGGACCGATGGCGCTGCCGGAGCTGACGACCATCAAATACCTCATCGACGGGAACGGCCAGATCCGGTCCTGACAGGAAAGGGATCATTGCAGCGTAAGGAAGCATTGCGTATCCCTGTGGTTTCCGGAGCATTTTGTTCAATGAATGTTATGACCCTGTTCATGTGCTATTCATAAACACCTGTTATGATGGAACTGCAGGCTGGAAGAATCTGATGCGTGTTCAAGCAAGGTAGGGGGGAGAATGTGAATTTCTTTAAACGGCATAAATATCTTTTGCTTTTTGTCGTTGTGCTCCTGATCGCCTCCGTCGGCGGCGGATTATGGTACCGCAGCAGGAAGGCCAGGGAAGCGCTTGCCCAGATCCGTACGGACAAGGCAACGATCGGGACACTGCGCAAGACGGTATCGGCTACGGGCGCCATGAGTGCCCAGGACAATGTCGATATCAACTCCAAGATCACGGGACGTATCGTGGCCGTGTATGTCAAGGAGAATGAGTTCGTCCGGGCCGGGCAGACCCTGGTCAAACTGGACGACACGTCCCTGCGGAAGACCCAGGAAATGAAGCGCGCCACCATGCAGGACCGGGAGGCGACGTACCGCCGCGATCTGGCCCTCGTGCAGGAAGGTGCCATTTCCCAGAGCATCTTCGATACGGCGGAGGCCAATTACCTCTACGCCAAGGCGGATTACGAACAGGCTGTGGCCAATACGAACGATACGGTCATCACGTCCCCGATCGACGGCTATGTCATCGGCAAGCCGACTTCCGTCGGGCAGACGGTATCCTCCGGTATTTCTTCGCCGCAGGTCATCATGAATGTGGCGACGCTGGACAAGATGCAGATCGAACTGATGGTGGATGAATCCGATATCGGGCAGATCCGTGACGGCCAGCAGGTGGAATTCACGGTCGATGCCTATCCGGATGAGACCTTCTACGGTGTCGTGACGCTGATCAGCCGCAGCGCGACCACGACGAACAACGTCAATTACTACAAGTGCTATGTCGACGTGGACAACGTGGACAACAAGCTGCTGCCGACCATGACGGCCCGCGCCAATGTCATCATCAGCGAAATGAAGGATGTCATGACCATCTCGAGCAAGTGCATCTTCTCGGACAACGGCCGGACGTATGTCAAGGTCCTCGACCGGGCTACGGGCAATCAGAAAGAAGTCGACATCAAACAGCTGATGGCCGGAGAAGACCGGATCGCTGTCAGCGGCGATATCAATGACGGGGATGAACTTGTCGTCAAGACGACCACGGTGAAGACCCAGACCCGGGGAGGTCCTCCCATTTGATGAAAGACGGAGGCAGTCACCATGAACGTCATTGAATTGAAAGACATCGTAAAAGCGTATGTCATGGGCGACACGACGGTGTATGCCCTGAACCACATCACTGTGAATTTCGAAAAGGGCAAGTTCACTTCCATCGTCGGGCCGTCCGGAAGCGGCAAATCCAGCCTGATGAATGTCCTGGGGTGCCTGGACCGTCCCACGTCAGGGCACTATATCCTGGAGGGCAAGGACATTGCCCAGTATTCGGACGATGAGCTGGCCCATACGCGGAACGCGCGCATCGGTTTCGTATTCCAGAGCTTCAACCTGCTGAGCCGGCTGACAGCCGTGGAAAACGTGGCCCTGCCCCTCATCTATGCGGGGGTCGGCCTGAAGGAACGGACCGAACGGGCTGAAAAAGCCCTGCAGGAAGTGGGACTGGGTGAGCGGATGTACCACAAACCCAATGAGATGAGCGGCGGGCAGCGCCAGCGTGTGGCCATCGCCCGCGCCCTCATCAACAATCCGGCCATCATCATGGCGGACGAACCGACGGGCAACCTGGATACGAAATCCACGCTGGAAATCATTGATATCTTTGAAAAGCTGAACCACGAGGGTAAGACGGTCATCATGGTCACGCATGAACCGGAGCTGGCGGACATGACCCAGCGGATCCTGACCATCCGGGACGGCAAGCTGATCAAGGACGAACGAAGGGAGTAGGGACATGCTTCGCGAATGCATCAAGATGGCCTTCGAAGGCATGATATCCAATAAGATGCGGACTTTCCTGACCATGCTGGGCATCATCATCGGTGTCGGCGCGGTCATCGCCATGGTCTCTCTGGGCCTGGGCATGCAGGAAAAAGTCAAGGACAATATCACCAGTATGGGCAGCAACCTGCTCATTGTCATGAGCGGCGGCCGCACGGCCAACGGCCAGCGGATCGCAAGCGGCAGCGGCGCCCATCTGACGTACGATGATGCCAAGGCCATCGAAAAGAATGTCGACGGCATCAAATATGTGGCGCCCGGCGTGCAGAGCAGTTATCAGCTCGTGGCGGGCAACCAGAACTGGAATACACAGGTGCAGGGCATGACGCCGAACATCATCGATATCCGCAATTACACCATTGCGGAAGGGCGGATGTATACGGCCAAGGAAATGACGAGCCGTGACCGTGTCTGTGTCATCGGCAAGACCGTGGCGGACAATCTGTTCCCCGAAGGCAATCCTGTGGGCAAGACCCTCCGGATCAACAAGGCACCGTTCCAGGTGATCGGCATCCTGAGCTCGAAAGGGCAGTCGGCCATGGGACAGGATCAGGATGATATCGTCTTTGTCCCTCTGACGACAGCCATGCAGCGGATCATGGGCGTCACCTTCATCCGGAATATCACGATCCAGTGCGCGAACGAAAATACCATCGACCAGGTCCAGTCCGATGTGGTGACGCTGCTGCGGCAGCGTCACAAGATCAAGACCGGCGAAGACGATGACTTCTCGGTCCGCAACCTGGCAGAAATCATCAAGACGGCTCAGGAAACGACCGGGTCCATCACCCTGCTGCTTGCCATTGTCGCAGCGATCAGTCTGCTCGTCGGCGGCATCGGCATCATGAATATCATGCTTGTATCCGTGACGGAACGGACGCGGGAAATCGGGATCCGCAAGGCCCTGGGGGCCACGTACCACGATATCCTGCTGCAGTTTCTGGTGGAATCCATGGTCATCGGCGTGACCGGCGGGACGACCGGCATGATCCTGGGTACGATCGTATCCGTTATTGCGGCCAAGGCCATCGGCTGGCCCGTGGTCGTGTCCGTCGCCGCGACCATCATCTCGGTGGTCTTCTCCGTCGGGATCGGCCTCTTCTTTGGTCTCTATCCGGCCAAGAAGGCGGCGCTCCTCGATCCGATCGAGGCCCTGCGGTATGAATGACGGGAAGCCGACCCTGAAAGAAAAATGGAACGGCCTCAGAGAGTGGCTGCAGCGGCCCAAGACGAAGTTCGATCTGAAGGACCGCCTGCGGGCGCTGGCTCTGCTCCTTATCCTGACGGCCGTGCTCTGTAAGATCCTGCGCCGGCTGGGCTGGTGACGCAGAAACGGGGGCGGCCCCTGGAACTTCTGTTCCAGGGGCCGCCCCCGTTTTTCAGGTCTTTTTGTTGATGCTTCCGGGTCAGGGCCTGAAAGGCTGGATCCTGCGGTAAAGAAAGGAGCGCACGCGGCATCACAGCGCCACGGCATCAAAGCCTCACAGCCTCACAGCATTCTTCCTGATGCATACGGCCCAGGGCCACTGTGGCTGTCCGGCCGGAAGACAGGATTCTGCGGTAATGGAAAGAGCGCCACGCGCCCCACAGCATCACAGCATCACTGCGCCACAGCATCAAAGCAACAGCGCCGTCAGGTCCGGGGTCTGTCCCCGTCCCGGACCTGCGGCGCCCTGCGTTTGCCTGCTGACCGGTTTCCGGCCCGGCAGTGGAGGGCACTTTTTCCGAAGGTCCGTCAGATGAACAGGCCGGCGTCCGGTCCGACGGGGAACCCGGCCAGTATCCACAGGGCCATCATGATGCTCCAGAAGATCAGGAAGGCTATGGAGTACGGGAGCATCATGGAGGTCAGGGTACCCAGACCGGCATCTTCTTCATATTTGTTCATGAAGACCACGATCATGGCAAAATAGGACATGAGCGGGGTGATGATGTTGGTCGAGGAGTCGCCGATCCGGTAAGCCACCTGGGTCAGGGCCGGCGACAGGCCGAGACGGTACATCATGGGAACGAAGATCGGAGCCATGATGGCCCATTTGGCAGAAGCGGACCCCATGAAGAGGTTCAGGAATGCCGACAGCAGGATGAACAGGAGGATCAGGGGAAGTCCGGTCAGTCCGGCTGCCTCGAGTGCGTCCGCCCCCTTGAAGGAGACGATGAGCCCCAGGTTGGTTTTGCCGAAATAGGCGATGAACTGAGAGGCGAAGAAGGCCAGGACCATGTAGCCGCCCATGGATTTCATGGCCTCCGTCATGGCGGCGACAAGATCGTGGGAGGTGCGGAGCTTGCCCGTCGTCCGGCCGTAAGCGACGCCCGGGATCAGGAAGAGGAGCAGGATGGCGGGAATCAGGCCGTCGTGGAGGAACGCCTTCAGCGTCATGGCTCCGCCGGGCTCAGCCGAACGGAACAGAGCATTCTGCGGGAACATCAGGAAGGCCATGATGCAGACGTAGACGAGAAGAGCGATGAGGGCGTTTTTCAGCGCTTTTGTCTCGAGCGCCGTGACCGGCGTGTCGTCCGGTTTGTAGCGGCCCTCATAGGTGCCGAGGTTCGGTTCCACAATCTTATCCGTGACGATCGTGCCGATGACCGTCAGCAGGAATGTGGAAGCCGCAAGGAAATACCAGTTGCAGGTCGGTGCCAGCGTCATGTCGATGCCGGCAGCCTTCAGGGCCTGGTTGGTGATGCCCGTCAGCAGCGGATCCGTGGTCCCGATGAGCAGGTTTGCCGAAAAGCCGCCGGACACCCCGGCAAAGGCTGCTGCCATGCCTGCCAGGGGATGGCGTCCGGCCATGCAGAAAAGCAGGGCCCCGATGGGGATGACGATGACATATCCCGCGTCAGAGGCGATGTTGGACATGATTCCGGCAAAGAGGACGATGGGGGTCAGATATCTGCTGTTGGCATTCATCAGGAGCTTTTTCAGGGACGTGTTGAACAAGCCTGTCCACTCGGCGACTCCGACGCCGAGCATGGCGACCAGTACCGTGCCCAGCGGGGCGAAGCCGGTGAAGTTTTTGGTGGCAGAGTTGAACATGTAGCGCAGGCCTTCCGGCGTGAGGAGGGAGACCGCCTTTTTGGTCACTTCCGCTTTGGCCCGGGCGTCGAAGTAGGTTACGGAAACTCCCTGGGAAGCGACGAAGTGGGATACGATCACGACAATGACGGCCAGCAGCAGGAACAGCATGGCAGGATGGGGCAGCCTGTTGCCGATGCTTTCCACGCCTTTCAGGAAACCATTCATTTCACGATTCTTTTTTGGACTGCGTCCGGATTGCATTTTTTTGTCTGTGCAAGTCATCATTTTTCTCCTTGGATTCAGTTGGAACGGAGCGCTCTGCGGCGCGGACCGTTCCGGGGAAGCACGGGCGGGCCGGCCTTCCCCGGGTGTGGATGGGATGGATATGAGGTTGCGGATGGTTGTGTGGATGGGCTGTGCAGGGTGGACAGGTCCCCTGCCTGGGACAGGACCTCCTTTCGTCTGGATAAAAAATCTATCGATGTGATATTATTTTACCAAAAATTGAATGATGTGAATAGTATGAAATATAAAAAACAGAACAATTTCGTTCAGTCCATTTTTACGGCAGCCATTTTCTTGGGCCGGGAAAGCGGATGTGATAAAATAAAAAGGTTAAGGAACACGGGACGGATCCGTATCCCTTATGAGGAAATCCAGATTTTTTGAGAGGAGCAGGCATATGCGTGATACATCCCTCGTTTATCCGCTGGATGGGCAGGGCCGGATCCTGCTGGGCCGCAAGAGACGGGGCATGGGCTTTGGCAAATGGAACGGGTTCGGCGGCAAGCTCGAACCGGGCGAGACCATGCGGCAGTGCGCGGTCCGGGAACTGCAGGAAGAGTGCGGCCTTACAGCAGCACCGGAAGCCCTGGAACTGGTGGCGGACCTGTACTTCGACCAGCCTTCCGATGCCGCCTGGTCCCATGGCGGGATGGTCTATTTTGTGCGGCAGTGGCAGGGCGAGCCGGCCCGTTCCGATGAAATGGAGCCGCGCTGGTTCTCCCTGGCCGAACTCCCTTATGAGACCATGTGGCAGGCTGACCGGATCTGGCTGCCGCTGCTCCTTGCGGGCAAACAGCTGCGCGGGACAGTTGCCTTTGCCGAGGATGGGGACTCCGTCATCGCTTCCGTCTTCCGGGAGGTGCATCTTGACCGTACCAAATGAATGGGTGGAGCCCCTCCTTGCGTGGTTCGGCCGCTGCGGCAGGAAGCTTCCCTGGCGAGGTGCAAAGCCGAGGGATCCTTACCATGTCTGGGTTTCGGAAATCATGCTGCAGCAGACCCGGACCGAGACGGTAAAAGCGTATTTCACCCGCTGGATGGCTCTCTTCCCGACCGTGGCAGATCTTGCCCGGGCCGAAGAAGAAAACGTGCTCCGGGCCTGGCAGGGCCTCGGCTACTACAGCCGTGCCCGGAATCTCCTCAGGGCGGCGCGGGAAATCGCGGTGCGCTGCGGCGGCCGCATCCCGTCCGATGTAAAGACGCTGAAGTCACTGCCCGGCATCGGGGAGTATACGGCGGGGGCGATCGCGTCGCTCGCTTATGGCAGGCCCGTCCCGGCCGTGGACGGCAATCTGCTCCGGGTGCTGGCGCGGCTCTATGCGGTGGAGGCGGATATCCTTTCTCCGGAAGGGAAGAAACGGATCACCGGGCTGGCGGAGCGGGTGATCCCTCCGGACAGGCCGGGCGATTTCAATGAGGCACTGATGGATCTCGGTGCGGAGATCTGTATCCCCAAAGCGCCGCGCTGCACGGTATGCCCGCTGCAGCACAGCTGTGAGGCGCGGCGGCGGGGCCTCGAGACGGTGCTTCCTGTGAGGAAGCCGCGCCGGGCACAGGAGGTGTTCTATGCGGCCTGCCTTGTGGCACGGCGCGGTGACCAGGTCCTGCTCCATCACCGGCCCGCCAGGGGGATGCTGGCATCGCTCTGGGAACTGCCGACATATCTGGCCGGCAGCGAAGAGGCAAGCTGCACTCTCGCCCGGGAAGCCGCCCGCGGCGTGCTGGGCAGCCCTGTCTGGACGCACCGCCACGTCTTTACCCATCAGATCTGGTACATGAAGGCCTATCCGGTCCGGCTGGAAGAGCTGCCCGGACCTGCCGGGGAGTATACCTGGGCCGGCCCGGACGAGCGGGAGCGTCTGCCCCTCTGCGGACCCTGCAGCCGTTTCTTTGCGGAGGAGGGGACCGCTCTCTTCTGACAGCGCGGGTTTTCCGGAATATTGTACCTCCCATGGGGCTGTGTTATAATAAGATACGTTTTAACAGACCGCTGAGTCAGAAGGAAAGGTGATTTTCATTGAAAGATTCCAATCGACCTTCCAAAAATGCGCTGTACTACTATGTGGCAGGCATCATCATCATTTTGATCATCAATACGATCATCACACCGATGTTCTTCAAACCCCATGTCCAGGAAGTGACATACACGAATTTCCTGAAAATGGTGGACGAAGGCAAGGCATCCAAGGTCGAAATCAACCAGAACCGGATCGCCCTGCTCTGCAAGGACAGTGACGGCAAGGAAAACATCTACGTGACGGGCCGCGTGGACGATCCTGAACTGGTCAACCGCCTGGTCAAGGCCAATGTCGAGTTTTCCCAGGTCGTGCCGCGGGAAGAATCGCCCATCGCGAAGTTCTTCAACAACTGGATCTTCCCGTTCCTGCTCTTCATCGTCATCGGCCAGCTGATCATGCGCTTCCTCGGGCCCAAGCTCGGAGGCGGGGGCAACATGATGAGCTTTGGCAAGAGCAATGCCAAGGTGTACATCGAAGCCCAGACCGGCAAGACGTTCAAGGATGTCGCCGGCCAGGATGAGGCCAAGGAGGCCCTGCAGGAAATCGTTTCGTTCCTGCACAATCCGGCCAAGTATAATGATATCGGTGCGACCATGCCGAAGGGCGTGCTCCTCGTAGGCCCTCCGGGCACGGGCAAGACGCTGCTGGCCAAGGCTGTCGCCGGCGAGGCCAAGGTGCCGTTCTTCTCCATTTCCGGTTCCGAATTCATCGAAATGTTCGTGGGCATGGGCGCTGCCCGTGTGCGGGATCTGTTTAAGCAGGCCCAGGAAAAGGCACCGTGCATCGTCTTTATCGACGAAATCGATGCCATCGGCAAGAAGCGGGACAATGGCTCCTTTGGCAGCAATGATGAGCGGGAGCAGACCCTGAACCAGCTCCTGTCCGAAATGGACGGCTTCGACGGCAGCAAGGGCGTCATCATCCTGGCAGCCACGAACCGTCCGGAAGTGCTCGACAAGGCACTTCTCCGTCCGGGCCGTTTCGACCGCCGGGTGCCGGTGGAACTGCCGGATCTCCAGGGCCGCGAGGCCATCCTGAAGGTGCATTCCCACGATGTCCGGATGTCCCCGAATGTGGATTTCCATACCATCGCTCTGGCAACGAGCGGCGCCTCCGGCGCGGAACTTGCCAATATCGTGAATGAGGCAGCCCTGAGGGCTGTCCGGATGGGCCGCCGGGAAGTCATCCAGGAGGATCTGGAGGAATCGGTGGAAGTCGTCATCGCCGGGGCGCAGCGCAAGGGTGCCGTGATCTCTCCGGAAGAAAAGAAGATCATTGCCTATCACGAAATCGGCCATGCCCTGGTGGCTGCCAGACAGACCGAATCGGCGCCGGTCCATAAGATCACGATCATCCCGAGGACATCCGGTGCGCTGGGCTATACCATGCAGGTCGATACGCAGGAAAAAGTCCTGATGACGAAAGAAGAACTCTTCAATAAGATCGTCACACTGACGGGCGGCCGGTCCGCGGAGGAAGTCGTCTTCTCCAAGGTCACGAGCGGCGCGTCCAATGATATCGAGCAGGCGACCAAACTGGCCCGGGCCATGATCACCCGCTTCGGCATGACCGACGAATTCGACATGGTGGCGCTGGAAACCGTGAACAATGCGTACCTGTCGGGCGACACGTCCCTGGCCTGTGCACCTGAGACGGCAGCACGCATCGACAGTGCCGTGTTCGAAGTCGTCAAGGAGGCCCATGAGGAAGCCCGCCGGATCCTGATGAGCAACAGGGAGAAGCTGGATGAACTGGCAGCCTATCTGCTGAAGAAAGAAACGATCACCGGTGATGAATTCATGGCCATCCTGAACGGCAGGGATCCGGAAGGACCTGTGACTGTGGATGCGGAAGTCGTCGCCAGTGAGGACGCCGGTCAGTCTGCGCCGCAGGCTGGCTGACCCGGGACTGCCGGAAGGCAGGGAAACAGCATATAAAAAAGACACCGTCTTATGGGGACGGTGTCTTTTTATATGCTTGCGGGCCAGGGCTGCGGCAGATGACTGAAAGGATGGATTTCCGCGGCAATGGAAAGAGTTCGCACAGTCCCACTGCCTTTTTTCAGCCCAGCCGGGCCACGCTCTCAGGAGCGGTCCCGGCCGCTTCCTGCCGTCAGGAAAGCTCGGGCAGGAGTGAACTTTCGAGGTCTTCCAGATGCAGCGTGCGGTGCTGGATCAGTTCGTCCAGGCGCAGCGTCAAAAACGGCTGTGCCGTCATTTCTTTTGCCTTCAGGAGGGCGACCTGCAGGTCCGGCGGCCATTTTTTGTCCGGCCAGGCTTCCAGTGCCGTGATGGCATTGGCGCGGCAGCTGTCATAGAGGCTTGTCAGGGCTTTGGCGAGGATGTGTCCTCCCGCCCCGGGATGCTGCGTGAGGGCGACGAGGAGGGGGGTGATGGTGTGTTCATCCACAAGATATCCGTCCGTATGCTCGTCCGCAAACGCCAGGACCCGTTCAAAGGCCCGCCTGTTCTTTGTCGAAAGCAGGAAAGGATACAGTTCCGTGCGCCGGGGATCGCTCTTGAGCAGGTTCCACAGCCTGGTATGGATCGGGATGTCCATGGCATAGGCCATCTGTACGGCCAGAAGGTTCGTGGAACCGTCCTCGTTGAGGAGCATTTTGGGCAGCTTTTCCTTCCAGGGAGTCTCATAGACGAGGGACTCGATATCGCTCAGCAGCGTATGGCACTGATTCATGCTGAGCTGATCCCAGTTGCCCTGGTCCACCATGCTTTCCAGTTCCCGCGACAGATTCATCAGAGCTGCCGCATCCTCCAGGGACTTGTGATGCTCTCTGGCATGGTACAGGCATTTCTGCAGGAGCCGGTACAGCTGGATCACGGGCAGTTCCTCCGAGGCCCGCTTCGAGGGCGGCTCGAAGTTCAGCAGGAAGTCGATATAATCGACGACCGTATGCATGACGGCGGAGAATTCCTCGCCGGACATGGAAGAGCGGTCCAGCAGGTCCATCATATCGCTTTCCTTTATGATCAGCAGCGAGATGGCGGGATAGTCGATGTTGAGATCCCAGCCGTTCAGCAGGAGCCAGTGTTTTTCTGCCGGCGTGACGAAATTGTACATTTCCATGGCACAGACCCGGCCCCAGCGGTTGGTGTGGTTGATGATCTCCCAGAGATCGCTTTCCTCCAGCATATGGCCGAGCTCGAGCGCATAGATGACATAGTTCGTGAATTCCTCGCAGCGGGCCATGAGCATGAGATCACTTTTCAGCCCGTGGGCGGCATTCAGGTTGTTTTCGTTCAGCAGATGCAGGCCCGCCACGGTGATGGCCAGCTTGAGCGGTTCCGGATTGATGGCTTCATGCAGCCAGTCGTTGCACAGTTTCCAGACCGGTTCGGGGATCGGCGCCTGGCTCATCAGTTCCGTGATGGTGTCATAGTAGAACACAAAAGGCGTCGTCGAAAGGCCATAGTAGATCTTTTTGGCTGCTTCGGCGCCGGGCTCCCGGGCGTAGGCCAGCAGCGAGTTCCAGATCGGGGCTGCCAGCGCCTCCTGGCCCGGGATCTCCACGTCGGCCAGGTAGACATCTGCGGCACCGGGATCGATGAAGACAGTAGGATAGCTTTCGAGCAGGTCGCGGTCCTGGATCTGTTCGGGTGCAAAGAAACCGTTCTGATCCAGATGTTCTTTTATCAGGGTTAAGATTCCCGGTTCATTTTTCCAGGGCAGTGCATTGGTATCATTGGTATCCATAAGCAATCCTTCTGCTCCCGCCGGGAAAACGCCGGATCCGTGCAGCCGTGCCGGCGGGAACCTGCACAGCGGCGGGCTGCCGGACATAGCTGGGGTTTTCCCCGGAGCATTTTTAAAAAATGTACTCATGATTATATCATATTATGACTGGAAGGGAAGAGGGAAAGGAGCGAATGGTGTGCCAGGCGCAGTGAAAGGAGGGCCGGAAGGCAGGGCGGGGATTCCCCGGGCCCGGCAGAGACCGGGCCGGGATGTCAGAAAAAACGTCAAAAAAAGCCGGTCATACAGAAACGGGACTCCCGCTTCCTGCGGAAGTCCCGTCCGGATGGCCGGCGGAAGATCAGTCCACCGTAAGATAGATGAGGGAAACTTCTTTTTTGAGTTCCAGCGCAAAGGGGTCGCCGGGATTGTCCGACGCGTAAAGCGTATCCGGTTCCAGCTGCCTGCCGTCCAGCGTGCTGCCCGCAAGATCCTCCGCGTCCGCGGGCGGGACGTAGAGGAACCGGTGCGGAGCCGGGAGCGGCACTGTGGAAGTATGGATGACTTCGTACGTGGCGCGCAGGCCTTTTTTGTAGATCAGGTTGAAATCGACGGCCCGGCCCTGGGAATGGGTATGCCAGGCACCGTCGAAAAAGGCGGATTCCAGCGGCTTCAGCGTGACGGAATCCCCTGTTTCTGCATAGGTCAGGGTAAAGCCTCCCGTAAGGGGCGTGATGATGCGGTCATACCCCGGGAGCAGCGTGAAATCAGAAGCGTCCAGATCCACGGTCGCCGAGCTGAGACGGAGCTCGAAACGGCGGTCTTTGTAGGAACCGTCCCGCGGGAAGATATAGAACTCCGTGGTCGTGCCGCCGGACCAGGTCGTCGTGCCGGCCTGGGACCGGGCAATGGCGTATACTGTCATGAAAGATCACCTCACTGATTGAACTCCCTCCATGCTAGGCTGAAAACGTCAAATATTAGTCAAAAGCGGTTTTTTTCCTCTTTTTTTCTCATCGACGTTTTTTAGGCGAGCCGTTGGTACAATGGAGCCAAATTTGCGGGATATACCGCTTATGCTGGTTTTTCATTTTATGGAGGTGCTGAAATGGCTAAAAAGTTAGTGGAATTTGTACCGAATTTTAGTGAAGGCCGTGACAAGGCAAAGGTCGAGAAGATCGTCGATGAAGCCCGTAAGATCAAAGGGCTGACCCTGCTTGACTATTCCCTTGATCCTAACCATAACCGTTCTGTCGTAACCATCATCGGATCCCCTGAGGCCGTTACGGAAGCTGCCATCAATATGGCGAAAGTCGCCATCCAGCTCATCGATATGCGGACCCACCATGGTGCCCATCCCCGTTTCGGCGCCGTCGATGTGGTGCCCTTCACGCCGGTCATGGGCGTGACCATGGATGAGTGCGTCGCAATCGCCAACAAGGTCGGCAAGGCCTACGGCGATATGGGCATCCCTGTGTATCTCTATGAAGATGCCGCCACCTGCGAGGAACGCCGCAACCTGGCTACGGTCCGCAAAGGCCAGTATGAGGGCTTCTTTGAAAAGATCAAAGATCCGGCCTGGAAGCCTGACTACGGCCCTGCCGAAATGAATGCCGTTTCCGGCTGCTCCGCCGTGGGCGCCCGCGTGCCTCTGATCGCCTTTAACGTCAACCTGGGCACGGACAATGTCGAAGTGGCTCAGGCCATTGCGAAGAAAGTCCGCAACATCGGCGGCGGCCTGCACTTTGTCAAGGCCATCGGACTGAAGCTGGAAGAACGGAACCAGACCCAGGTCTCCATGAACCTCGTCAACTATGAAAAGACGGCAGTCTACAGAGCTTTCGAAATGGTCAAGATGGAAGCCCGCCGCTACGGCGTGCCCGTCGTCGGAAGCGAAGTCATCGGCACCGTTCCGATGAAAGCCCTGCTGATGGCTGCAGAATATTATCTGCAGATCGAAAACTTCAATATGGATGAAATCCTTGAAAAACGTCTGCTGGATGCTGAAAACTGAGAGCTTTGAAGGAGGACGGACCCATGTTAAGCGATATTGAGATTGCCCAGAAAAATGTGATGGAACCGATCGACAAGATCGCCGCCCAGCTGGATATCCATCCGGAAGAGCTGGAGCAGTACGGCCATTATAAGGCCAAGATCTCCCTGGACGTGCTGAAGCGTCTGGAAAACAAACCCGACGGCAAACTGGTCCTCGTGACGGCCATTACACCGACTCCGGCCGGTGAAGGCAAGTCCACGACGAGCATCGGCCTTGTGCAGGCTCTGAACAAGATCGGCAAGAAGGCTGTCGTAGCCCTGCGCGAACCGTCCCTGGGACCTGTGTTCGGCATCAAGGGCGGTGCTGCCGGCGGCGGCTATGCCCAGGTCGTCCCGATGGACGATATCAACCTCCATTTCACGGGGGATATGCATGCGATCACGGCAGCCAACAACCTGCTGGCGGCCATGATCGACAACCACATCCAGCAGGGGAATGAGCTGCGCATCGATGCCCGCCAGATCACCTGGCGCCGCGTCATGGACATGAACGACCGCGCCCTGCGCCACGTCGTTGTGGGACTGGGCGGCAAGGCCTGCGGCTTCACGCGGGAAGACGGCTTCATGATCACGGTGGCTTCTGAAATCATGGCCATCCTGTGCCTTGCCACGGATCTGCAGGACCTGAAACGCCGCTTCGGCAGGATCATCATCGGTCCGGATCTGGACGGCAACCCCGTCTACGTCCATCAGCTCGGCTGCGAAGGCGCCATGGCGATGCTCATGAAGGATGCCATCAAACCGAACCTGGTCCAGACCCTGGAACATACACCGGCCATCATCCACGGCGGTCCCTTTGCCAATATCGCCCATGGCTGCAACTCCATCCTTGCCACGAAGATGGCGATGAAGCTCGGCGACATCGCCGTCACGGAAGCAGGCTTCGGTGCGGATCTGGGTGCTGAAAAGTTCATGGACATCAAATGCCATTACGGCAATATCTATCCGGATGCAGTCGTCGTCGTCGCCACCATCCGTGCCCTCAAGATGCACGGCGGTGTCAAGAAGACCGAACTGAGCAGGGAAAATGTGCAGGCTGTCAGCGACGGCTTCAGCAACCTGGCCAAGCAGGTCGAGAACATGCGCAGCTTCGGGCTGCCCGTCCTGGTCGCCATCAACAAGTTCTCGTCCGATACGCCTGCTGAAATCGAGATGCTGCTCAAGAAATGCGAGAGCTTTGGCGTGGAAGTGACCCTGAACGAATGCTGGGAAAAGGGCGGCGAAGGCGGCATCGACATGGCCAACAAGCTCGTCGAGATCCTGGATACGATCAAAGCCGAACCGAAACAGCTGTATGATGTGAATGACACGATCCCGAACAAGCTGAAAGCGATCGTCACGAATATCTATGGCGGCAAGGGCGTCGAATTCACACCGAACGCCAAAAAACAGATCAAACAGCTCGAAGCCTGGGGCGTGGACAAGCTGCCGATCTGCGTAGCCAAGACCCAGTATTCCCTCAGTGACAACCCGGCTCTCCTGGGCGCTCCGAAAGACTTCGACATCACCGTGCAGGATGTCCGCGTTTCCAACGGGGCGGGCTTCATCGTCGCCCAGACGAGCAACATCATGGTCATGCCCGGCCTGCCGAAGAAGCCGGCGGCGCTGAACATGGATATCGATGCGAACGGCAAGATCACGGGACTGTTCTGAGGAACCAAGGAGTAGAAATGGAACTGAAAAAAATGACGGTTGAAGGGTTCATCCAGGAGACGAGTTCTTCTTCTCCGGCTCCTGGCGGCGGCAGCATCGCGGCGCTGAACGCGGCTTCCGCAGCTGCACTGATCGAGATGGTAGCCCATCTGACCATCGGCAAGGAGAAATATGCCTCCTCCGAGGCTGAAATGAAGGAAGTGGCAGCGAAAGCCGCTGCCCTGAAGGAACAGTTCCTGGCCCTCATCGATGAGGACAGTGCTGCCTTCAATAAGATCATGGCGGCCTTCAAGCTGCCGAAAGCGACGGATGCGGACAAGAAGGTCCGGCATGAAGCCATCCAGGATGCCACGAAAGGGGCGGCTCTCGTCCCGTTCAGGGTGGGAGAAGCGGCAAACCAGCTCTTTGGACTGGCTGACGCTGTCATCACCCGCGGCAATCCCAATGCCGTGACCGACGGCGCTGTAGCAGCCATGAACGCCAGGGCCGCTGTGCGGGGCGCATTCCTGAATGTCAAGATCAACCTTGGCAGCATCAAGGATGAAGCCTTCGTGGCCGACCTGAAAGCGAAGATGGCTGCCATCGAAGCGGATGTGGACGCTAAGGAGCATGATCTGCTGAGCAAGGTCAATCTCTGATCCGGCATCAGAAAAGTTTTTGCGGGCCCGCTGCCTGTGCGAAGATTTCGCGCAGGCAGCGGGCCTTTTTTCGCTGCGGGCATTTCTGCAGGAGCGGGGATCGAGGCCCGTCCTTTTCTGCCGGCAGGCGGCCGGGCACGGCCGCGGCAGCAGGATCCGTGCGGCTTTCCAAACTGGAAGGGAACGGATCGAGAGGGAAAAAACTTCCAGTTTTGCGGAGAAACGGACGGTTCGGGGAATCATGATTCAATTTCCCCATGGCTTTAACGTACGGAATGGGCCGAATGATTTATTTGCAGAAAAGTCGTCTGACCACTGGAAAACAAAAAAATATGCCCGATTCTTTAGCGTGCTAATTCGATAGTTCGGTAAAAATCGTCAAAAAAGCAGGAAGTGCAAAAAGTATGAAAAAACTGAATAATGAAAAATAAATTTTAAAAATTTGACGTTTTTCGGTCTGCTGCAGCGTACAATGAAGCTGTCAATTGAGGAGGCTGGGCAGGCAGCTTCCGGAACCGGAAAAATTTAATAAAGGAGTTGAGATTTTCATGGGAATTTTATCCAATCCAATCGTAATTTCCGTAATCGTCATGACAGCCCTGTGTCTCTTGAAAATGAACGTACTTCTGGCCATCCTGATCTCCGCGATCGTAGCCGGTCTTACCGGAGGACTTGATCTCAGCAAGACTTTCAGCACCATGATCGCCGGTATGGGCGGCAACTCGGAAACGGCTCTGAGCTACATCCTGCTCGGGGTCCTGGCAGTTGCCATCGGACGGTCCGGCCTGGCAGACATCGCAGCCCGCAAGATCGCAAAGGCTGTGGGCACGAAAAAACTGCTGTTCTGCTTTACCATCGCGTTCTTCGCCTGCTTCTCCCAGAACCTGATCCCTGTGCATATTGCCTTCATCCCCATCCTGATCCCGCCCCTGCTCCATGTGATGAACAAAATGAAGCTTGACCGCCGGGCTGTGGCCTGCGCCCTGACCTTCGGACTGAAAGCACCGTACGTTTCCCTGCCCGTTGGCTTCGGTCTGCTGTTCATGACCATCATCAAGGACCAGATGGTCGCCAATAAAGTGGATGTCGGCATCAGCGACATTTCCTCCGTGATGTGGATCGGCGGCGTTGCCATGCTGGTCGGCCTGATCCTTGCCGTTTTCCTGTACTGTGCACGTGACCGTGAATACAAAGATCTGCCGATCACCGGCGTATCCGATGTATCCGATGAAGAAAGCAAGATGACTCCTGACTGCTGGAAGGCTCTGGCTGCCGCTGTGGTGGCTTTCGTGGCCCAGCTGCATTTCGAGTCCCTGCCGATCGGCGCGACCTGCGGACTGGTCGTCATGCTCGTGACCGGCGGCATCAAATGGAAGAAGATCGATGAATACGTCGATGGCGGCGTTGCCATGATGGGCTTCATCGCATTCGTGATGCTGGTGGCTGCCGGATATGCCAATGTGCTCCGCGAGACCCATTCCGTCGAAGCCCTGGTCAATGCGACGACTTCCGTCATCACCACCAAGTTCGGCGGCGCCTTCGTCATGCTGGCCGTAGGCCTTTTGATCACGATGGGCATCGGCACTTCCTTCGGGACGATCCCCGTGGTCGCTTCCATCTACATCCCCATGGGCTACAAACTCGGATTCTCCACCGGATCCATCATCCTTCTGATCGGTATCGCGGCTGCCCTGGGCGACGCAGGCTCTCCTGCCTCTGACTCGACGCTGGGACCGACTTCCGGCCTGAATGCGGACGGTCAGCACAACCACATCTGGGATACCTGTGTACCGACCTTCATCTTCTACGATGTCACCCTGTTCATCGGCGGCCTGATCGGTGCCATGATCCTTGGTTAAACGAAATGTCCACCGGCTGCTGTTCCTGTTAGACAGCAGCCGCTTTCATTGGAAATCAGTCTTTTTACCGGATAAACGGAAAGTGGTCCCGCGCCGCACTGGACCGTAACGGCAGGCGGCAGGCCCACGCATCATGTTGATAAAAATGAGGAGGATGGATTTAAAATGTTGTTAAAAGACGTAAAGAACATCAAAGAAGTGACCCTGAACGGCAATGATCTGACTCTGGAAGAACTGATCGCGATTTCCCGCTACGGCGCGAAGATCAAAGTCGATCCGGACGCTGTCGCCCGCATCAAGGCTTCCCGTGCCCTGATCGATGATATCGTGGAAAACGAGAAGGTCGTCTACGGTGTGACGACCGGTTTCGGGTCCCTGTGCCGCGTATCCATTTCCAAGGAAGACTGCAGCCAGCTCCAGGAAAACCTGATCCGCACCCACTGCTGCGGCTACGGCAATCCGCTTTCCCGCGAAGTCACCCGCTGCGCCATGACGATCCGTGCCAATGCGCTGGTCAAAGGGTATTCCGGAGTCCGGATGGAAACGCTGAACACGCTGGTCGAAATGATCAACAAGGGTGTCCATCCTTACATCCCCGAAAAGGGTTCCCTGGGTGCTTCCGGCGACCTGGCTCCGCTGGCCCATATGGTGCTCCCGATGCTCGGCCTGGGCAAGGCTGAATACAAAGGGGAACTGATGAGCGGCAGGGAAGCCATGGACCGGGCCGGCATCCCCATCATCAAGCTCGTGGCCAAGGAAGGCCTGGGACTGATCAACGGCACGCCGATCCTGACGGCCATGGGCACCTTCGCTCTCTGGGACGGCATGCTGCTCCTGAAGCAGAGCGATATCGCCGGCGCCCTGACGATCGAAGCCAACCGCGGCATCATCGATGCCTTTGATGAGAGACTCCATACGATCCGTCCGCACCGCGGCCAGCTCGATACGGCCTACAATATGCGTTCCCTGCTGAAGAACAGTACTTATGTGACTCATCAGGGCGAACTGAAAGTCCAGGATCCGTACTCCCTGCGCTGCATCCCTCAGATCCACGGCGCCAGCAAGGATGCACTGGGCTTCGTCAAGGAGAAAGTCGACATCGAGATCAACTCCGCTACGGACAACCCCATCGTCCTGCCGGACGGCGATGTGATCTCCGGCGGCAACTTCCACGGCGAACCGATGGCCCTGCCCTTCGATTTCCTGGGGATCGGCCTTTCTGAAATCGCCAATGTGTCCGAACGCCGTCTGGAACGGACCATCAACAACTCCCTGTCCGGATTCCCTTCCTTCCTCGTAAAACATTCCGGCCTGAACTCCGGGTTCATGATCACTCAATATGCGGCAGCCGCACTCGTCAGCGAAAATAAAGTGCTGGCCCATCCGGCTTCCGTCGACTCCATCCCGAGCTGCGAAAACCAGGAAGACCTTGTTTCCATGGGCGCCTGCGCTGCCCGCAAGGCCGCTGAGATCTGCAGCAACGTGCGCCGCGTCATCGCAACGGAAATCCTCGCTGCCTGCCAGGCGATCGACCTGCGCGAAGGCGAAGGCTTCCATCTTGGCGATGGGACCCAGGCTGCCTATGATGCCGTCAGGAAGAGCAACAAGTTCATCGAATATGATAAGGACATCGAGATGTTTGACGAGCTGGAGAAGATCACCAAAGTCGTTGCTGATGGTGATATCCTTGAAGCGGTCGAAGAAAAAGCTGACCTCAGATTCTTCTAAAAACTGCAGTACTCCGGAAAATCCCCGCATTGCGGGGATTTTTCCCTTTCCATGGTGCCGGGTATCCGGCAGCAGGTTTCCGGACGGCTGCCTGCCGATGCGGCTTCCCGTTTTGGACGTTTTGATGCCGGTATTGACGATTCTCCGCTTTTTCCGTCAAAAAAGCGGGAGAAAAAAATCAGGAAAAAACTAAAAAAAACGATACGATTCGACGTTTTTTTGATGAATGGTCCGTACAATAGAACCGTAAGAGACGAGCAACAGATCCTCGTGGATGATAGAGAAAAGGAGTGGATTCAAATCATGAAAAATGCTGATATCGCAAAAGCAATGACCATCAAACTGGAATTCCCGAATGGCCTGCCTCCGAAGAAGAAATTCGTGGAAGGCATCCGCCGTGCTCCGGACCGTGGATTCCGTCTGACTCCGGCCCAGACTGAGCTGGCACTGAAGAATGCACTTCGTTATATCCCGGAAGAATACCATCAGGAACTGATCCCTGAATTCCTGGAAGAACTGACCACGCGCGGCCGTATTTATGGATACCGTTTCCGTCCGGAAGGCCGTATCTATGGCAAGCCCATCAACGAATATAAAGGGAAATGCACCGAAGGCAAGGCCTTCCAGGTGATGATCGACAACAACCTCGATTTCGAAGTGGCACTGTATCCGTATGAACTGGTCACCTACGGCGAAACCGGTTCCGTCTGCCATGACTGGATGCAGTATCTGCTCATCAAACGGTATCTGGAAGAAATGACACCGGATCAGACCCTGGTCATGGAATCCGGCCATCCTGTGGGCCTGTTCCATTCCAAACCGGAAGCTCCGCGGGTCATCATTACGAACGGCCTGATGGTCGGCGAATATGACAACCTGAAAGACTGGGAAATCGCCGAGGAAATGGGCGTTGCGAACTATGGGCAGATGACTGCCGGCGGCTGGATGTACATCGGGCCTCAGGGCATCGTCCACGGCACGTTCAACACGATCCTGAATGCCGGCCGGATGAAGCTGGGCATCCCGGAAGACGGCGATCTGGGCGGCAAACTGTTCGTGACCTCCGGCCTGGGCGGCATGAGCGGTGCTCAGGGCAAGGCTGCCATCATCGCCAACTGCGCTGCCATCATCGCTGAAGTGGATGAATCCCGCATCAAGACCCGTCTGGATCAGGGCTGGATCTCCGGTGAATCCGATTCCATCCCCGAAGTCATCGCACTGGCTCAGGAAGCCATGGCGAAGAAGGAAGGCAAGGCCTATGCATACCATGGCAATATCGTGGATCTGCTCGAATACATCGCCGACCACGACATCCATGTCGACCTGGTCTCCGACCAGACCTCCTGCCATAACGCCTATAACGGCGGCTACTGCCCGCAGGGCCTGACCTTTGAAGAACGTACGAAGATGCTGGCGGATGATCCGAAGCACTTCCGTGAACTCGTCGACAAGACCCTCCATGCTCATTTCAAGGCCCTGAAGAAGATCACTTCCAAAGGCGTGTACTTCTTTGACTACGGCAACTCCTTCATGAAGGCTGTCTTTGATTCCGGCGTCAAGGAAATCTCCAAGAACGGTGTGGACGACAAGGACGGATTCATCTGGCCGTCCTATGTGGAAGACATCATGGGACCGCAGTTATTCGACTACGGCTATGGCCCGTTCCGCTGGGTATGCCTGAGCGGCAAGCCGGAAGATCTGCATAAGACCGATATGGCGGCCATGAGCTGCATCGACCCGAACCGCCGGTATCAGGACCGCGACAACTATATCTGGATCCGCGATGCCGAAAAGAACAAGCTCGTCGTCGGCACCCAGGCCCGTATCCTGTATCAGGATGAAGTCGGCCGTGTCAAGATTGCCCTGAAATTCAATGAAATGGTCCGCAAGGGTGAAATCGGACCTGTCATGATGGGTCGTGACCATCACGATGTCTCCGGTACGGATTCTCCGTTCCGTGAAACCTCCAATATCAAAGACGGATCCAACGTCATGGCGGATATGGCCGTCCAGACCTATGCCGGCAACGCTGCCAGAGGCATGAGCCTCGTCGCCCTGCATAACGGCGGCGGCGTCGGGATCGGCAAAGCCATCAACGGCGGTTTCGGCCTCGTCCTGGATGGCAGCCACCGCGTCGATGAGATCATCCGCAGCGCTCTGAGCTGGGATGTCATGAGCGGTGTTGCCCGCCGCAGCTGGGCCCGCAATGAACACGCCATGGAAACGGCTGTGGAATTCAACAAGACCCGTGCCGGTATCGGCCATCTGACCATTCCGTATCTGGCAGATGATAAAATGGTCCATGATGCAGTTGCCAAGGTTTATCCGACAGCTCACGTCGTTAAGGACTGATGTGTCAATTTCAAGCATCAAGGGAAAGCGATTGCCGCCGCAGGGTGGCAATCGCTTTCCCTGCCACATGGCCGGAGCCTGTGCGCCGGCCTTTCTGACAAGAAAAGGAGTGGAATATGGGAAAGAAACTGCTGATCAGGAATGCTGCCCAGATCGTGACCCCCGAGGGGAATTCGGCCCGCTTCGGGAAAGAGATGGGAAAGCTCAAACAATATGAAGACGCCTCCATCCTCATCGAAGACGGCAAGATCGCCGCGGTGGGCAATGATCCTTCCTGGGCCCGGGAAGTCCCGGAAGAAGATCAGATCGATGCCTCCGGCAAAGCGGTCCTTCCGGGTTTTGTGGATTCCCACACCCATCTGGTCTTTGGCGGATACCGCCCGGACGAATTCCTCTGGCGCATGGGCGGGATGAGCTATATGGATATCATGAACCGCGGCGGCGGCATCGTGAACACCATGAAGGCCACCCGGGAAGCGTCGGAAGAGGAACTGGCCGCGCATGCCATGGACCATCTGAAGAATATGCTGGCCATGGGCGTAACGACCGTGGAAGCCAAGAGCGGCTACGGCCAGGACTATGATACGGAGATGAAACAGCTCCGCGTGACGCGGACACTGAATGCCTCCCAGCCCGTCGAACTGGTCTCCACTTTCCTGGGCGCCCATGCCGTACCGCCTGAATATGCCGGGCGGGGGGACGACTTCATCGAATTCCTCCTGCACAAAGTCATGCCCGACGTGGCCAAACAGCATCTGGCGGAGTTCTGTGATGTCTTCTGCGAAAAAGATGTATTTTCCGTCGAGCAGAGCCGCCATCTCCTGACGGAGGCCCGCAAGATGGGATTCAAGCTGAAGATCCATGCCGATGAGATCGTGTCCCTGGGCGGCAGTGAACTGGCCGGGGAACTCCACGCGACGAGTGCGGACCATCTGCTCCACGCGTCCGACGCGGGCATCCGGGCCATGGCAGAGAACAAGGTCGTTTCGACCCTGCTGCCGACGACGGCGTTCTGCCTGAGGGAACCTTTCGCCCGGGCCCGGGAAATGATCGATGCGGGCTGCGCGGTGGCCCTCGCCACGGATTTCAATCCGGGCAGCGGCTTCACCTTCTCCGTACCGCTGATGATCGGGCTGGCTGTCATCTACATGCATATGAGCGCGGAAGAGGCCATTACGGCCCTGACGCTGAACGGGGCCGCGGCCGTCGACCGGGCGGACCGGATCGGGACCATCGAGCCGGGCAAGCAGGCCGATATCGTGATTCTGCACTATCCTTCCTATAAATTCCTGCCGTACCATACGGGCATCAATATCGTCGAAAAAGTCATCAAGAAGGGCGAACTGGTCGTCGGCTGAGGACGCGGTTGATGCTGTGATGCCATGGGGCTGTGAAGCTGTGATGCGGTGCGGATCTCCTTCCACTGCCGCATGATCCATCCTTTCGGCCGGGCTGGAGGCTCCGGTCCGTAAGCATCAGAGAATGAGCTGTGGAATAACAGCTCCTTAAAAAACGAAGAAGGACTTTCGGTTCTTACGAATCGGAAGTCCTTTTTTATGGAAGTCATTCCAGCTTTCATTGACCATGACCTGTGCAAATACTATAAATAGCAGCTAGCAGGCCAGGAGATGGCAGCTTAAAAAAAGCTTTCCTGCGGGAAAGGAGAAAGCTGTGTTCTCCGGTTTTTCTTATTCAGAGTAAAAAAAGCGAGCTGTGGAAAATGAGCGGTCATTTTCCACAGCTCTTTTGGACTGTCAGAGGTCTTTACTGTCTTTATTTCTTGTAGGGGGTCATGTCGATCTTGGGCAGGCCGCTCTTCTTCAGGCCTTCAGCGACCCAGTCTTTTTCTTCCTGGGACAGCGGCAGGACGGGCTTGCGCATCAGAGCGGAAGTGAACACGCCTCTCTGATACAGGGCTTCCTTCAGGCGGGCATGGGCTTCACCGGAAGGCTGGCCGC